>Ga0272443_10000872_pt1 | contig 49633 bp, 48 predicted proteins | sample SSMAcet12_FD_193581 | JGI IMG/M metagenome (GOLD analysis project Ga0272443, IMG submission 193581) | Marine sediment archaeal communities from Little Sippewissett salt marsh, Falmouth, MA, United States - SSM-Acet-12 | ecosystem: Environmental > Aquatic > Marine > Wetlands > Sediment ...
TGGACCCGGCGCCGATCACCGTCTCGCCCATGACCGCCCGGTCCACGGTGCACCCTGCCCCGATCTCCACATCATCCTCGATCCGCACGGTCCCGGCGTGCACGATCTTCCGGTGGCTTCCCCCCTGAGGGGCAAAACCGAAACCATCGCTGCCGATTACCGTTCCCGCATGGATGATCACCCTTTTACCGACCTTTACTCCCCATTCAATGACGACATTGGGATGAAGGACGCTGTCGTCGTCCACGACGGCCTCAGGCCCTACAAAAACGCCGGGCATCAGCGTCACCCGGTCCCCGATTCGGACCCCTTCGGACACGACCGCAAAAGGATGAATACTGGGCTGTTCACCGATCCTGGTCTCAGGATGCACCGAGGCTTTTCCGCTGATCCCTGCGGGTAAATAGGGCTTCTGATAAAAGGCCTCCATCGCCTTGGCGAACCCGAGATAGGGATCTTTCACCCGGATAAGGTTGAGCCCTGTTTCCTGTATCTCCCGGGCCACGATGACGCCGCCGGCCCGCGTGGATTTCAGGGACGGAGCATACCGCGGATTGGAAAGGAAGGAGACCTGTTCGGGTGCGGCCAGATCCAGCGGGGCCACCCCGGAAACCTCAAGTTCAGGATTCCCCTCAAGTTCTCCCTCCAGAAAACGGGCGAGATCACCAAGGGTCATGGTCCTCACGGGGTCTTCTCTCCCTGGAACCGTTCATTGTAGATCTTGATGATCCTGTCGGTCAGATCCATGTCCTCCTTGAAATAAAGGACGGCGCTCGCGCTTTTTTCAAGAATCAGGGTAAAGTCCTCTTTCTGGGCGATTTCCCGCGCGATTTCCACCAGGCCCTGTATGATCCTCGCCGAAAGCTCCTGGTTTTCCCTTTCTTCCTCCTCCTTCGCGGCGGCCATGAACTGAAGAAGTTCCGTCCTCTTCTTGCTGTATTCCTCTTTCAGCTCTGCCAGCGCCTCCTTGCTGACCACGGGGCTTTTGATTTTCTCCTCAAGGATGTCGAGTTCCCCTTTCATGGCATCAACCTGTTTCTGCTTGCCCTTGTGTTTCTCCAGGAGGCGCTCCTTGGCCGCGATCCCCTCGGATGTGGCGTTCAGAGCCTTCTGGAGATCCAGAACCCCGACCTTCGTCATGACCGCCGCGCCGGATGACCCGACAGTCAGAAAAAACAATAGAACCGCGGCGGCGGTTGCCAGCCAGATACCTCTTTTCATGACACCGTACCTCCTCTTTTTCATTTTCTCCCCTTATTTCCAATTCGAACAGCGAATGATATTGGACAATTTGACCTTTTCCTTCCCGGCATTTTTTAGAACAGGGCCCCGATGGAGAACTCCCACCCGGGCTGATCCTCCTCAGGACGCGGATCCAGGTTGAATCCCCATTCCAGACGAAGGACCCCGATGGGAGCGACCCACCGGAACCCGAACCCGGCACCGAATCTCAGGTCCCCCAGATCCACTTCCTCGCCGTCCGCCCAAACGTTCCCGGAATCCAGGAAAAGGACTCCCTTGATCTTTGAGTCCCTGATGAGGGGATAGGTCGATTCCAGGTTGACAAGGAAGCTTTTGGTTCCCCCGATGGGTTCATCGTTCTCCAGGGGACCCACCTTTCGATATTCGAACCCGCGCAGGGTATACAGCCCACCCATGAAGAAACGTTCCGCAACGGAGACTTCCTCCCCTCCAAAACCGTTGATCGTTCCCGCCTCCACATGAGCCATTCCGATCAGGTCCCCCGAGATGGCCTTGAAAAAACTTCCCTCGGCAATGAACCGGACAAAATCGTTGGTGCCCCCGAAAACCCCTCCCGCCACTTCGGTGGAAAGGCTGGCATTTACGCCCTCCCTGGGGTCCATGGGAAAGTCCCTCGTATCGTAGGTAAGACCGAGGCGTACGGAAGAGGTGGTGCTTTTCCCCTCCTGCTCCTGGATGAAAAGACTCGCTCCCGGATCGATGTCATACACCTCATAATCCACCCAGCGGTACCGGGCGGAAACCGACGTGACATCGCTGAGGCGATAGCCGAGCCTCACGCCTCCCCCGACGCTGCTCTGGGTGTATGAGGAATACTCGTTTTCCTTGTCAAAAAGATCGAAACCGAACGAATAGTTGCTCGAGAAAAGGCGGGGCTCCGTAAAGCTGATACTGTAGGTGGAGGTTTCGCTGCCGACTTCCATGTTAAGCCTGACCCTCTGCCCCCTCCCGAAAAAATTACCCAGGGACAGCTGGAGGGTGCCCACCAGGCCCGAAACGCTGGAGTAGGCCATCCCCGCCGAAAGAGAACCGGCGGTGCCCTCCTTCACCCTGACGTTGATATCCGCCAGGCCTTCCCCGACCTTCTCGACCCCGATGGTGACGGACTCGAAAAAACCTAGGGAATTTATATATTTCCTGGAATCATCCAGCTTCTCCTGGCTGAAAAGATCTCCTTCCAAAAGACGCATTTCCCGCCGGATGACATAATCCCGCGTCTTGAAGTTTCCGGAAATGTTGATCCACCTCACATGAACCGGGGGGCCCCGGCGGCAAATCATGTTCAGATCGACGATCCCGCTGTCAGAATCCATCCCGAACCGGGGATCGATCTTCGCCCAGGCGAACCCCTGATCCCGGTAACTGTTCTCATACATCCTGATATCGCTGATAACCTTGCTCCTGACGAAGACATCCCCTTCGTCAACATCCGGCTGAGCCCTCGCGAAATCCGGAGGTCCATTCCAGTCCCCCGAGAAAGTCACATCTCCAAGAAAATACTGGGAACCCTCGTGGACCTCGATGGCGACGTAGACTCCCTTACCGTCGTGGTGCGACCGGACTTCGGGGTTCCCGACGGTGATATCCAGATATCCGTTCTCCATGTACAGGTACTGGATGCGGTTAAGGTCATCCTTGACCGCGCTCTCATCATATCCCCCTGATCCGGAGATGAAAGCCAGCGGTCCTTTTTCCCGAAGCTGCATCACTTTGAGAACGGTCCTGTCGTCCAGGGAGCGGTTGCCGATGATATCGATCTCCCTGACCAGGGATTTTTTTCCCTCCTCGATGTGGTAGGTGAGATTAACGCCGTCTTCACCTTCCATGACTTCCGTTTCTATGCGGGTTTCGTGGTAGCCTGAAACCCGGTAGGCAGAAAGGAGGGCCTCGATATTTCCGCTAAGGTTCCCTTCGTCGAAAAAGGAGAAGGTCCTCATCCCCAGTTTCTCCTCGAGCTCTTCATCCCCGAAAGCCTTGTTCCCCTCGAAGGCGATGTTTTTAACGATGGGAAACTCCTCAACCCTGACTATGAGAACAAGTCCGGATTCCTCCTCTTCGGCTGTGACGGCCACACGGGAAAAGGTGCCCAGCCGGTAAAGGTTCTTGATGCTTCGGGTCACCCGGGATTCCTCGAAGGGGTCTCCCTCCCGGATCTGAAGAACCCTTTCGACGCTGGCACGGTCCACCCTTTCCAGCCCCTCGATCTGGATCCGGGTGACGATGGGGGCTCCAAACGCCTCCGTGAAACACAGGAGGACCTGGAGAAGAACCAGAGAGAGAAGGGTTGTCACCCGGCACCTGGACAGCACTTTCGTCAGTCCTCCTCGTGCAGGATACCGTCCCGGAGCTGAAAACGCCGGGAAAACCGCGAAGCCATCTCCCGGTTATGGGTGACCACCAGAAAAGTGGTGCCCCGGGACCTGTTGAGTTCAAGGAAGAGGTCCTGGACGGAACCGGCTGTCTTGATGTCAAGATTTCCCGTGGGTTCGTCGGCGAGCACAAGGGAAGGGTCGTTGACAAGGGCCCTGGCCACCGCGGCGCGCTGCTGCTCGCCGCCGGAAAGCTCCCCGGGCCTGTGGTCCATCCTGTCGGTCAACCCCACCTGTTCAAGAAGGGCCATCGCTTTCTCCCTGACGGCTCCCCTTTCCCTTCCCGCGATGATCCCCGGCATCATGACGTTTTCCAGGCAGGTAAACTCCAGCAGAAGGTAATGCATCTGGAAAACGAATCCGATCCGGCGGTTTCGGAACACCGCCAGTCTCTCTTCATCCAGAAGGGCGATGTCCTCCCCGTTGTGAAGGATCTGGCCCGCCGTAGGCCGATCCAGGCCTCCGGCAAGGTGAAGCAGGGTGCTCTTTCCCGCCCCGGAGGCGCCCAGGACCCCGACGATTTCCCGTTCCCTGAGAACCAGGTCGAGACCGTTGAGCACCTCGATCCTCCGGCCTCCTTTGGTGAAGACCATGGAAAGCCCCCGAGCCTCGAAAACCGGTGAAGCGCTGGTTTCATTCATACCGGAGGATCTCCACGGGGTTGAGCACCGAGGCCCTGTAAGCAGGGTACACTGTGGCGGTGAAGGAAACGGCCACAGCCGCCATGCAGATGGCGGCAACATCCAGAAGCTGGACCCTGACCGGGAGGGTGGTGACATAGTAGACGCTGCTGGGCAGTTCCACGAACTGGTAATGGGCCAGAACCCAGCAAAGACCAAGACCCAGGAGAAGGCCGAAGACCGTTCCCCCGAGGCCCATCACCAGTCCTTCGAGCATGAAAATCCTTCCGATATTCCTCCTGGTCGCCCCCATGGCCTTGAGGATGGCGATCTCCCGCCCTTTTTCCATGACCACGAGGATAAGGGTCCCGATGATGTTGAAGGCCGCCACAACCACAATAAGCACCAGGATGACGAACATGGTGATCTTTTCGAGCTTCAGTGCGGAAAAAAGGTTCTGGTTCATCTCTTTCCAGTCCCGCACCCAGAAGGAATAGCCCAGGGATTTCTGGAGATCCTCGGCAATGGGACCCGTCCGGTATACATCCCGAACCTTGACTGCGACCCCCGTGACGACCTCTTCCAGGTCAAAAAATTCCCTCGCGGCGGGGATGGTCACGAGGACCAGCCCCGTATCGTATTCGTACATCCCCGTGTCAAAAATCCCGGCGACGGTAAACCGCTGAAGGATCGGGACCATCCCGAAGGGGGATGAGATCTCCGAAGGGGAGACAAGGGTCACGAAATCGCCCGGGCGAAGGCCTCTTTGCCGGGACATCTCGGCTCCTATGATGATCCCCTTTTGATCCAGATCGGTGATCGACCCCTGGACCATGTTCCTGGAAAGGTCCGTAACGCTGCCTTCCTGCAGCGGATCGATCCCCCGGACCACCACGCCCGTGACATCCCCATCTGTCTTGAGGAGGGATTGGCCCATCACATAGGGAGCCGCCGCCAGGACTTCCGGGTGGCGCTTCACGTCCTCCAGGACACGATCGACATCAGGGAGTCCTCCCGCACCCGTCACCAGTATGTGAGACGTTGTGCCGAGGATGCGTTCCTGCATGTATGACGAGAAGCCCGTCATGACCGCGATCACGGTAATGAGCGCCGCCACTCCGAGCGTGATCCCGAGCACGGAGATCACCGTGATCAGGGACACGAAAGCGTGCCTCCTGCGGGATTTCAGATGCCGCGTGGCGACCATCCATTCGAAAGATCCCAATCTTATCTCCTATGATTGCTTTTCGCAGGGCCCGCCGGAGGGCTCTTAAAATACTATTCCGGCCTCTGGTGGGGGAACAGGATTACATCCCTGATTGACGGAGAATCGGTGACCAGCATGACCAGCCTGTCGATCCCGATCCCCTCCCCCGCAGTCGGGGGCAGCCCGTATTCAAGGGCCCGGATGTAATCGGAATCCATCCTGTGAGCTTCCTCGTCCCCGGCGGCTAATTCCTCGACCTGCTTGCGGAACCGCGCTTCCTGGTCCCGGGGATCGTTGAGCTCGGAAAAACCGTTGGCGATCTCCATGCCTCCCGCAAACAGTTCGAACCTTTCGGCCACGGAGGGATCACTGTCACTCCTTCGGGAGAGGGGGGAGACCTCGACGGGGTAGTCAAAAACGAAGGTCGGGGAAACCAGGGTCGGTTCCACGAAATGCTCGAAGATCTTGAGATGAACCTTGCCAATAGGATCGCTTCCCGTCACGGGGATCTGGGCTTTTTTCGCAAGGGCCCTGGCTTTACCGATATCGGTCATGGCGCCGCTCGTGAATCCCTCGATGGACCGGAGGGCATCCCGGAAGGGAAGCTTCCTGAAAGGTTCGGAAAAATCCATCTCTTTCCCCTGGTATCTCAGGACATGGGAGCCCTTGCTGTTCTGGACAACAAACCTTAACAGCTCCTCGGTGAACGCCATCATGTCCCTGTAATCCGCATAGGCCATGTAGAATTCGAGCATGGTGAATTCGGGGTTATGCATCGTGGAGACCCCTTCGTTGCGGAAATTCCGGTTGATCTCATACACCCGCTCAAATCCCCCGACCACCAGCCGTTTCAGGTAAAGCTCGGGGGCGACCCGAAGGTACAGGTCCATGTCAAGGGCATTGTGATACGTCACAAAAGGCCTGGCCGTCGCGCCGCCGGGGATGGGCTGCATCATGGGGGTCTCCACCTCCATGAAACCGTTCTCGTCGAGGTACAGCCTGAGGCTTCTTATCAAGGAGGTCCGTGCACGAAAAACCTCCCGGACCTCGGGGTTGGCGATGAGGTCTACGTACCTCTGGCGATACCTGATCTCGATATCCTTAAGCCCATGCCATTTTTCCGGAAGGGGCCGGACAGATTTCGTCAGAAGGACCAGGTCTTTTACAAGGATCGTCAGTTCCCCCGTCCTGGTCACGAAGGGCGTTCCCGACACGCCGATGATGTCCCCCACATCAAGGACCTTGTAAAGGGCGTATCCTTCCTCTCCGAGAATGTCCTTTTTCAGGAAGATCTGAAGACGGCCGGTGGGATCCTCCATATGGAGAAAGGAGGCCTTGCCGAAATCCCGGGCCGCAATGATCCGCCCCGCGAGGACATACGTTTTCCCGGTTTGCTCCACCTCTTCCGGCAGGAGCCCTTCCAGGTCTCCTTTTACCTCGGATACTGGATTTTCCCTTCTGAAATCATTGGGGTACGGGTTGATATCCTGGCTTCGGATCCGTTCGACCTTTTCGCGGAGGTTCTGGATGAGCTGGCTTTCGGCGTCCTTCGACATATTTTCCCCTGGAGTGGCCGCGGCACATGCAAGGCATATTCCCGCCTCAACGTGCGTAAGTTATTGAAATTAAATAAGTCACAATAATAAAGCTCCCCTGTTTCGTCAAGGAAAACATGGAATTCCGGGCGTCCGGAGGATGTTGTTTTTTTGGACCTTCGAAGTTTAGGCCCGTTCAGGACGCCGGACATTCCGGAGAGGATGCGACTTAATTCTGCTTCGCCCGGACCGGAAAAGCCTGCTTTTCACTGGTCGTTACTTCCTGAAAAGGTTGATCAGCACCGTCAGGATAATGCTCAGGACGATGGATGTGGCCAGAGGGAAGTAGAAGGTGAAGTTCCCCTTCCTGATAAGGACGTCGCCGGGCAGGCGACCCAGCCAGGGGATCCTCGGCCCCGCGGCCAGGAGCAGGCCGACAACAATGGCGATGATGCCGAAAATGATGAGGAATTTCCCGAATTCAGCCATGTCTATCCTCGATAGGACGAAAGAGCTAGTAGGCGAAGGGACTGAAAACGACTATACGACTTTGACGATTGTAAGAAAAATCAGGATTTCTCAAGGCCTTCCGTCAGGCCGGCGGATCTTCTCCTCGTCAAGTCATCAAGTCGTCAGGTCGGATGGTCGTTCCCTCGTTCATTCATTGGATCATCTTGTCGTCAAGTCGTTCGGTCGTCGGGTCACCAGGTCGTTCAGTCGTCTTGTCGCCGCCTTTTCTTCAGCTCCCCCTCCATCCACCTGACCTCCGCGTCCATTCGTTCCCGGTGGGTCCCCTTCCAGTATACCTTCCCGCAGTCGGTACATGACATCAGGTCCAGACCAATGTCCAGGACGTGAGGGGGCGCCTTCGCCTTGGCGGAGACTGGATCAATGGGGATCAGCTCGCCGTTGCACTCCAGGCAGCGGGACAAGGGAGCCGGACGGCATCCTTTGCCGGCCAGTTTTGATGCGATGGAGGTGAATTCCTCGTGGACGCCGGAACCGGTTACCTGCCAGGCCTGGTCCCCAAGGACCTTCACCAGCCTGCAGTCCCTGGAAAGGAGGATGCGCCCCTGGGACCTTGCTATGAACCTGAGTTCCCCGTCCGGGGCGTCGCGTAGAAAGACCGTGTCAAGGCCGAGCATCCTCAGCCTCCTGGCGAGACTGCCCAGCATGGAGTCAGCGAGGAACCGCGGCCGATCCACGTTTTCACCACCACGATCCGGTACCAAAGTGTCGGCATTTCAGCGCCAGGGGCAGTTTGAACAAACCGCACCGGGCTGTGTCTGGGCAGACCTGCTGGAAAAAAGCCGGAAGAGGGAGATCTCTCCCCCATACCCCTTACGCCCTTACCCCTTGCCTGCCCTCAGGGTAAATTCGCGGGTTCTAAAACCAGAATGCCCTGGGGAATTCCTCCGGGTGTCAGGCTGATCTGGGAAGAACCGGGTCTCGTGACCTCTTTGCCGCCCTCGAGGAAATCTTCCACGGAAGCGATGGGAAAATCACAGCCGGCGGTTTTAAAATGCATCGGGATCACCAGCCTCGGACCCAGGACGCTGATGAGATCGTCAACGGCTTTTTTATCGGCGGTAAAATATCCCCCCACCGGAACCAGAAGGACATCCACCGGGAGGATCTTTCCGGCGGTGGCGCGGTCCAGGCTGTGGCCGATATCACCGAGGTGGCAGATCGTCAGGCCGTCCACACGGACCCTGAAAACGATATTGCTCCCCCGCTCGGCACCACCGGAGGTGTCGTGCCAGACCGGGACCCCCAGCACTTCGATGTCCCCGAAGGACGTCTGGCCGGGATGATCCACTACCCTGGGTTCTCCGGGTACTTCGGACGAGGCGCTGTGATCGGGGTGGTCGTGGGAAACCAGAACGATATCCGCCGGGTCTTCGATGGAACGGTATTTCATCGCCCCATCATAGCAGCCCGCTTCGTAGGGGTCGGTCAGGATCCTCGTCCCGTCCCCCGTGGTGATCAGGAAACAGGAATGGCCTATGAATTTGATCTTCATGACGGAACTCTCCCTTGGCGGTCCGAGGTCCGGTCAGAAGCTTCTAGGACTCCTTGCTTTCCTCCGCGCTCTCTTCGGACCCGGCCTGCTCGGTTTCCTTGTGAAGGATAATGATGCTCCGGACGTTGATTCCCGCGGCCTCAAGGGCCTTCTTGACATCAGGAAGCTTGGCGTCCGTGGTCTTTACCAGAAAATTGCTTAGTGTCGTCACCTTATTCCCTCCATGTTCTTGTCGATGTTTGTGCGTTTTCTCGTGGACAGGTCATTGTCTGATTGAAACGCTATCACGCTCAAATCACGTGCGCAATCACTTATGGCTTCCTATTTTTCGGGACCGGTGGTTGTCGTTTCCTTTGCCTCCGATATCCGTTCATAGAGCGGGAGGATCACGATCTCGATCCTCCGGTTGGCAGCCTTTCCCTCCACGGTCTCGTTGGTGGAAGCGGGCTGGTATTCACCGTATGCGGCCGCGGAAAGCCTGACCGGGGCAATCCCCACCTCATTCTGGAGAAAATGGACCACAGCCATGGCCCTCGCGGCGGAAAGCTCCCAGTTCGAGGGGAAACGCTCCTTCAGGACGCCTCCGATGGGCACGTTGTCGGTGTGTCCTTCGATCTGGATCCTCTTGTCCTTTATCTTCGCGAGTTCGGCCCCGACCTTGCGGAGAACCTGGACTCCGGATTGTTTCAAGGCAGCTTTTCCGGAATCGAAAAGGATCTTCTCGACAAGGTTCACCGACAACCGGTCCTGCATCCTCCGGATCTGGATCTCCCCCGCCTCGATTTCCCCCTTCAGGCTGCCCACAAGCTCATCGTAGGTGGCCTTCAATTTCTGAAGCTCGGCCTCCTTCTGTTTTTCCAGCGCCGCGTTCCTCACGTTCAGGGTCTCGAGCTGTTTCTCGATCCTCCCTCTTTCGGCTTCGGATACTGCCTGCTTTTCCCTGAGTGCGATATTGGTTTCCTGGAGCCGCCTGTTGATCTCCATGGTTTCCCGGATGATAGAGGATTGAGCCACCTCTTTTTCCTGAAGAAGCTCGCCGAGCTTGTAGTTCTGGGCCTTCAGCTCCTCACTGACCGCCTGCTGGGCCGTCAGCATTTTTTCAAGGTCATTCCTTTCGGCGCTTATGTCGGAAAAGCTTTCGGTCAGCTTCTCCACGCGTTTTTCCGAGGCCGACAGTTCGCTCTGGCAGCTGGAAAGCTCCGTCGTGAGGGCCCGGTTTTCCTCTACCTGCGTCCTGAGGGTCTGGCTGCACTTCGCGGCCTCTTCCTCCTTTAGCAGGTAGTCCTTCTCGCTCACCACGCAGCCGGAAACCAGCAGGGAAAGAACAACAAACAAAAGAAGGTTTTTCCTCATGGTTTTCACGGTAAGCTCAACTCCTTCGGAAAGATAAATACCGGGATAATATTCCACAGTTAGGCAAGGGATTCAAGGAGAGTGATTGAGGATCGGGAATTGGGAAGGGAGAAGGGAGAAGGTGGAAAGGGGAAGGGGGCGCAAGTGCACAAGTGCACCAGTGCACCGGTGCACTCAAATCCTCAATCCTTAATTCTCAATTAAAACTCCCGGCTCACAGGATCTTGAAAGGCACGGGAACGAAGGTCAGGAAGAAGATGAGGATCGCGGCAAGCCCCACTTTCCTCCTTCCTTCACCCAATGAGATATGGGGGAGCATAACGGGGGGATGCTGGACCCCAAGGAACATGAGGATTACAGCCCACAGGAGCCACCCTTCCCAGCAGAAAATCCCGAGGATCAGCAGTGCCACGTGCGACAGACGGGCGATGAGAACGGACCGGGCAGGGAAAAGAGCCGTCAGGATGTGTCCTCCATCCAGCTGCCCCACGGGCAGAAGGTTCAGGGAAGTGACGAACATCCCGATCCAGCCGGCGAAACCCACCGGATGAAGGATCACCTGGGCCCCCGGGTCCAGGCTGCCGAAGGTCAAACGTCCCACGAGGCTGACCAGCAGGCTGTCTCCCAGAATGAGGCCCCCTTCCCCTCCGCCGGCCGGGCTGACCTGTGATAAGGCAAATCCCAGGACAAGGGCGGGAAGTGCCAGCAGAAAGCCGCCGATGGGGCCGGAAGCCCCGATATCCAGAAGCGTCCTCCGGTCCCATATGGCCCCTTTCATCCGGATCACCGCTCCGAAAGTCCCGATAATGGATGGAGCGGGGATGAAAAACGGGAGGGTCGAGGGCACCCCGTGAGTCCGGGAGGCCAGGTAATGGGACATTTCGTGAACGATGAGGATCGCCATGAGGGTCAGGGAAAAAGGCAGGCCCCGTAATATCCCGGCGGGGTCTGAAAAAGGATTGACGCCTTGCTGTACGGCCCCCGCGGCGGTGGTTGTCAGCAAGGTGGCCGCAAAGAGGATGCCGGGAAGGCGCCGCTTTTCCCTTGGAGGCGGGGTGACATCGCGGGCAGAATTACTCATCAGTCTCCCAAAAAAATTGAGAATTGAAAATTGAGAATTGAGCATTTGAGTGCACTTGTGCACACGTGCACTGGTGCACTGGTGTAAAAATCCCGGTTAGCCCAAAGACCAAGGCCCAAAGTCCAAAGAAAAATCGTTGGACCTTTGACGTTGAACGTTGGACCTCGTTTTTCCCGTTGGACGTTTGACGCTGAACGTTTGACGTTGGACATTGGACCCCGATCTTGTCCGTTGGACGTTGGACATTGGACGTTGAACCCGATCTTACCCGTTGGACATTGGACGTTGGACCTTACGTAATCCCCAGCCTTTCCGCCAGCTCCTCCAGGCTCCCCCTCGCCCCGGGCCGGCGCCCGTTGGACGCCCGGCCGACCACCCTCCCCTCGACCAGGAAGGTTCCCATCCCGACATCGGCTGCCGGAAGGTCCTGTTCCAGGTCGTTACCGACCATAAGGCATTGTCCCGGTTCCACGCCCAGCCGGGCCGCGATATCCTGAAAGTACCTGGTGCCCGGCTTGCAGGAAGACATGTTCTCCAGGCCGGGGATGAACGGGAAAAACCCCGGGTCGATCCCCGCCCACCGGACCCGCTCTTCTGTCGCGCTTACGGGGAAAATGGGGTTGGTGGCGAGAGCGATGAGAAATCCCTTTTTAACCGCGGAGGAAACGAACTCCGGGGCTCCCTTTACCGGACGAGCGAAAGATCCCAGGGAAGGAAAGGCCCGGGCATAAAAATCATCAAAGCGGCCCCGCGCCATGTTTGGGCTCAGGCCTGTGATCCCGGAGAAAACGCGGAAAAAACCCTCTTCATTGGTCTCTCCGTCCGGTCTCGACCCGAACATGATCGCTTCCGTGCCCCCGAACAGCCCCTCCCGGAACAACTCCCTTCCAACGACATCCGAGAAAAACCCGTGCATCCTGGCCACAAGGGGCCCGAGGAAAACGGACACGTCAATATCAAGGAGGGTCCCGTCAAGATCGAGGAGAAGAACCTTGAAATGCCTCATGGCAGATCCGGAAAGAGCTTCGGAAAGGGGATCAGGGGAGGAATTTTCTGAAAAGAAGGCTGGCGTTGGTTCCTCCGAAACCATACGTGTTGGATAAGGCCGTCGTCACTTCGGCCTTTCTTGCGACGTTGGGGACGTAATCGAGATCGCATTCCGGGTCCGGTGTCTCGTAGTTGATGGTGGGAGGGATCATGTCCTCCATGACGGCCTTGATGGCTGCGATGGCCTCTACACCCCCCGCTGCTCCCAGGAGGTGGCCGGTCATGGATTTTGTGGAGCTGATCGGCACCTTGTAGGCCGCCTCCCCGAAAAGGCTTTTTATGGCAAGTGTTTCGTTGAAGTCGTTATACGGCGTGCTTGTCCCGTGGGCATTGATATAGGACACGTCGCCAGGCTCAAGACCGGCATCCTTGATGGCGCTTCTCATGCACTGGACCGCTCCGGCCCCTCCCTCGGCTGGCGCCGTGATATGGTAGGCGTCACTGGACATGCCGAAGCCTGTCAGCTCCGCAAGGATCCGTGCCCCCCGCGCCCTGGCAAATTCCAGTTCCTCGAGGATCAGGACCCCGGAACCCTCTCCGATAATGAAGCCGTCCCGATCCTTTTCAAAGGGGCGGCTCGCCCTTTCGGGTTCATCGTTCCGGACAGAGATGGCCTTCATCGAGTTGAAACCCCCGAAAGCCAGGGGAGTGATGGTCGATTCCGTCCCTCCCGCGATCATGGCATCGGCGTCCCCGTACTGGATCATGCGGAAAGCGTTCCCGATGGAGTGGGTGCCGGTCGCGCAGGCCGTGACGACACAGCTGTTGGGGCCTTTGGCGCCGGTCATGATGGAAACGTGCCCGGAGGCCATATTCCCGATGACCATCGGGATGAAGAAGGGGGTGATCCTCCTGGCCCCTCTGGTCCTCAGGACCTCGGCGATCTCCTCGATCATCGGAAGCCCCCCGAGGCCCGCGCCGATGACGACTCCGACCCTTTCGGCATTGGATTCGTCGACAATGAGGCCGGACTGCTCGAGAGCTTCCATCGCGGCGAAAATGGCGTAGGGGATGAAGAGATCCATCTTCCGGAGCTCTTTCCTGTCGATCCTCAACATCGGATCGAACCCCTTGACCTCAGCCGCGATCCTTGTGGCCACCTGCCATTTGGCAGGATCGAACTTGGTAACGGGGCCCACACCCGAACGGCCCTCCACCATGTTCTTCCACGTCTCATCCACGGTAAGGCCCAGGGGCGTCACCGCCCCCAGCCCTGTTACAACGACTCTTCTGTGCACGGTCTCTTCTTCTTCTAGGCCTGCTTTTCTGACAGGTAATTGATGGCGTCCTGAACGGTCTGTATTTTCTCGGCGTCCTCATCGGGGATTTCAAGATCGAAGGCCTCCTCGAAGGCCATGACCATCTCCACGACATCCAGGGAGTCAGCACCCAGGTCGTTCACGAAATGAGAGGTATTGGCGATACCGTCCACGTTCTGATTGAGCTGCTCGGCGATGATCTCCTTGACTTTGGCCGCAACGTCCATGCTCTCTCCTCCTGAAAAAAGGTAATTTTTTCCGCTGTCCGATGTTGAAGAATCGTCGAATGTCTGTTTCCCGCGTCTCTCTTCTCTTTACTCTTTACTCACCACTCTGGACTCTTAACTGCGGTTTCTGGTTTCCGGTTTCCGGTTTCTGACTTCCGGCTTCTGTATTCTGACTTCTGATTTCTGGCTTCTTGTTTCTGAACTGTTTTTCACATATACATCCCGCCATTGACATGGAGGACCTGGCCGGTGATGTAGGATGCGCCGTCCGACACCAGGAACCGGACAGCCGCCGCGACATCCTCCGTGATTCCGAGGCGGCCTGCCGGGATCATCGAAACGAGGTTTTCCCTGGCTTTTTCCGGCAAGGCATCGGTCATGGCGGTCTGGATGAACCCCGGCGCGACTGCGTTGACGGTTATCCCCCTGGAGGCGACTTCCCGGGCCAGGGCCTTGGAAAAGCCTATTATCCCGGCTTTGGAGGCGGCATAATTCGTTTGCCCCGCATTCCCCATGGCCCCGACGACGGAACTGATATTGACGATGCGGCCGAACCTCTGCTTCATCATGAATTTGATGACCGCTTTCGAGCAGAGATAGGTCCCGGTGAGGTTCGTTTCCAGGACCGCCTTCCAGGCATCATCTTCCATCCTCATCAGGAGTGTATCCCTGGTGATCCCGGCGTTGTTGATGAGGTAGTCGATCTTTCCGAACCGTTCCGAAACGAGATCCACCATGGCATTGACGCTCTGGGCATCGGAAACGTCAACCTGGACGCCAAGGGATTCCGGACTCTTTTCCTGGGCCTCCCGGGCCGCTGCCTGGGCATTCTCTGAATGGAGGGAGGCAACCGCGACCAGGACACCCTCTCCGGCAAGGTCCAGGGCAATGGCCTTCCCGATCCCCTGGCCTCCTCCGGTGACGATGGCGATCCTGCTTTCAGACATTCCGACCTCCCGAAAGCCCAACGGCTGAATCGAGATCCTGGGGAGACCCGAAGGAAGCGACGGTGGCATTCCGGTCGATCCTCCTGATCAAGCCCGCCAGGACCTTGCCGGGACCCACCTCGATAAACGCACCGGCCCCTTCCGTTATCATCTTTCTTACAGAGTCCTCCCATAACACGGGGGACGTCACCTGGGCAACGAGAGAAGGAACCACCTCCCGGGCTTTGCCGATGGGCAGGGCTTTCGCGTTGTTTATCAGAACGGGATTCGGGCTGTCAATGTGAATGTCCGCGAGGATCTTCTCCATGCGTCGGGCAGCGGGTTCCATCAAGGAACAGTGGAAGGGAGCGCTCACCGGCAGATCCACGGCCATTTTTCCTCCTCTTTCCTTGAAAAGGCCTATGGCCCTTTTTACGTCCGCGCTCCATCCCGCCACAACGATCTGCCCCGGGGCGTTGAAATTCGCGGGGGTCACCAGACCCCCCTCCGAGGAGGCTTCGGCGCAGATGGAAAGGATCTCTTCCCTCTCCATCCCCAGAAGGGCTGCCATGGACCCTTTCCCGGCGGGAACGGCCTCCTGCATGGCGCGCCCCCTTTCCCGGACGGTGCGCACCGCGTCGGCAAACCCCATGCTGCCTGCCGCCGCCAGAGCCGAATATTCTCCAAGGCTGTGCCCGGCAACGAATTCGGGCGGGGTCTCAAGGTTTGGAGCCAGGGCCCTGAAGGCCGCGACGCTCGCTGTCAGAATGGCGGGCTGGGTGTTCTCGGTGAGCTTCAGGCCCTCTTCGGGACCCTCAAAGCACAGCCTGCTGATGGAAAATCCAAGGGCGTCATCCGCTTCCTCGAAAGTCTGCCTTGCGGCAGCCGACCACAAGGCCAGTTCCTTCCCCATCCCGACGGACTGTGAACCCTGTCCCGGAAAAACCAGAGCGAAGCTCACGACACGCCCTTCCTCAACTTTTTCACGGACCGGATGATCTCCGGAATAACCTGGAAGAGATCCCCCACCAGGCCGTAGGTGGCGACCTCGAAAATCGGGGCGTCGGGATCCTTATTGATGGCCACGATGACATCCGAGGTCTGCATCCCCGCGAGGTGCTGGACCGCTCCCGAGATCCCGCAGGCTATATACACCTTCGGTTTGACCGTTTTCCCCGTCTGCCCCACCTGGTGGCTGTAAGGGATCCAGCCGGCATCCACCACGGAGCGGGAAGCTCCCACGGCCCCGCCGAGAAGGATCGCCAGTTCCTCGAGGAGTTTAAACCCATCCGGTCCGCCCAGGCCGCGGCCTCCGGAGACGATGATGTCGGCTTCGGCGAGGTTCACCGTGTCCATGACCTCCTCGACTATCTCGAGGACCTCGGTCCGTTCGTCAAGGCTGATCCCGTCCAGTTCGCGGAGGATGTGGACCTCCCCTTTCCTGGTCTCGTCCCTTTCGGCAGGGGGCATGACCTTATGGCGCACAGTGGCCATCTGGGGCCGATGCCTGGGGCAGATGATGGTGGCCAGGATGTTGCCCCCGAACGCCGGTCTCGTCTGAAGCAGATCCCCGCTTTCCGGATCGATCTCGAGCATGGTGCAGTCGGCGGTAAGGCCCGTGCTGACCTTGGACGCCACCATCGGGATAAAAGAGCGCCCCATGAATGTAGCCCCCGCCAGGAAAATGGAGGGCTTGTGCTTGTCGATGAGGCCTGTCAGAATTGTCGAATAGGGCCCGTCATTGAACTGCCGGAGACGCTGGTCATCCACATAGATGACTTCGTCGGCCCCGAAGTGGATCAGGTCCCGGGCGGCCGGCTCCATATCATATCCCAGCAGAACGGCGATAAGCTTTTCTCCCGTGGTATCCGCGAGCTTCCGACCCGCTCCGAGGAGCTCATAGACCACCGGTGCGACCGCCCCGTTTCTCTGCTCGGCGAAAAGCCAGACCCCGGAATAGGCTGTTTTGTCCAGGTCGGGAGGCAGCAGGTCCCCCTTCTCCATGACGATGGCGTCTAGAGGGCACGGTTCGATGCAGGCGCTGCAAAGAGTGCATTTCTCGTTGATCCACGCCGCGTCATCGACCATTTCGATGGCGTCGTAGGGACAGTAATCGAGGCAGATACCGCACCCGTCGCAAAGATCTTTTTTAACGAAGATTATCGACAATGAAACACTCCCCGCTTAAATTTAGTTCAGAGTTCAAAGTTCAGCATTCAGAGTGGGAATGGGCCTTTCCCGTATTTCCGTTGGACGTTGGACATTGGACGTTGGACGTGCTTTCCTCTGGTCTCTGAACTCTTCTTCCGTTGGACATTGGACGTTGAACGTGCTTTCCTCCGGTTTCCGGTCTGCCCTTAAATGATCCCCTGTTCCTTCAATCCCCTCACCAGTTTTCCCGCCATTTCCTCGGGATCCTCCTTCCACTTGACGCCGGACCTTTTCAGGTCCGGGGAGAAGATGTGGATGACACGGGTGGGCGAACCATCGAGGCCCAGGAACCGGTCCTCAACCTTCAACTTCTCCCTGTCAAGGCTGGTGATCTCGGCCTTCCTGGCCCTCATTTTCCCTTTCAGGGACGGAAGCCGGGGTTCGTTGATGTCCTTGACGACGGTAAGAAGACCCGGCAGGGGCATCCGCACCACTTCGACCCCATCCTCGAACATCCTCTCCACCGTCAACTCCTCGGAACTGACTTCACGGATCTTTCGGACGAAGGCGACGAAGGGGATCCCCAGATGTTCGGCCAGGGCGGGCCCGACCTGTGCGGTGTCGCCGTCTATCGCCTGCTTGCCGCAGAGGATAAGGTCGGTGGGGCCCATCTCGCGGATGGCCGCCGAAAGGGTGTAGGCGGTCACCCACGAATCCGCGCCGGCAAAAGCCCTGTCCGTGACGAGAAAAGCTTCGTCCGCGCCCACGGAGATCGCTTCCCTCAAGGCTGTGTCCGCCTGGGGAGGCCCCATGGTGATGACCCGGACGGTCCCTCCGTAAGCCTCTTTCAGACGGACCCCTTCCTCAAGGGCATACAGGTCGAAAGGGTTGACGATACTCTGCACCCCTTCCCGGATAAGGGTGTGTGTTTCGGGATGAATCCGGACCTTGCTGGTCTCCGGGACCTGTTTGATACAGACAACGATGTTCATGATAACCTCATTGGCGGGTATGGGAGCAAAGGGTGGGGGTGTGCGGGAGTGCAGGACCGTTCGGGAGTGACAAGTGCTGAAGCATGGGAGGCTGGAGCTGTGTGGGAGCAGTGGGTGAGGGAGCACGGGAAAAAGTCCTCAACCCCTTACCCCTTACCCCTTACTCCTTACCCGTTACCCCTTACTCCTTACCCGTTACCCTATTACTCTTTTCCCTTTATTTCTTCCCCGCGTACTCCTTTATCAGGGCGGCGCCGATCACGCTCCTCTGGATCTGGTTTGTTCCTTCATAGATCTGCAGGATCTTGGCGTCGCGCATCATCTTTTCGGTGGGGTAATCCTTCATGTACCCGTACCCCCCAAGGACCTGCACAGCATCCGTGGTGACCTTCATGGCAACATCCGATCCGAACAGTTTGGTCATGGCGGAAACTTTTGAGATATCCTTGGCGCCGCTGTCGATCCAGCGGGCGGCCGCGTAGGTCAGGGCCCTGGCAGCCTCAGTTAATGTGGCCATGTCGGCGAGCATATGCTGCACGGCCTGAAAACTGATGATCGGCTGATCGAACTGATGCCGTTCCCGGGCGTAACTGACCGCTACATCGAGGGCCCCCTGGGCGACACCGACACCCTGGGATGCGATCCCCGGCCGGGAATTATCCAGGGTCTTCATGGCCACGATAAACCCCATCCCCTCCCTCGAGATGAGGTTGGAAGCGGGGACGCGGCAGTCCTCGAAAACCAGTTCCCTCGTGGCGGAAGCCCGGATCCCCATCTTCTTTTCCTTTTTCCCGAAGGAAAACCCTTCTGTCCCTTTTTCCACGATAAAGGCGGAAGCTCCGCGCGCCCCCTTTGATTTATCCGTCAGGGCGATGACCGTGTAAACATCGGCTTCCCCTCCGTTGGTGATCCACTGCTTCGTCCCGTTAAGAACATAGGAATCGCCGTCTTTGCGGGCCGTCGTCCTCAGCCCCCCGGCGTCGCTCCCGGCGTTGGCCTCGGTGAGGCCGAAGGCTCCCAGGATCTCCCCTGTAGCGATCCTGGGAAGAAACCTCTCTTTCTGCTCCTCGGTTCCGAACATCAGGATGGGATAGGCTCCCAGAAAGGACGCGGCATAGCTGACAGAGACCCCAAGGCATGCGCGGGAAAGTTCCTCCACCGCGATGCCCATCTCCAGGACACCGCCGCCCAGACCGCCGTACTCCTCGGGGATCGAAACCCCGAACAGATCCGACTTGGCGCATATCTCCATGATCTCGCGGGGAAATTCCTCTTTTTCGTCCATTTCCTCCCGAACAGGAACGATCTTCTCCTCGGCGATCTGTCTCGCGATCTCCTGAATGGCCTGCTGTTCCTCCGTCAGAAAATAGTCCATCTGAAACCTCCATCCGTTGCCGCAAACTTCTCCCGAGGGGGCCTCCCCACGACCCGGGGGCCTTTGCCGAAAAAAACCCTCACGATTGTTAAGGTTAAGGTATTACTGCCTACCAGCGGATCAGGGCGGCCCCCCAGGTCAGTCCGCCCCCGAACGCCTCTAAAAGAACCCGGTCGCCACTTTTGATTCTCCCTGTCCGAACCGCCTCGTCGAGAGCGAGGGGAACCGAGGCAGCCGAGGTGTTGCCGTGACGATCCACAGTGACGACAACCTTCTCCATGGGAAGCTTCAGCCTTTTTGCAGTGGCCTGGATGATCCTCAGGTTGGCCTGGTGAGGCACGAGGAAGTCGATGTCCTTCTCCGTCAGGCCGTTTTCCGCCAGGACCTCCTCGACAACCTCCCTGAGTTTTGTCACTGCAACCTTGAACACCTCATTTCCCTGCATTTTAACGGTGTTGAGTTTTTTATCGATGGTTTCATGGGTCGGGGGAATCCGTGAAACGCCGCCGGGAGCGTAAAGAAGCTCCGCAAGGCGTCCGTCACAGTGAAGATGGGTGGAGATGATCCCTCTCTCCCCTCCCTCTTCCCCTCTAAGAACGGCCGCTCCCGCCCCGTCACCGAAAAGGACACAGGTACTCCGGTCCTCCCAGTCGATAAACCGGGTCAGCACTTCGGCCCCCATGATGAGGATATTTTCGTAGGTCCGGGTCTTTATAAAGGCGTCCGCGATGGAAAGGGCGTAGATAAAACCGGTGCAGGCGGCTTCCAGGTCAAAGGCGGCCGCCTTGAAAGCCCCCAGGTTTCTCTGTACGAGACCGGCGGTGGAAGGGAAAAAATGATCAGGCGACAGGGTTGCGACGATGATGAGATCCAGGTCTTCGGCTGCGACCCCCGCCATTTCAAGGGCATTTCGGGCCGCTGCGGTGGCGAGGTCCGAGGTTGCGTGCTCCGGGGCCGCCACCCGCCTCTCACGGATTCCGGACCTCGAGACGATCCACTCGTCGCTGGTGTCCACCATCTTCTCGAGATCGGCGTTGGTGAGGATTTTTTCCGGAAGAAATGATCCCGTCCCGGCTATCACGGTCCTGACCGTCATGGCTGTCTCCTCATTTCTTCGGTTCTGATGCGGCGCGCGGATTGGCATCCGAGTCGCCCGTTTTATCCTTGATGTGGTCGATAACCCGCTGGAATTTTTCACCGAGGCTCTGCCTCAGCTCGACGCTCGACTCCACTTCCTCACGAACCCTGCGGTCGATCTTGGTCCTGGCGTATTCGTTGGAGATGCGCAGGGCATTCTTTATGGCCACGGGGTTGGACCTTCCATGGGCGATGACGCCGATGCCGTCGATCCCCAGCAGGAGGGCTCCCCCGTATTCCGCGTAATCGAAGCGGTGCTTGAACCGTTTCAGGGCAGGACGCATGAAGAGGTATCCGAAACGCCCGAGGAGAGAGGACTCGATCTCCTGTTTGAGCCGGATCCCCAGGGCATGGGCCACACCCTCTGCGGTTTTAAGGGCGACGTTGCCGACGAATCCATCGCAGACCACGACATCCACCTTGTCGATGAAGATATCCCCGCCTTCCATGTTCCCGTGGAAGTTCAGATTGCTCTTCCGGAGGATCTGGAAAACAGTTCTCACGACCTCGTTCCCCTTGCCGGCCTCCTCGCCGATGCTCAGAAGACCGATCTTGGGGCTCGGGATCCCCAGGGTATATTTGGCGAGGGCGTGCCCCATGAAGGCAAACTGTACCAGATTGTGGGGTTTGCAGTCGACATTGGCGCCCGCATCGAGGAGCACGACGCGCCCGTCGACGGTGGGGAGGATGGAGCCGATACAAGGCCGGTCCACATTGGGAAGGGCACCCAGGATGAAAAGACCCGAAAGCATGGCCGCCCCGCTGTTGCCCGCCGACATGGCTGCATCGGCCTCTCCCGACTTCACGAGCTCGAAGGTTTTCCTGATGGAATTGTCCTGCTTGCCGTTCAGCGCCTTTCTCGGCGCCTCGTCCATCCGGATCACTTCCGAGGCGTGCTTGACGATGATCCTGCCTTCGGGAAAGTCATGTTTTTCGAGGAGGGGGAGGATGATCTCGCGGTCCCCGACAAGGACGACGGTGCAGTCGAAATCCTGAACTGCCAGAACCGTTCCCTCGATAACAGCATGGGGGGCGTAATCCCCTCCCATGGCATCAACTGCTATCCTCAAGGCAATGTGTCGAAAGGTTTGTTAAACCTCTTCGATCTCCATTACTTTACGCCCCCGGTAAAAACCACAGTGTCCACAGACCCTATGGGGAGCTTTGGGTTCGCCACACTTGGAACACGTACTGGTCGCGGGGGTGCTCAGCGCATCGTGGGACCTGCGCCTCCGCGTTCGGGATTTTGACTGCTTTTGCTTTGGAACCGGCATATCCGTTTCTCCTAAATTAATTTGGGTGTCACGTCCCCTGTCCGGGGCCGGATCAATCCTTTCCTGTTTCCATCTTCTCCTTCAGGCGAAGGAGTTCGCCCCATCGTTCGTCTGGAGCCTCGAAAGTACATCCGCATGGACCCTTTTCCAGATCGGCCCCGCATTGGGGGCAGATTCCGGCGCACGTTTCCCTGCAAAGGGGCTTCATGGGAATGGCGAGGGCGATCTGCTCCGCAACGAACTGCGAAATGTCCAGGGATTCGCCCCTGAAAAATTCCACATCGAGATCATCTGTCTCCAGCTCCACATCAGGAGCGGACCCTTCAAGATCCAGAAAAGGCCGCATTTCTATATCGACCTCTTCATGCATGTCAAGGTCAAAATCCCTCAGGCATCGGGAACACCGCATTCTGACCACGCCGGCCACATGGCCGCGCACGAGAAGCTGCAGTCCGACCTTCTTAAAATCCAGAGAGCCGGTAATGGATTCCCTGATCCCGAGATTTTGGACAGCGGGATCATCCTTGTCCAGATGGACATCGATTGAGATGCCCTCCGGAGGGATTTCGTCAAGGAAAAGTTCCATTCCCAGTCTCCGAAGCCAAGTTCAGGAAAATAGCGGATGAACGGGGGTTTGTCAACGCAAGGGCAAACCAGTCTTCCGCGGGTTTTCCGGCCTAGACATGGTTTCTCAGCAGCACTTCCAGGGGGTGAGGGTTAAAGTAAAGCTGCCCTTCAAGATAGGGCTGACGATACTTGCGGATGTAGTGCCTGATGAGGGTCAGGGGAACAACAAGGGGGACGAGTTCTCCCCGGTAGTTCCCGATGGCCTCGAGGAGTTCCGCCTTCTCCTCCGAGGTGAGGTTTTTCTTGAAATACCCCATGGCGTGCATCAGCACGTCCGTGTTTTTCTTCCTGGTTGCTTTTGTTTTCAAAGCCTGGGAGAGAAGCTCCCCATAGAGGGAAAAAAGCTCGGAGGGAGTGTGTTTTTTTCCCTCAGCCGCGAGCTTCCCCATCTGACCGAGGTGTTTCCGGCTGTGGCTAAGGAGAAGAAGCTTATGGGCCGTGTGGAAGGAAACAAGGCCCCTGAGGGTTTTTTTCCCTTTATTCAGTTCCCTCCAGCGGCCGAAGGTGAAGATCGCCTCGATGAAGTTTTCCCGGAGCACGGGATCGTGGAGTCTTCCGTCGTCCTCCACGGGGATCAGTGGAAAATGGTCCATGAAGGCCCTCGCGAAGAGCCCCGTTCCCGTTCGCCGAGGCTGTCCGTTCTCGTCAAATACCTTGATCCTCTCCATGCCGCTGCTCGGAGAGCGGCTCTTGAATATAAAGCCGGACAGGTTCTCGGATTCCAATTCCCTCACCCGCCTCCGGGCCCAGTCCTTCATCCTTCCTGTAAGATCGACCCCGGTCCGTGTGGTGACAAGCCTTGGATCGGCCGGATCTCCCTCAAGGTGCATGGATTCCCTCGGGACCGGGAGCCCGCATTCCACTTCGGGGCAAACCGGCACGAAATCCACATATCGTCCGAGGGTTTCGACCAGGAAGCGGTCCAGCTTGTGGCCGCCGTCGTACCTGACCTCTTCCCCTAGAAGGCAGGAGCTGACCCCGATGCGGATGGGCTTTTCTTCCCGTTCTTTCCGTGTGGACGCTTCAGTCATGGGGTCCTCGATCCTGAACACCGGGGCACCCTTGCGAAAGGGCGCGGGATTGTTCCTTCTTATCGCAGCTTCTCTCTTCTTTGCCTGAATAAACGTGACCGGGTAAAAAATCTTAACCCATTGATCCCGGAAAAGACAAATCCTTTCGGTCCATCGTTGCGCCCCTTTCCGATATCCTGTAATCTTCCGGCCATGAAAAAACCCTTGTTTTCCGGTCTCTCCGTGAAACTGGCCATGTCTTTGCTGGCGGTTCTCCTCTTCCCTTTGACAACCCTGGCGGACCGTTTCGACCTGAACCAGACCAGGGAAATCGACGTTGCGGGAAACATCCTGGATATCGCCCTTTCCGATGATGGAAAGTGGGCTTTTGTCCTTACGGACCAGGGCGAGGTTGAGGTCCTGGATCCGGCCGGCCGGACATCCCAGACACTCGGCGTTGGAAAGGGCTATGAACGCCTGGAATTCGACGGGAAAAGCGGCAGGCTGTGGCTGGGAGGGGAAAGGGGAAAGCTCAAGGTCATCAGCCTTTCGTTGAGGTATGACATCGAAACCTCGGGATCCCCTTTCAGGGGACCGGAAACAGCGCCCGTTGCCATCGTGGTGTTCACTGATTACCAGTGACCGTACTGCGCGGGTCTCGACCCGCTCCTCGAGCAGGTGCTCGGGAAATACCAGGGAAAGGTGAAACTGGTGATGAAGCAGTATCCCATCGGAGGACACCGCTTTGCCCGGCCGGCGGCCCTTGCCGCCCTGGCGGCCCACAACCAGGGGCATTTCTGGGAATACCACGCCGGTCTTTACAAAAATTATAGAAAAATGAATGAACAGACCATACTTATGACTGCCCGGGACCTTGGCCTCGACATGGAACGGTTCGAAAAAGACAGGAAGGACCCTGCGACCCTGGCCGCCCTCAACCGGGACATTGCGGAAGCCAGGCGCGCCGGGGTCAGGGGTACCCCCTCGATCTTTATCAACGGGAGAAAAGTCGGCCAGCGCTCCCTGGAGGTTTTTTCCTCGATGATCGAGGAGGAACTCGGCCGGTAAAAACACACCTCGAGGATTGATGAAAGGAATATCCAGATGAAGAGAAAACACCTCTTTCTTCCGGCGGCTGTGGGGATGCTTCTGGTTCTCATGGCCTGGTTAACTCCCATGTCCGCGGAAGGATTCAGTGATTTTGGGGACGGGGAGAAAAAATGCACGGACTGCCATACCCTCGATGTTCCCGAGGCATCGGAAATCCTCAAGGATACGGTCAGGGAAGTCAAGGATGTCGCCCCCGCGCACGTTTCCGGCCTTTTCGCGATCAGCGTCACCGGGAACGACGGGCGTTCCGGCCTGATCTATATGGACTATTCAAAAAAGTACATCATCAGCGGGGTCACCGTCCGCCTCGAGGACAAGCAGAACATCACACGGGCGGAGATGATGGACTTGAACCGGGTGGACACTTCCTCCATCCCGGTGGAGGATTCCCTTGTCGTCGGGAACCCGAAAGCACCAAAAAAGGCGTTCCTTTTCACCGACCCCCTTTGCCCCTTCTGCAAAAAACTGCATCCCGAGCTGAAAAAGGCGGTCGAGGCCGATCCCGAGTTGGTCTTCTTCATAAAACTCCTTCCCCTCCCGGGGCTTCATCCCGATTCGGTGAGGATCTCCAAAACGATCATGTGTGAAAACAGCCTGGAGCTATTAGAATCGAGTTTCGCCGGGGAAAAGACCCCTGACCCCAAATGCGAATCGGACGTCATCGACCGGATTACCAATCTCGCGAAGGAACTGGGCATCTCGGCCACCCCGACCCTCGTCCTGCCGGACGGCCGGATAGCCCCGGGCTACAGGCCCGCCGAGAAGATCCTGGAAATGATCAACGAGAAATAGGGAAAAGAAAGAAGGGAGAGAAGGGGACGACGGGACGAGGGAACGACTTGACGACGGGGTGACTGGACGACAAGACGACAAGACAACGGGAGGACTGGAGGAAGCGATTTACCGCACTTTTCCTGTTGGACGTTGGACGTGGTTTTCTCTGGACTCTAGACTCTGGACTATTTCTCCACGACGGGACGAAGGAACGAACGGGCGTATGGTCGTCTCGTCGTACAGCCGTACGGTCGTTCAGTCGTCTCGTCGTCCCTCAGATCTTTCCCTGTTCCTCCGCGGTCCAGACACGACGCTCGAGGATGCGGACGGTTTCCTTGAAGATCATGCGGTCCTCATCGGTTGGGATGACCAGGATCTTCACGGGGCTCTCCTTGCTGGAGATGATCCCTTCGGTTCCCCTCGTCTCCGCGTTGACGCCGACGTTGAGGATGAAGCCGAGCTTCTCGAGGCCTTCCAGGGTCTCCGCCCGGATCTCGGGGGAATTTTCCCCGATCCCCGCGGTGAAGACGAGGATGTCCGTCCCCCCGAGGGCCGCGTGGTACGCCCCGATGTACTTTTTCAGCCGGTAGGTGAAAACCGCGAGGGCGAGCCAGGCCCCCTCGTGCCTCTCCTCCCTGGCCTTGAGCAGGTCCCTCACATCCGAGGACAGATCGGACAGGCCCGCCAGGCCGCTTTTCTTGTTGAGAAGGTCATTGACCTCGTCGAGGGTCATCTCCTCTCCTTCGGAGGACATGAGGAAAGGGATGACGGCGGGGTCGAGGTCGCCACACCGCGTCCCCATGACCAGTCCTTCCAGGGGTGTAAAACCCATGGATGTGTCTATGCAGCGGCCGCCCTTGACCGCCGCGATGGAGCATCCTGCCCCAAGGTGGCAGGTGATGATATTCAGGTCCTTCCTGTAGTGGTATTCCAGGAATTCAATGGCCCTGTCGTGGACGTAGTGATGGCTGATGCCGTGGAACCCGTAGCGCCGGATACGGTTTTCAACGGCCACCTTGAGAGGAATGGCGTAATGATGGGCGTGGGGCGGGATGGTGCTGTGAAACGAAGTGTCGAAGACTGCGACCTGGAGTACCCCCGGTAGGCGGGACGCCCAGAACTTGATGCCGAGGAGATTATAGGGGTTGTGAAGGGGGGCCAGGTCGCAATAGCTTTGGATCCCCTCCAGCACCTCGTCGTTGACCCGGTGGGGCCAGCGGAACTTGCGCCCCCCGTGGACCACGCGGTGCCCGATGGCGCAGACGGACTCAAGGCCTCCTCCCGGTAGGGCGGAGGCCTTTTTGACGACCTTTTCCAGGGCGGCATCGTAGTCGGTGACCCTGTCCTCCAGTCCGCGGAGGATCTCACGCCCCGAGGAGCAATCGTAGAAAGTGTATTTTACGCTGGATGAACCACAGTTAAGGACCACTACCACCTGTTCACCCTGAGGTTTGGCCGAATTTTCCATCTCGCATCTTCCTTTCCACAAGTGCCCACCGCTCAAGAAGGTAGGGCTTTTCTTCCTCGAATATGGCCGCCTGCCTCTCGACTTCCTCTTCGGCCTCGAGGTTTGACATCTCCTGGATGGTGATCGCGTTGCTCGCTACACGGGCATAATAAAGGGGAGTGAGCAGCTCCACCAGCTTGAACCTGTTCCGCGGCCAGCCGTGATACATGGATGCGGCATCGTAGATGATATGCGGCCATTTCCGTTCAGTTAAATTGAACGGTTCGCCGTCCTTGGCAAGCCTCTTGACCTCCCGGAAGGAGTCCGCGCTCAGAATCTCCTGCCACAGGCTTCCGAACTGGTGATAGCCGTTGCGGAACCTTTCGATAAGCGCCTGGACGTCGACGGGAAACGCCTCGGGCTCGATATCGATCTCTTCCCCGAGGATCGGAACCGGCTGGCTGCCTTTTACCTCGGACCAGAAAGGCTGGTGTTCCTCCATAAGGCTGAACATCGTGGCCACGACCTGGCGAAACATGGGACCCAGACTCTGGGAAGGGTCCTTGGGGTCATGGATCTTGGCGCCGAGGCGCGCCTGGCAGACCTGAAACCCCCTGACCAGGGCCATGGTCGTGAGCCAGATGTCGATGCCGAAACGGCCGACGTCGGTATCCCAGACATCCTGGTTGTAAAAGTCGTTGACGACATCGCTGGAAAAAGCGAAATCACCGCCTATCGGCTGGCGGATGCGCTTTCCGTAAAGAGCCCTGGTTGTCTTGTACACGACGTTGTTGGTGATCGTCCCGTCCAGTTTGAACCGCTTGTAGTAGGGAGCGACGAACTGGTAGTTTTCGTTGAGGATGGGATCCAGGAGGTTCTTGATCCACTGGTGGTTGATGCTCCGAAGGTCGCTGTCCACCACCACGCAGGCCCTGGCCTGGAGGAACCGGGCCGCCTCGAGGACCGCGCGCAGTGCTGAGCCCTTGCCCGGGACTCCCCGGTAGATGGTCACCAGAAGCTCCTGGAAGGGGGAGACCTCAACGGATTCAGCCTCTTCACGGGAATCGTCCACGGACCCCCCGTCGGAAAGGATGATCACCGAGCGGTGGCCGGGGAAATACCTGTGGAGCCCGGCGCTGACCTGCCTGATGACGTGCCCGATGGTGTTCTGGTTGTTGTAGCAGGGGATCCCCACGACAAGGTCCGCTTTCTCGATGACCTCAACGCGGTTCCGGACCCCATCCCTCAAGGCTGTCAGGTATTTCATGAGAAAATCCTCCTTGTCAGTAGACGATCCGGAATCCCTCGAATTCCCCGGTGCTTTCCCCGTAGACGACCTTCACGTCATCAACCACGGCGGCGGGAGGGCCGGTCCGGCACCACTCGATGAGTGAGTCCAACTGTTCGGCGGTTCCTTCCGCGACGATCTCCACATCCCCGGCGGGAACATTCCGAACCGTTCCTGAAAGGCCAAGCCGGATGGCAACCCGGCGGGTTGAGTCCCGGAAAAAAACCCCCTGGACCCGACCCTGGACAAGGATCCTCGCTCTGCGTTTTCCCGTCATGACGCTTCCTTCCGGGTTAGAAAAACTCCCGGGAAGGGACTCCAGATCCCCTTCCTTCAGCTGCCGCCTTCCCCTCAAGGCAGTCTCCGGTATTTCCATCGACCCTGACATCCACGAGCCGACCCGACCCGATCCCTTCCCCGTCCTTCACCTTGACCCTCATGTAATTGTCGGCAAGGCCCCAAGGGGCACCTGATTCCCCGGTTCCGGATTCCATCGCTACCTTAAGAACAGAGCCAACCAAGTCCCGGGCAAAGGCCCGCCTGTTCCGGGCGACAAGGGAACGCAGCCGGTTTACCCTGGCCTTTTTTTCTCCGTGAGGGACATCATTTCTTGAAAGGGACGCTGGGGTTCCGGGACGGGGCGAAAAGGGAAAAGCGTGGACGAAAGGGATGGAAAAGTCAGCCAGGAGGCTCTCGGTCCGGGCAAAGTCCGCGGCTGTTTCCCCAGGAAAACCGCAAATAACGTCGCAGCCCAGGCCCAGTCCAGGTACGGTCTCGCGGATGCGCCTGACCGCTCCCCTGAGCTCACCTTCCCCGTACGGCCGGTTCATCAATCCAAGGATCCTGGTGCTGGCGCTCTGGACAGCGAGGTGGATGTGACGGCAGATGAATCCTTCGGCCCCCTTGATCAGGCTCAGCAGTTCATCGGTTATCTCGTGCGGTTCCAGGCTGGAAAGACGGATCCTTCCGGGAAGCCCGGCCCCGGCAAGCCGGCTCAGGAGGGCCTCCAGGGTGATACCGGAGGGAATTCCCCGCCCGTACTGTCCCAGGTGGATCCCGGTGAGGACCACCTCGGAAAATCCCGACTCCATCATTTTCCCGACAGCCTGACAGACCTTTTCCGGATCCAGGCTGCGCGAGGGACCCCTGACAGAGGGGACCACGCAGTAGGAGCAGGCGGAATCACAACCATCCTGGATTTTCAGAAAAGCCCTGTCGCGAAGCCTGAGGATCACCGCCGGGTCCTCTGGCCAATCGGACCATCCGTTGCCGGGATCAGCCTCTCCGAGGCCCAGGATCTTGACCAGGCTTCCCTTGCGGTCCGGGTCCAGGACCAGGTCTATTTCCCCCAGCGCCTCCAGGTCTTCCCTTGCCCCCCGCGTCATGCATCCGCTGACAACAAGCCTTGCATGGGGGTTTTCCCGCCGGGCCTGGCGGATCGCCTTCCGGCACTGGGCCTGGGCGGGACCCGTGACCATGCAGGTGTTGACCACGATGACATCGGCCTCCGAGGAATCGGCATCGGCAAGACCGGCACCCCTCAGGTCCGCCGCCATCGCCGCTGAGTCGTACTGGTTGCTCTTGCACCCCAGCGTGATGAAGGAAAAACGGGATGGGGCGCGGGGGCTCGATGGGTTTTGAGGGAACATCTATAAAATTTAACGTAAAACAAGAAGAAGGGAAAGGACGACGGGGCGAGGGAACGACGGGGCGAGGGGACGATGATTGAGGATTGAGGATTTAGAATTGAGGATTGAGAATTGAGAATTGATGATCGAAAGGCCTTGGGGGAACTCAAGAAATTTCCCGATCCTGAATCCTCAATTCGCAATTTGTCTTTTTCCTCTGAATCTTCAACCCTTCGACAAACTCCCCTCGACACGCTCGGGGCAGGCAGGGCAGGCAGAGCCCGCGGAGCCCGGAAGGATCACGTTGAACGTTTAACGTTGAACGTGTTTTTACCGGAGCGGGCGTGAGACATCCGGGTCTTGCGCCAAGACGCTGAAGGGCAGTCTCACAACAGGAAAATGAGAATTGAGAATTTAAAATTGAGAATTAAAGGCCCTTGCCTTAGTGCTTTCAATTTCTCAATTCTCAATGCTCAATCCGAAATCTGCACCGCACCTCTGGACTCTGGCCTCTGGTCTCTGGACTGCCTTTTACCCCGTTGGACGTTGAACGCTGGACTTTGGACTGAACTTTGAAACCAGCCTCACGCAGAGCTCGCGGAGCCCGCAGAGATGAGCGAAAAAGGAGTGCACTTGTGCACTGGTGCAGGAGTGCACAACTTGTGGGTTCCACTTTCCACCTTACACCTGGTACTGCTTTCCCCCGTTGGACGTTGGACCTTGGACGTTGGACGCGGTTCCCTCTGGACTCTAGACTATTTCTTTACGACCAAACGACTGCACGACCTGACGAGGGTACGAGGGAACGACGGGGCGAGGAGACGATGATTGAGAATTGAAAATTGAGGATTGAGAATCGAAGTGCACTCGTGCACTTGTGCACATGTGCACCGGTGCACAAGAATCATTCCTTTACCCTGAACTCTTTACTATTTCTCTACTTTTTTCTTCTCCCGCTTCCCGAGGAAGATCCTCCATCCGAGCCGGAGCGGCGCTCGGAGCGATCGAACCCTCTATCTTCCATTCTGTCGGACCCCTCACGGAAGGCCCGGGCGGCTCTTTCCCGAAGCTCCCGCTGAAATTTCAACTGGAACATCAGGTACCGGGCCGTATCCTCCGGGGAGAGGATCTCTCTTACCCTCGAAAAATGGCGGTCCTCCGCCCTGACCTTCTCCATTCTGTTTCGGGTTAAATTGTCCAGTATTTCCGAGATCTTCCCGGGTTCCTTTTTCTCTTTTTCCAGCTGAGCCCTTAACTCCCGCATCAGCTCGCGGTTCTGGGCCTCTATGCGCCACCCTTCTTCATCCGCCTCCCTCATGGCGGAGAAAAGCTTCGCGCTGGTCTTTTCGTCGAGGTCAAGTTCCTCCGAGATCCGCCACGCCCGCAGGGTCTCGATCTTTTCCCGGACCCTGGCGAGGTCCTTTTCCCGGGGAGGCTCCGGCCATCTGTCATCGGCCGCCGCAAATCCGGCGGGAGCCAGGAAAAGGGCCACAAGGATTCCTGATACCAGGGGGATCATCTTCCGTTTCATCTCTAGCCTCTTTCTGCCCCCTCAGGGGCCATGTCGTCTAAAAAACCTTCGAAAATCAGGATTGTCTCCTCATCCATCCCGTCGAGAAGCTCGCCTGAAAGCCCGTCGGCCAGGTTGACGAAGGTTTCGGCTTCCCCGGCAAGGACCATCTCCTCGCCAAGGGCCTGATCCACCTCGACGCTCTCAAAACCGGCTACCGTGAGGATCTCCTCTTCCAGACCCATGTCGTATCTTTCCGCGCGCTGGAAAAGATAACGGGCCAGCAAACCGTCCTCAACCACGGGCGGGGCCGATTTCCAGGGTCCCAGGAAAAGGAGGACCAGGACAGCGGCCGCGAGTCCTCCCGCCAGGACGGGCGCGAGGGGGCGCCTGAACCACCGCCAGCCTTCGTGCCGGGCGGGCCGATCTTCCTCCGGCAGGGAAACGCGAAAGCCGGGAGGGAGCTCAACATCCCGATCCGCGGCGAAAAGAGAGACAAGGTCCAGCTCTTCCCTGCACTCGGAACAGTGAACCAGATGATCACGGACCTCCCGCTCTTCTTCGGGAGTAAGATCCCCCGAAAAAATGTCCGGGAGACGCTCCTTGATCCGAAGGTCCTCACAGCTCACGGCTGGTCCTCCCTCCATTCCCCCCGCAGCCTTTTTACAGCCTGATGGTAGTTGGCCTTGGCGGCCCCGATGCTGCACCCCATGATCCTTGCGGCTTCCACGAAAGACAGCCCTTCCCGGATACGCAGGAGGACCACCTCCTTTTGTCTTCGGGGGAGACGGTCGACCAGGATCCAGAGCCTTTCCTGCTGCTGGGACTTTTCCGCCTCCTCGTGGGGGCTATGGTCCGAGGCGAGGGGGATTTCGTCCACGTCGACAGTAGGCCTGCGGTATCGATCCCGGAGGGTATTGCGCCAGGCGTTGGCCGCTACCGTATAAAGGTAGGTTCGGAAGGAGGATTCACCCCGGAAGCTCCCGATAGCCATCCATGATTTTACGAAGGTCAGCTGGGTCAATTCCATGGCGTCTTCTTTGCTCCCCGAGAGCCGGAAAAGGAAACCGTAAATCATCCGCTGGTAGAGCCGGACAAGCTCCTCGAAGGCCTGGCCATCCCCTCCGCGAGCCTTTTTTGCGAGTTCCTGATCATTTTCGCCCGGCCTTTTCATCCTTGAAGAAGCTCTCTTGCCTTTTTTGACACCCGGAAGGGGGAAAAGTTTAAAGGGATAGTCTAGAGGAAACCACGTCCAACGTCCAAGGTCCAACGTTCAACGGGAAAAGAACGTTAAATTGCCTCGTCCAGTCGGCTGGTCGTAAAGAAATAGTCCAGAGTACAGAGGAAACCACGTCCAACGTCCAATGTCCAACGGGGGAGATCCGTTTAACGTTTTACGAGAAGTCCAGAGTTCAGGGTTCAGAGAATACCAGTCCAGAGACCAGAGTCCAGAGGGAAAAGAACAAATTTCGAATTGAGGATTCAGGATTGAGAAATTATTTGAGTTCCCGTGAACGCTTTCGATAATCTATTCTCAATCCTCAATTTTCAATTCTCAATTCTCAGTCTGCACTCCTCACTCCTCGTTTCGTCGTCAAGTCGTTCGGTCGTTCAGTCGTTCCCTCGTCCTTTCGCCCCGTCGTCAATGATCCACCCTCCCCCCAGCACCTTTTCCCTGTCGTAGAAGACCGCGGCCTGGCCAGGGGCTACCCCATGCTGAGGGTTATCGAAAACCACCCGAAGGGTGCCGTCGGAAAGAAATTGGGAGCGGCATCCGACAGGCGTCTGCCGATGGCGGATCTGGACCAGGCTCCTAAACGGTCCCTCGGGAGGAGTTCCCATGACCCACCGGGGACTTGAAAGGGTAAATTCCGGAAACGATGCCTCTTCCCTGCTTCCGAGAACGACCTCGTTTGCATCGGCATTTATCTTCACCACATAGAGCGGAAAGGGAGCGGCAACCCCGAGCCCTTTTCTCTGGCCCACGGTGAAAAAGCATGCCCCATCGTGCCTCCCGAGCCTGCTGCCCGCCTTGTCCACAAACCAGCCGGGACCCGGCAGGGAAGCCGCATTCTGGCAAAGAAAGCCCCTGACTCCTTCCGGCTGGATAAAGCAGGCGTCCTGGCTCTCCCCCTTCTCATGCACAGGCAGTTTCAAATCCCTGGCTTTTTTCCGGACCTCGTCTTTCCTCATGCTCCCCAGGGGGAGAACAAGACGCCCAAGCTCTGCCTGACCCAGAAAGAAGAGGAAATAAGACTGATCCTTGCCTTGATCCGCCCCACGGCCGAGCCCCCGGGGACCGTCTTGGAGAACCCGCGCATAATGACCGGTAGCCACCATTCCGGCACCCGCCATCCGGGCTTTTTCAAAGAGAAACCGGAACTTGACCTGTTCATTGCAGAGGATGCAGGGATTGGGGGTCCTGCCCGAAAGATAGGATCTGACGAAGGGTTCGACGACATCAGACAGGAACTGGTCCCGCAGGTCCATTGTCTCGTGTTCGATCCCAAGGCGGCGGCAAACCGCCTGGGCGTCATGGACATGCTCCGAAGAAAAGCCGGATTCCCCCGGCTCCAGACCCTTTTCGGAGGCGAGGAGCATGGTCACTCCCGTCACCCGGAAGCCCTGTTCGGCAAGGACCGCCGCGGCGACGGAGGAATCCACCCCCCCGGACATGGCTACAAGAACGCTTTTTCCCTTCATCTTCGATCAATAACCCCAAGACTCAGGTTTATGGTGTCTGGATTCCAGATTCCAGATTCCAGATTTCGTTTTTTGGTCCCAGGACTCTGGACTCCGAGTTTCTCCTTCCACCTTAAACATACAATATTAAACGTAAAGCAGTTTTTCTCCGTTGGACCTTGGACCTTGGACCCGCCTTCGCTGAAGCTTCGGCAAGGCAAGCGTTGGACGCGCTTTCGTCTGGACTCTCGACTCTGAACAATCTCTTTACGACCAAACGACTGAACGACTTGACGAAGCGATTAACCGCACTCTTCCCGTTGGAGGTTGGACCTTGGACGTGGTTTTCTCTGGCCTCTGGACTGTTTCTTAATGACTGAACGACTGCAGGACCTGACGACTGGATGAAAAATATCAGTAAAACTGCCTTGGTGCTTTAAATTTCTCAATTCTCAATGCTCAATGCTCAATTCGAAATTCGCTCTTTTTCTTCTGAACCCTCAACTCTGAACTACTCTTTCGTTGGACGTTGGACTTTGGACTTTGGACTGAACTTTGAACCCGGCCTCACGCAAAGCCGCAACTTGTTACGGCGAAGTCCAGAGGACAAAGACGGAAGCTCGCAAAGAAAAGAAATACAAAAAGGTTTTAACCCTGATCTTAGCCTTTCTTGGCGTCCTTTGCGCCTTTAGTGACCGACCTGTCACGGCGAAGCTTTAGCGAAGACGGGAGGGAACGAGCGTGAGACATCCGGCTCTTGCGCTGAAACGCCGAAGGGCAGTCTCACGCGGAGCTCGCGGAGCCCGCAGAGAAGAGCGAAAAAAGGAACAGTGCACGAGTGCACATGTGCACCAGAGTTCTTCCACCTCGTCCTACCCTTCTGGACTCTGGTCTCTGAATTTCAACTTTGCGTCCATTGCGTTTTCTGCTTTTATACCAAAGGACTTAACGCTAAGGGCCGCGAAGAAAACGTTAAACGGATCTGGTTTCCTGATCCATGCTTTCTTAAATAAAAAACCACCCCGAGGGGCGGCCGGACCTTTCCACTTCCCACTTTCCGCCGGTTACTTGCTGTTTTTGGCCCGGTAATTCTTGATCGCCTCGTGCAGCGCGTCGGCAGCAAGGTTCGAGCAGTGCATTTTCTCGGGAGGAAGCCCGTCCAGGGCCTCGGCCACCGCCTTGTTCGTGATTCTCTCGGCTTCCTCCAGGGTTTTCCCCTTGACCATTTCCGTGACCATGCTGCTCGTGGCAATGGCGGACCCGCACCCGAAGGTCTGAAACTTGACATCCTTGATGATGTCTTTCTCCACCTTGATGAAGATTTTCATGATGTCCCCGCAGCTGACGTTCCCGATCTCCCCGACACCGTCAGCATCCGGGATCTCGCCCACGTTCCTGGGGTTGCGGAAGTGATCCATGACTTTTTCGCTGTACATTCCCATCAAATCCTCGATTCCAAATTTAAATTAATTATATAAAAATTTCCTTCCCGCACGGCTCATTTTAACCATTATCCGGATTTTTGGAAGCGGGGGCGAAATCCCGGCCCCTGTCGAATCACAGACATTCAGCATTTTTCTTAAATCGTGCTCTCCGCCCTCGGAGGTTGCCCTTCAACTTTGCTCAAGGCCGGGGATTGAGAATTGATTATCGAAAGGTCTTGCGGAAACTCAAGGAATTCTCAATCCTGAATCCTCAATTCACAATTTGTCTTTTTCCTCCAGCCTCTGAACTCTGGACTAGTTCTTGACGACTGCACGACTGAACGACCTGACGACGAGACAAAAAGAATTGGTTAACCTGCCCTGGTGCTCTTAATTTCTCAATTCTCAATGCTCAATCCGAAATACGCTCTTTTCCCTCTGAACTCTGGACTATTCTTCCGTTGGACGTTGGACATTGGACCTTGGACGAACTTTTCTCTGGACTCTGGTCTCTGGTCTCTGGTCTCTGGACTCTGGTCTCTGGTCTCTGGACTCTGGTCTCTGGACTCTGTTCTCTTTACCCCGCCTGGCTCGCCCGGAGAGGGGACATGGCCCTTAATCTCTGGATAATGGGCGGAAAAACCTCAAGGAGGTAATCGATCTCTTCGGAGGTGGTTTGGCGCCCCATGGAGAACCTGAGGGTCCCCTGGGCCAGCATCGGATCGATCCCGAGGGAAACCAGAACATGGGACGGCTCGAGGGACCCCGAGGAACATGCCGACCCCGTCGAGACGGCGATGCCCTCCATGTCGAGGGAAAGGAGCATGGATTCTCCCTCGACCCGGGCGATGCTTGCGCTGACCGTTGAGGGGAACGTCCTTTCGGGGTCCCCGTTGATCCAGATTTCCGGGATCTGGCCGGTCAGACCCGTGACCAGCTTTTTCCGGAGGGACACCAGCCGGTTGTAGATTTCCTGCCGTTCCTTTTCCGCATGAAGGATGGCTTCCCCGAAGCCGACGATGCCCGGAATGTTTTCCGTGCCGCTCCGGCGCCGCTTCTCCTGGGCTCCCCCGATGATCAGAGGATCGATCCTTGTCCCTTTCCGGATGTAAAGAGCTCCAACGCCCTTGGGACCATAGATCTTGTGGGCGGCGATGGAGACGAGATCCGCACCGAGGTCGTCGACCTTGGTCGGCATTTTCCCGAAGCTCTGGACCGCGTCGGAGTGAAAAAGGACCCCCAGTTCCCTGGTGATGGCCGAGATCTCTTCGACCGGCTGGATCGTGCCGATCTCGTTATTGACATGCATCACCGAAACGAGGAGCGTATCGGGACGGATCGCTTTCCGTACGTCGTCCGGATCGACCACCCCCGAGCTCCCCACTGGGATATAGGTCGCCTCGAAACCTTTCTTGGCAAGCCAGGAGACGGTCTGAAGCACAGCGGGATGCTCGATAAGGGGCGTGACCAGGTGTCCTTTTCCCGCCGCGAAAGCAACCCCTTTAATGGCGGCATTGTCGCTTTCGGTGCCGCCGCTGGTAAAAACAAGCTGGTTGGGAGACGTCCCCAGCTGGTCGGCGATCAGCCGCCGGGCTTCCTCCAGATGGGGCTTCACCTCCTGCCCGAAAGAATGGGCGGACGACGGGTTCCCGAAGAGGTCACCCAGGAAGGGGATCATCCGGTCGCGAACTTCGGGCCGTAAAGGGGTCGTGGCGTTGTGGTCAAGATAAACCCGGTTCATTGATCGTCTCCTTGACGGTGCGATTTTTCTTCATCCCTGAGCATTTCAGACAGGGAAATGGAGTCCAGATATTCGTGGACCTTGGCCGAGAGCCTGTCCCAGAGATGGTGGGTCGTGCACAGGGGGTATCGGGTGCATCCGCCGTTGTCGTGGGGCTTTTCCGTGCAGAGAAAAATCTTGTCCTCACCCTCGACAGCACGGATCACCTCCCCCATGAGGATGCTGTCCGGATCCTTGTCGAGGATATATCCGCCGCCCGGACCCTTGCGGCCCTTCACCACCCCCACTTTTTTCAGGCGGTTGAAAAGCTGCTCCAGATAGGCATGGGAGATCCCTTCCCTCTCCGAAATGTCCGACAAGCGGACAGGCACACCGTCCCGGGAATGCTGGGCGAGATCGATGAGGGCCCTGACCGTGTAGCTGGATCGCGTGGTGACTTTCACTTGGTGGCTTTCCTCGGGGTCCGGGCCGGGCCTTCCTTTCCTTTGATATTATCTTCCCCTGTCGGGATCTTTACAATTCCATTCAATCTGGACCGGAGATCCTCGAACTGGACATGGTCCTGGTTTTCCAGCTCACTTAACTGGTCAAGGCGTTTGTGCAGCAATTGAACATGCTCCATGAGACAGTTGAAGGCCTTGGCAACCGGGTCCGGCAGGACTTGATGGTCCAGGTCCACCTCGTCGACCTTCTTCCCTTCCTTGACAATGATCCGGCCAGGGATGCCGACGACGGTGCTGTTGGGGGGGACTTCCTTGACGACGACCGAGTTGGCCCCGATCCGGCTGTTTTCTCCGACCTCGAAAGGCCCAAGGATCTTGGCGCCCGCACCCACCACAACGTGATCCCTGAGGGTCGGATGCCTTTTTTCCTTTTTCAGGCTGACCCCGCCAAGGGTGACCCCCTGGTAGAGGGTGACGTTTTCGCCGATCTCCGTCGTCTCTCCGATGACAACACCCATCCCGTGATCGATGAAGAGACCCTTGCCCGCGCGAACGCCCGGATGGATCTCGATGCCGGTAAGAAGCCGGCCAAAATGAGACAGGAAACGGGCGAGGAAGAACAGCCGGGCCTTCCAGAGCCTGTGGGATATGCGGTGAAGGAGCACCGCATGGAAACCGGGATAGTTGAAAAGGATATCAAGGAAACTCCGGCAGGCGGGGTCCCTCTCCCTTACAGCTCTGGCATCTGCTCTTAATGTTTCAAACATAATTTAGATTTCCGACTTAAAAATTTGGTTTTAGATATATAACTATGCCAACAAATTTTGTCAACTATAAGGAAGGAACTATTTCAATGCCAGGCCTGTCCTGAGTTTTTCAAGGCGGGATGGCCCGATCCCGGGCACGGCCAGGAGATCCTCGACAGAGTCCAGGGATTTTTTCTCCCCTACAAAACGATGGATCTTCTCACCCAGGGAGGTCCCGATGCCCCGGATGCGGGACAGATCATCCGGGGTGCAGGAGTGAATATCCATGGGGATCCGCCATATCCATCTTTCCTTCTGCGTCATGCTTCGAACACTCCACCCTTCTTTGGTCCGGACAAGGACACCGGCACGGGGCAGGACAAAACCCGATCCTAAAGGGTCGGCCTTCAGTCCCAGGCCGGAGAGGGCACTGGATATGGGGGTTCCAGGGGGGAAAGGGACCAGGGCCCTGTGCAGAACCGTGGCATCGAGGAGGTTTCCCCTGGGCGGCCATGGTGCTTTTATTCGGGAAAGATCCGGACAATGGGGCCGGTAAAAATACGCCTTGCCATATCCGAAGGCGAAGATGGCCAGAAAGAGAAGGAGGCTGATCCGGGCCTGGCGTTTTTCCCATCGATACATGGCGATACCGATGCAAATTCATTGCCAGGGAGGAAGAACGACTGTGCGAACAGGCAAAGGCACGACTGGGCGACGGAACGAAAGAACGAAAAAACGACCGGGCGACTGGGGGACAGGGCGAAAGGACGACTGGACGACGGGGCGAAAGGACAGAGTCGTTTGGCCGTTCCGTCGTAAAGTCATATCGTCATAAAGTCGTCCAGTCGCCTGGTCGTAAAGAAATAGTTCAGAGTCCAGAAAAGCGGGGTCCAACGTCCAACGGTGAAGATTTCTGGTGCACTGATGCACATGTGCACTCGTGCACTTCTTTTCTGCCTTTTCTGCGGGCTCTGCGCGCTCCGCGTGAGGCCGGATTCAAAGTTCCGTCCAAAGTCCAATGTCCCACGGAAAGGTCTCTGGTACCCAAGAATCTCGTTTCCGCCGGGTTAATGCACGTTAAACGTTCAACGATAAACGTTCAACTTTAATTCTCATCGTCCAGTCGCTTCGACGTCTTTTCGTTCCGTCGCCCCGTCGTCCATGATCCACCCTCCCCTCGGCAACCTCCTCCAGGGCCAGCATGGTACCCCCCGCAATGAGGCGGCTCCAGTCCCAGACTCCGGGGAAAATGGGGTTATCACCGAATCCGAGGCCAAAATTTAAAACGCCTGGAAAGGGTTCTCCCGCGTTGGCCCGGGTGAGTGCTTCGATGTAATCCGGTGAGTGCACCCGCAGTAATTCCTCTTCCTCGACCCCCTTGGGCTGGAGGACCCGGACACCTTTCCCCTGGAGGAACCCGCACGCTTCCATGAGAACGTGGGTGAGATAGAGCCTCGTGGGTCGGAGGGGATGGCCCGGTCCATAATTGAAGGTCTGGTAAAGGGGAGAATAAACGAGAAGGTGTTCCATGACTTTTCTTGAAGATTCTCTTCCCGCCTCGAAACGATCCCGTCTCCGGGAGACGGGGGATAAGCTAAAAAACCACCCTTATTGTCATTCCGCCCGGACCCGCCCGATCAATCTCCCGGGGCCGAGGAATCCTGGAACTCTCTCGTCTGCTCCTCCGAAAATTTGAACATCGGGAAAAATTTTTCGGCAAGAAGGAGGATGATGAAGGGTACGACCATGATCAGGGCGGCGGCTACAACCCCTTCCTTTTCAAACATTCCCGGAACGTACAATTCCCTCAGTCCGGAAAGGGATTTGGAGATCATCTGGCCTCCGATGACAACGTTCCACCTCATTGAGAAGACCTGGATGAGAAGAAGGCCGGCAGCGGTGAAGGACAAGGTGTTGGTGACCTTGTCGCCCATACTCCTCTTCATCAGCACGATGAAGCCGAGGAGGATAAACGGGACGAGGGCGCCCATTACCATCTGAAGGCCCAAATAACTGAATTTCAGGGGACCCTGGAGCAGTTGATGCACGATCTCCCAATCCTCGGCTTTTGCATAGGCCAGGGAGATCTCGGCCAGGAGCTCCAGGGAGACCGTGACGATCAGGAACAGCCACAGCCATGCACAAAGAGTATCGATGCACGCACGGTCGATGACAAACCCTTTCAGCTTCATGATGACCTGGTACAGGATGATTATGGCGGCGATACCTGAGACCACCGCTGAAAAGATGAAGATGATCGGCATGAGGGGGTTGGACCAGTAGGGGTTGGCCTTGATCCCGCCGAACAGGAAACCTACGTACCCATGCAGCATAAGAGCGGACGGGATTCCGATCGCGGCAAGAAATGTCGTCACCTTGCGGTCTGTCTGGAGGGCTTCTTCAGAAATGTCGTAGACTCCGAGGGAAAGGATCCTGTAGAAGCGCTGCCTCCAGCCCCGCGTCCTCTTGGCGTAGACGATGATATCCTTCCGGAACACGAGCCAGACTTCCAGAAGGAGGATGAACAGATATCCTGTGTAGAGGAATCCGAATCCCGCCATGGCGGACTCGAAAAGGGGCGTCAGGATCACGTTTACACCCTTCAGCGGATGTCCCAGATGGTTCAGGAGAGGCCAGGTGGCCACGAGCAGGAAAGCCAGGGACGCGATGAGGGAAAAACGGGCCACAGGCCTGAGCTGCCTGATCCCGAAGACGTGGTAGAAAGAGGATACCACGAAGGCCCCCGCGACAAGTCCGGTGATGTAGGGATAAATCACGATCATCAGGGACCAGGTGATATGAAGATCGTTGGGAAATACGTAGCCGATGGTCTCCATCATCGGATCTCCTTGTCAAGGCCTATATAGTAGCATTTCGGCTTGGTCAGAAGATGCGGCTGAAGCACACCCATCCTCTCTTCCTCAAGAGTCTTGTTGATGGGATCATAGGGGTCCCGCAGATCGCCCAGCCTCCTGGTGAGTGTTGGACAGGCAAGAACGCAGGCTGGTTGCAGGCCCTTCGAGATCCTGTGATAGCACCATGTGCATTTGTCCGCCACGTGGGTGAGGGGGTTGATCCACCTCGCGGCGTACGGGCAGGCCTGGACACAGTACCCGCACCCCATGCAGCGATCCCGGTCAACGAGCATGACACCGTCCGGGCTCTTGTAGGACGCTCCAAAAGGACACACCTGGACGCAAGGCGGCTCGCTGCATTGATTGCACATCTTGGGAACGAAATACGCCTTGGTGACCCCCGTTACCCCCGCGGTCGCGGCGGGGAAACCATAAAGGCTCCCGTCCGGCGAATCGATATGGGCCTTCTCCGAACCGGGCCCGGACTGGTACCTCTCCACCCAGGTCCTGAAGAAATCCGGGGGCACGTCGTTTTCCCTGTTGCACGCCTGCACGCATGAACCGCACCCGATGCACTTGTGAAGGTCAATGATGTAGGAATACAGGTGACGCCGCGAGTTGTACCCCGCGAGATCCCGCGCCGGCGCGGCGGCTGTAACCGCCTGACATCTTCTCGCGAATCCCGGAATGACCGAGATCACCGCGGTGGAAATCGCGGTGGCCGCAAGTCCCAGAAATGACTTTAGGAAATGCCTTCTGTTTGCCGTTTTCATCTTAAAGATCCTCGCAAAAAAACTATTATAATCCCGCACTCACATTTCAGGATCGTGGGGATCGTGGCAGTCAAGACACACATCGGCCGAGTTCTCGACGCCCATTTCCTGGAGGTGGTCCACGATGACGACCTGGGGGAACCGGGGGGGCTTGGCCGGCTGTGATTCATGGCAACGGATGCAAAGATCCTTTGCGTGCTGGATCTCCATCTCACCTGTCCTTTCGTAGTTACCCGGATCGGCCAGGAATTCCTGGATATCGTCGAAGCGGACATGCGTGACCAGGGGAGCGTGGCAGGTCTCGCAGTTGATGTCCATGTGGGCCCTGGCCAGAAAATCCTCAACCATTTCCCCGTGGCAGGTTCCACAGACATTTTTTCCGGTCCCGTGCCTTACCTCGCGTGCCATCTCCTCCCTTAACGAATCCCCCCTGTAGGGCCCGAATTCGCCGTAGCTCGGATATAGGACTGAAACCACAAGGACCCTTCCAAGGACGTACAGGAGGATGACGGCCAAAAGGAGAAGAACGGCCCGCCAAAGGTGTTTTGTGTGCTCCATGTTTCATTCCCCCATCGGGTTCAGTGCTTTCCGGTTAAAGGTTTTTCCTGGAAGAACTCTCGTCCGGAAAATTTTCTCCCTGGGAAGGGCATCCTTCCGAGGAGAACAGCCATCGGAAAAACGACCTTCCCCCAAAACCCTGGTCAGAAACGGCAATTTCCGGTTCCTCATGGAACGACTCCTCTTCGGATTCGAAAAGCCATCTGGCGAATCCCTTTGACCCGATACGGGAAGCGTAACCCGGGCCGGGCCCCTCTTCGGGCTGGAATTCCTCCTTTCCGAAGAGCCAGGCGAGGATTGTCCATGGTTTTTTCCATTCAGGTTTCATGGGAAATGGCTCCCCCCCTCCTGATAAGACAGGAATACCATTTTAAGACAGATTGTAAGATCGGATTTAATGCGTCGCTTTTTTAAAAGTATACATCCCCATCTTGACCTGCGCAGTATCCTAAAGAGATCCTGACACATGCCTTCCGACAAGGGATCGGACGGATCATCCCCCCGCTCTCAAAGCCGGCCCGCTTCCTCCTCCCGGAGGAGCTTGTATTCGATGGAATCCACCAGGGCCTGCCAGGACGCCTCCAGGATGTTGTCGGATACACCGACGGTGGACCATTTACTTTCTCCGTCCCCCGACTCGATGATGACCCGTGTCACCGCCGCTGTACCTTTGTCTTCAGGGAGAATCCTGACCTTGTAATCCTCGAGCCGTACTTCCTTGAGCACAGGATAGAATTTGGTGAGAGCCTTGCGCAAGGCAGCATCCATGGCATCCACGGGCCCCCTGCCGACCGCCGCGGTGTGTTCCACGTGGTTGTCCACCTCGACCATGATAGTGGCCTCCGAAAGGGGCGGGCGATCCCATTCCCTTTTCTCGTCGATGACGCGGAAACCTTTCAGGCCGAAGAAGCGACGGTGCCGTCCCAGTGCTTTTTTCAGGAGGAGTTCGAAGGAGCCTTCGGCGGATTCGTACAAAAACCCCCGGTTTTCGAGGTCCTTGATCTGTTCAAGGACCCTGGTAATGGCCGGATCTTTCTCTTCAACCTGGACACCAAACTCCTTTGCCTTGAAAATGACATTGCTTCGCCCCGAAAGGTCCGAAAGAAGAACACGCGTGCTGTTCCCCACCTGCTCCGGGTCGATGTGTTCGTAGGTTTTCCGGTTCCTCTGCATGGCGGAGACGTGCACGCCCCCCTTGTGGGCGAAAGCGCTCCTCCCGACATACGGCTGGTGGCTTTCCAAACTGATGTTGGCGATCTCGGCGATGGACCCGGCGATATCCTTTAACCGGGCCAGCCTGGTCATATCCACCCCGGCCGAAAGCCCCTTTTTCAGGACGACGGCGGGAATGATGGAACAGAGGTTTGCGTTCCCGCACCTTTCCCCCCATCCGTTCATGGTACCCTGAACGTGCCTTCCCCCTTCCTCGATAAGGACAAGGGTGTTGGCAACAGCGCATTCGGAATCGTTGTGCATATGGGCGCCGATCCGGGCTTCGGGAATCCTGCTCATCACCGCCCGGACGATCTCCCGTATTTCTCCGGGTAGGACCCCTCCATTGGTGTCGCAAAGGACGAGACAGTCCGCTCCGCCTTCGTGGGCTGCCTCCAGGGTCTTTAAGGCATACTCCGCATTGTCCTTGTAGCCGTCGAAAAAATGTTCCGCGTCGTAAAAGACCGCTTCCGCGTTGGCCTTCAGGTAGGAAACGGAATCCTGGATCATGTCCAGGTTTTCTTCAGGGGTCGTTCTTAACGCCTCGGCCACGTGGAGGTGCCAGCTCTTCCCGAAGATCGTGATCACCGATGAAGATTCCAGAAGGGCCTGGATCTGGGGGTCCTGGGAAGCCCTGGTGCCCTTTCTCCTGGTGGAGCCGAAAGCTGTAAACCGGGCATGGGAGAGGGACAGCTTCCCGGCTTTCTCGAAAAACTCCATGTCCTTCGGATTGGAGCCGGGCCACCCGCCTTCGATGAAATCCACCCCCAGTTCGTCGAGTTTGCGGGCGATGGCGATCTTGTCCGACAGCTGGAGGCTGACCTCCTCGGCCTGAGTTCCATCCCTCAAGGTGGTATCGTAGATCACAACCCTGTCTTTCATTCCTGATTTCATGGTTCTCCCGTTCCCCTGGAAAAAAACCTTGCCGGTCCCAGACCGCCCGCTTAACCGCCGGCGGATCCGGACCCCTTTTCCCTAAACAGAATCTCCCCCAAGGTCGAAAGCGTTGTGGAGCACCCTGACGGCCAGTTCGGTGTACTTGTTTTCGATCACGCAGGAGACCTTGATCTCGGAGGTGCTGATCATCTGGATGTTGATCCCGTCGTCGGCAAGGGCCTTGAACATCCGGGACGCGATCCCGCTGTGACTCCGCATTCCCGTTCCCACGATGGAAACCTTGGCCACCTTGTCGTCCGTGAGGATCCCGTTGGCCCCGATCTCGGCGGCAATTGGCTCCACGATGGAAAGAGCGGCTTCCAGATCCCCCTTTGGTACCGTGAACGTCATGTCGGTATATCCATCATGGCTGATGTTCTGGATGATCATATCAACGTTGATCCCCGCCTGGGCGATAGCTCCGAAAATCCGGGCGGCGATACCCGGCTGGTCGGGAACGCGCATGATGGAAACCTTGGCTTCGTTTTTCTCGAATGTCACACCCGAAACAACTACCTTTTCCATTTCCCGATCCTCTCTCGTCACCCAGGTGCCCTCCGTTTCCGTAAAGGTGGATCTGACATGCAGGGGGACGTCGTACTTCTTGGCGAATTCAACCGACCGGATCTGAAGGACCTTGGCACCAAGGCTGGCCATTTCCAGCATCTCGTCGTAACTGATCCTGGGAATCTTGACAGCCTCCGGCACGACGTTGGGATCCGTGGTGAAGATCCCCTCCACATCGGTGTAGATTTCGCACGAATCTGCCTTGAGGGCGGCCGCAAGGGCCACCGCGGAGGTGTCGGATCCCCCCCGGCCAAGGGTCGTGATGTCCCCTTTTTCGTCGATCCCCTGAAAACCGGGAACGATGACGACCCGGCCTGCCTCCAGGTTTTCACGGATCTTCCCGTCAGAGATATGGTTGATCCGCGCCCGGGTGTGTGCATCGTCGGTGTAAATGGCCACCTGGTGCCCGAGAAGGGATACGGCGTCCTGGCCTGATTTTTTAAGGGCCATGGAAAGCAGCCCCACAACCACCTGCTCACCGGTGGAGACAACAACATCATACTCCCTCGGGTCGGGATAGTTCATCATCTGGCGGCACAGGTCGACGAGACGGTTCGTCTCTCCGGCCATAGCGGAAACCACGACTACCACCTTGTGCCCCATGTCCCGAGCCTTCTTGACCCGGCTCGCGACATGCCTGATCTTTTCGACATCCCCTACCGAGGTCCCGCCGTACTTCTGGACGACCAATGCCATGTGTTTTCTTTCTCCTCCCGCAAGTAAAGTCCAATGTGGGGATGAGCTTTCGACAAGACGACCTGGCGACTTGACGATCCAACGAAACGAAAAGGCACTTTGTTTGGATTTTTTTCAGTCGTAAAGTCGTGCCCCTGTATTTTCGTCCCGTCCTTCGGTCGCTGTTTCCTCCCCTTACCCTATCTCTCCTCTGACAAACATCCCCATCAATTCATGGCCGCGCTCGATGCGCATCCCCGCCGCCGCGTCCTCCTCGTTGAAGAACGCTCCCGAGCCCCTCTCTCCCGGGCTTCGGAAAACCGCGAAGGGAACCGGGTCCCGGGAATGGGTCTTCAATTCCAGGGGCGTGGCATGGTCCGGCAGAAGAAGGACCTGGAAGGACCCGAACTTCCCCATGCCATCTAAAACCGGGCCGACGATCCTTGAATCGAAATCCTCCAGGGCCATGATCTTGTTCTGGACAGAACCGCCGTGCGAGGCTTCGTCCGGCGCTTCCACATGCAGGTAAACGAGATCCACCCTTTCCAGGGCATCGAGGGCGCCCCGGGCTTTCCCCTCATAATCGGTATCAAGATAGCCGGTAGCCCCAGGCACATTAACGATCTCGAAACCCACCGAAACCCCGAGTCCCTTCATGAGATCGACCGCCGTGATCATGGCCCCCGACAACCCGAATCGATCCCGGAAACTTTCCATTGCCGGTTTTTTTCCCTGGCCCCAGAGCCAGATCGCGTTCACCGGTTCTTTCCCGGTCTCGGCCCGTCTCCGGTTCACCGGGTGATCAGCAAGGAGCCGGATCGACTCCGCTTCCAGTTCAAGGATCCGGGGCGCCGCTCCCCCCTCCGGCCAGCCTTCCCCGATCTCCCGCCCTGTCATGTCATGGGGCGGGGCCGCTTCGAGCCCGGCGTCCCCTTTCTCCCAGACCATGAGATGGCGGTAGGACACCCCCTTGTGAAAAGCGACGCTCCCGACTCCAAGACGGGATGAAAGGGTTTTAAGGATCGACCCCGCTTCCTCTTCGGAAGGATGCCCCCCCGCAAAATCCAGCATGACGAGGTCCCGGGAAAGAGTCCCGGAAAGATCTGTCTTGACCCCGTCACCGGTCTTTTTCCCCAGGGTGACAAGGTTGCACCTGAAGGCCACATCGTCAGGCCCAAGTTCAAGCCCCATTCCAGCAGCCTCGATGGGAGAACGCCCGGTATATATCTTCGCGGGATCGTAACCCATCACCGAGAGGTTCGCCACGTCAGACCCGGCCGGCATCCCCTCAGGGATGGTCCGGACCGTGCCGACGGTCCCGTTCCGGGCGACAGAATCCATGTTCGGGGTTCTGGCAGCCATGAGGGGTGTTTTCCCGGCCAGCTCCCGGATCGGCCGGTCGGCCATCCCGTCTCCAAGGAGGACGGCGTATTTCAAGGTGTCTGCCACCTTATCTCCTGACCGGGAAGGATCCTCATGAGAAAGCCGTTTCCGAGAGTCGCCTCAAGGGCATTGATCCGGGCAAGGGCTGAGGTCATTTTCGAACTTGGAGCCTCATGGAGGATCATCACGATGGGGACTCCATCACCTGCTTCCGTTTCGCGCCCCCTTTGGATAACGGAACTGATGCTTATCCCGTTCTCCCCGAGGATCCCCGAAATGGTGGAAAGAACTCCCGGCTGGTCCCTGGCGGAGACCCTGACATAGAACTCGCTCACCGTGTCCAATGCCAGCCGGGGAGGTTCCTCGCCTTTCGCGCCGAGTCGGCTTCCCCCGACAGGAACCCTTTCCACGGCTCCGGACAGAATGTCCCTCGCACAGGAAACGATATCCGCAACCACGGCGCTCCCCGTGGCAAGATCACCCGCCCCCTGTCCGGACAAGAGGGAGGGCCCGAGATTGTCATCCTCGATATAGACAGCGTTTAAAACGCTCTCCACGGAGGCCAGCGGATGCTTCACCGGAACCAGTGTAGGGTGGACCCAGGCTTCAATGGTGGACCCTTTTCTTTGGGCCGAAGCCAGAAGCTTCACACGGAATCCGAATTCCTCTGCCATCTCCAGGTCCAGGAGAGTCAGGTCCCTGATCCCCTGGAAGGGAAGGTCCATATAGGAGATCCCCATGTTGAAACAAAGGTTTACCAGGATCGAAAGCTTCTGTGCGGCATCGATCCCATCCAGATCCATGGCCGGATCCGCCTCGGCGAACCCCCCCTCCTGGGCCTCCACAAGGATCTCCTGGAATGGACGTTTTTCCATGAACATGCGGGAGAGGATGTAGTTGCAGGTCCCGTTGATGATTCCGGTCACCGAATGGATCCGGTTGGCGACCAGGCTGTGCTTGATGGTCCGGATCAGGGGCACCCCGCCCGCGATACTCCCCTCGTACATGAGGGATACTCCATTCCTTTCGGCCCTTTCGACGAGCTCAACCCAATATTGGGACAGCAGAGCCTTGTTGGCCGTGACGACATGCTTGCCGTTGTCCAGGGCCTGCAGGACGTACTCCCTTGCGGGTTCGATCCCTCCGATGAGCTCGACGATTATCTGTACCCGGGGATCGCGGATCAGTTCCCATGCGTCGGAGGTCAATACTCCGGGGGGCAAGGCCACCGGACGGCGGCGCGAGAGGTCACGGACAGCGACGCCGACGATCTCCAGTGATGCCCCGATGCGATCGGAGAGAAGGCCCGCGTTGTCCTGTAGAATTTTGACGGTTCCGCATCCGACGGTTCCGAGGCCGAGGATGCCGACCCTGATCTTTTCCATTCTCAGCTCACCCTCACCCGATCGGCAATCAGCCTCCCCATTTCCGAACAGGATACAATCTTGACGGCATCCCCGGCTTCATTCCAGACCGTGTCACTAAGGGAGAAAGTCTTGTGGTCGATGAGGGTCGCAAGAAGGTCCGGTGTCCGGTATCCCTCGTCCAGCACCTCTTCCACCGCCCTGTTGACGGCCTGGGAGGCCTCCGGGCTCCGGCAGATCATCTCAAGCATCATGGCCGCGGAGAGGATCATGGCGATGGGGTTGGCAACACCTTGCCCCGCGATATCGGGGGCGCTGCCATGTACCGGTTCAAACATGGCGGATTTTCCTCCCACGCTGGCGGACGCGAGCATGCCGATGGAACCGGTCAGCATGGAGGCCTCGTCGGACAGGATGTCCCCGAACATGTTCCCCGTTACCAGGACATCGAACTGGGAGGGATTCCGAATCAGCTGCATGCTGGCGTTGTCGACGAACTGGTGATCGAGTTCCACCTTCGGGAAGTCCTTCGCCACTTCCTGCACGACTTCCCTCCAAAGGGCCATCGTCTCAAGGACATTGGCCTTGTCCACGGAGGTCAGCTTCCGCCGCCTTTTCATTGCCAGTTCAAAACCGAAGCGGACAATCCTCTCGATCTCCTTGTCGGTGTACCTCATGGTGTTGAAACCTTCCCGGCCCTCCGCGGTCTTTTTGACACCCCGTGGCTGGCCGAAATAAAGACCGGAAACCGCCTCGCGCACAACGATCATGTCGATGCCGTGAACCACCTCGCGCTTGAGAGTCGAGGCGTTGGCCAGGGGTTCGTAAACCTTGACAGGACGAAGGTTGGCATACATGTCCAGATCGATCCGGAGATCCAGGAGTCCCTTCTCGGGCCTCTTTTCGGTAGGCAGGTTGTCCCATTTCGGTCCGCCAACAGCACCCAGTAAAATGGCGTCCGCCTCCTCGGCAAGCTTCATCGTCCGGCGACTGACAGGAGCCCCTTCCCGGTCGATGGCCACTCCGCCGCAAAGGGCCTCG
>Ga0272443_10000873_pt1 | contig 49597 bp, 36 predicted proteins | sample SSMAcet12_FD_193581 | JGI IMG/M metagenome (GOLD analysis project Ga0272443, IMG submission 193581) | Marine sediment archaeal communities from Little Sippewissett salt marsh, Falmouth, MA, United States - SSM-Acet-12 | ecosystem: Environmental > Aquatic > Marine > Wetlands > Sediment ...
GAGGGGAAAACGGGGGAGTGTCCCAACCGCTGGGAAGGAGTGAGGTGGAAATATGGTATAGTCAGGTCTTAAAATTCCATCAATTATAGGATTCCTGCCAACCATGAACCCTGAAATCATCGCTCTGATCTCTTTTGTCGCCGTCACCACCTACACGCCCGGGCCGAACAACATCTCGGCCGCCTCAATGGGCGTGCTCTATGGCTATAAGCGAACGTTGCCCTATATGCTGGGGATGGTCTCGGGTTTCTTTATGATGCTGACCCTGAGCGGGCTGGTCTCGGGCTTTTTGCTGGAGAAGATCCCGGCTTTTGAGGTGATCCTGCGGATCGCGGGCGCGCTGTATATCCTCTGGTTGGCCTGGCACACCTTGCAGGCGACCTATGCTTTTGATGAGGAAGAGGAAACCAAGCCGCTGGGGTTCATTCAGGGCTTTCTGCTGCAGGTGCTGAACGTCAAGGTGATCGTCTATGGCCTGACGCTTTATGGGACGTTCCTGGCGGGCAAGATCCCTTCGCTGCCGGTTTTAGTGCTCTCGGCGCTGGCCTTTGCCACGGTGGGTTTCACCTCCGTGAGCCTGTGGACGCTGTTTGGCGCGGGCATCCGGCGCTATCTGAACCGGCCCAAAGTGCGCCTGGTGGTAAACGTTGCCCTGGCGCTCTTGCTGGTCTATACAGCCGTGGATATCAGTGGGGTGTTGAAGTTGTTGAAATAAAGGCTGTGAAGCTTCGCTAGTACGCAGGTAGAATTGATTTTTTCCAACACGTAAATATATTTATATTTGCGTGTTGGAAAATGAGATGCTATTAAAATTAATCAAATGTGATATCTATGATTTCAGAATCAAAAATTGTGTCCCAACTATCTGAATTAAAAACATGGAATTTTAATTCAATTGATTCGATATCTGAAATATCATTATCAGTTAGATCACTTTCCATGAAAGTAATAGTGTCGAAAGCTTTCTTCCCGGCAGCAATATCAGATGAAAAGATAGGATCTACCATAAAGCCATTTATAGATACATCCCTTGCCTGAACAGTAATATTTTGGGCTGAGTTGTTTTCTATATAAACATATACATCCGCGCCCCAAAAACTGTCACTACTATCAAGTTTCTTAATGATTAATTTTATATTGTTTGTATCAATAGCAGTGGTGCCGGTCGTATCATATTCTTGAGTATATGCTTCGCTACCAACCGTTTCAATAATTATTGGATCCGAATCGAATATAGTATCCCATGAATCGGTATCGAAAATGTGAAATGCAAATTCAATGGTCTTTATAACTGAAATATTGGCGGTCTCTAAATCTGATTCCATGATAGTGATACCGTCGTTTGCTTTTTTCCCGGATGCAACATCACTTGAGAAAATGGTTTCGACCATAAGACCGTTTACTGAAAAGTTTCTGACTTGAACGGTAATATCTTTTTCGCTATTGTTTTCAATTAATATGGATATATCAGGCCCAAAGAAAGAATCTTCCATCACTAAGCCTTTTGCAGTTATGGTGATTCCATCATTATCGAGAATAACCTGTTCTTCAATTGAAACGTCAGAACTTTGTTGTTCTAAACTTTCGGAGATTTCTGTTTCTTCAACATCATCCTGTTCATTAACTTCTTCGGAATCGTTGATTGGGCTGGATTCTTCCTCAAGTTGGACTTCTACGGTTGGTTCTTTTGTTGGCGTTGAACTTTGACCGCAGGCAAAACTAGCCAGTAATAATGTGATGATAATTAAGGGAATGGTTAACCGCTTCATGATTTTCCTCCTAACGTGAATTGGTCAATATTTGATTATTAAAACAAATATAACATAGTATTCATATGAAATCGACAGAATGTTTTATTGATATTGAGTTGAAATTGGGAATTAGTATCGAAGAAATTTGTACCCAGGACAAGTTGAATGTTTAACATCAAAAACGCTTTGTTTTGATGGATCCCATTAGTAAAAGTTTTTCCTTAATGGATTATTTGAGACTATCTCTCTCTATCCGCCTTCACCATATTGATCTCGCCTTCTTCCTCACTGGCGACAAAGCCCAGCGACTCATACAAGTGAATTGCGCCGACGTTCTCCTCGTCCACGGCGAGGAAGGCCTTTTGCGCGCCATGGGCTTTCCCATAGTGCAGGGCTTGCGTGATGAGCTGGCGGCCGATGCCCTGACCCTGGTGGCCGGGTTTCACGGCGACCTCTTTAATCCAAACCACGCCCCCTTGCTGATTTTCCTGCCCATAAAGCCCGGTGCAGAGCACGCCGACCAGTTCGCCATCTTCGCTGTGATAGCCCAGAATAGCCGGATCGCTCACCATCTCGTTGTTGCTCAGCCATTCCTTGAACCAGTCTGCGGATTGTCCCGAGAAGCCCCGGCTCAGGCCTTTGCACTGCAGGGTGACCTTCGATGCCTCTTCAGCTTCATCAACAGAGAGGAGTGTGAGCTTTGATTCCGGCTCAATGGCGATATCATCCAGGCTATTGCGGAAGTAGTCGTGCCAGACGCTGCGGATTTGCAATCCGGCCGATTCCAGAACCGGCACCCACTCTTTGGGGACAGAGGTCAGGATGAAGGATTTATCTGAGGTCAGATGAGGGAGGATGGTTTCAGCGCTGTCTGCGGCCCAATGATATTGCCAGCAATGGCTGGCTGCGCTATAGCCCCAAAGCAAAATCAGGGTGTCGTTATCTGCGATGATACGGTAATCATCCAGACCATCGAAATCAATATATTGAAAAGATGAATGCTGAAAGCGCAGCGCGCGTTGCTTGATTTGGCCAAATTCTGTGGTATTCAAGAAAACCTCATGAAGGGTTAAGTGGGGTCTGAAAGGGGAAGTTTTGGGAGCGGTCTATTTAACTTCAAATACCTCGTCCACGCAAAGCTCGCCGGGGGTCTCCACACGGGCGTAACGGACGCCATCCCGCAGGGGACAGGGGAGGTTTTCCTGAAAGAGGTGACATTCCGGCCAGCAGGTCTTGCCTTCCTGCAGGATCCCCAGCGTGAGTTCGTTGGCTTTGATGCTGGCTCCCTTGGCGGGCATCTGGTCGCATTCGAGGGTGATATCTGCCTGGAAGCGTTCATAGCAAAGCCCGCGCAACGTGGCTGCATCCACTTCCTGCCGGGCCGAGAGGCTCATCAGGCTGACGGGGCGCTTGGGGTTCTTGCGTTTGGCCCCTTCCATGCCATCCTCGTTGAATTGGGCGCAATGATCATGACCGGACAGGATTGCTACTTTGTATGCCATCTGAGTTTCCTTTAATTAGGCGGCTAATTAGGGCGGCGATGAGGATTACCTCTTCGATCGTCTTCTTATGAGTTTTGTCTATTTTATCACTGACCGGTAACGCAACCGATCTCCCCCAGGACCGCGGCAAGATCTTTTGGATTTTCGACCATGGGCATATGGCAGGCGTTTTTGATGAAGTGGAAGTTGATATTGTTTTCAATATCTTTCCCCAGGTTGAGGTCCGAAATTCTGTCTTTATAGTTATCCTCGCCCCGGTCGCCATAGATTCCGTGGATCTCGACTGTGCTTTTATGGACCAGGTCGGAGTAATCAAAATCATCCTGAATAGAATGTTTGAGGTCGTCGGTATAGTAGGGGGATTCGGCCTTGATCATGGGAATAATTTTGCCACCGTGTATTCTCATATTCTCGGGGGTCATCAAATTGCGATAAAACTTTTCGGCTGGTTTGAGGTTGGTTTCAATCAGGATCACTTTCTCACATAGGATGCCAAATTCAGCGACCAGTTCCAACGCAATGATTCCGCCCAAGCTGTGACCGATCAGACAGTTGCCGTTCAGGTCGTTGCCATAGGTGTCAAAAACCCACCGGGTCAGGTCTGTGACGGATTTGGCCTTTTCAGCGATCTCGTGGGGATATTCAATCAGAAGGGCGTCGGGGTCAGCGTATTGTTCTAATAGGTCATCCCAGACGTCTTTGGTGCAGTTCGCGCCGTATAAATAAATGTTTTTCATATGGATTGTCTTTCTGGTGGAGAGAACAAATGGCTTATCAACTATAACACGAGCCTGCGTTTGGTGCATTTGAGGGGATGAGTGCCGGGCGAGTGGTTGCTGATATTTTTGGTGGGTGGTCACTGCTCCCAAGGGAGGCAGGCAGGGCCGCCTCTACAATGGTTTTTATGTAAGGTATTGCTATAGCCTTCGCTATATTACCCTGCCTATGGCCCCCTGGCTTTCTCATCGCTATTTTGAAGGAAATTGTGTCTAACTTCTGATTTCTAATTTGACCCCTTCCTGCCTGTAAATGAAGTGCAACAGGCAGGAAGGGGTTCTTGTCTCAACGCCATTGAGCGGGCTCCTGAACGACTGCTAAGGAGTGAACCCCCACCGCACCTCTCCGCTGGCGCTTCGGGTGTTCCGCTTCGCTTCATGGGGCTGCTGCGCTATGGGCGAATTAAACTAAAAAGCGCCCTATTGGACGCTTTTGATAGTGGACCCAGAGAGATTCGAACTCTCGACCTTCTCAACGCCATTGAGTGTGCTCCTGAGTGACCGTAGGGAGTGAACCCCCATTTTGTGGGCTGCTGCGCTATGGGAGTATTAAACTAAAAAGCGCCCTTTTGGACGCTTTTGATAGTGGACCCAGAGAGATTCGAACTCTCGACCTTCTCAATGCCATTGAGACGCGCTCCCAACTGCGCTATGGGCCCATTATAAACTTGTTAATTCTTGGCCCTTTGGCGCTCCCAACCCCCCAAAAGGGGGCTTCGTGCGCTATGGGCCCATTTTCTATTATTGTACCCCGTGCCCTCTGTGCTGCGGGGCACCAAGTGGACCTGGAGGGACTCGAACCCTCGACCTCCTCAGTGCGATTGAGGCGCGCTCCCAACTGCGCTACAGGCCCCTTTTTTCAGGGTGATGACGATTTTACCTGACGGGGGTCAGGCTGTCAAGATAAGGGGTGTCACCTGTTCAGCTTCGGGGTCTTTGAAAAACAGAGAGTAACTAATCCTCAATTTGTTGGTTTAACCCTGTGATGAATCAGACTTTACTTTTAATTATCAGTTGTATTGTGGCTTACCTGATCGGCTCGATTCCCTTTGGCTTTTTAGTTGCCAGGTTGCGGGGCATCAACATCCGTGAGGTGGGCAGCGGGAATATTGGCGCGACCAATATCGCCCGCAACCTGGGTTGGAAACTGGGCGCTGTGGTCGGCGTGCTGGATTTTTTCAAGAGCTTTGTCCCGGCACTGATCGCCAATTTACTGTTTGTTGAATCCGGCTATGTGCTGCTGGTGTCCATCATGCCCATTGTCGGCCATATTTTCCCCATTTGGTTGAATTTCCGGGGCGGCAAAGGAGTCGCCTCCATCTTTGGCCTGCTGGGGGCCTATTTTGGCCTGCCGACCTTCCTGGGTTTTCTGGTGGCATGGGTCTTTGTTGTCAAACAGGTTCGGCTGATGAGCCTGGTGAACCTGGTGGTGGCTTTGCTGATCCCGGTTGCGTTCTGGCTGAAGTATGCCCATCTCGCCTTTATCCTTTTCGGCGTACTGCTGGGCAGTATCATCTGGGTCACCCATCGCGCCAATATCAAACGCCTGTTGGCCGGGGAAGAGAACAAGATTAACCTCTAATTCCAAAACCTATTCAAATGAAATAACAAACGCTCTAACCAAAATGGTTTGAGCGTTTTTGCTTTTCTTAGATTATGCTGGGGCTTAAGCTACATCCTGGCCCACAACCGACCCCCGCCGCCGGCGAAATAGTTTCGCAGGGCCAGGCGGGTTTCCTTTTCGTCACGCCAGAAACCGCCGGTCTGCGAGCCGTAACACAAGACGGCGTCTTGCCAGGCAAGCAGCGCACTTTCGGTCAGTGGGGTGTGGATCTTTTGGAGAGCGCCTGATTTCAGGAGGGGGGCCTCAAAATCGGTCAGGATATAGGGGTAATCGAGATAAAACGCGGCTGTTGAATAGAAACGCTCCGTCGCTGCGGCGACCAGCCGGTGGTCAATGTGGCGGCCCAGGCCAAGTGGCAGGACCAGCTGCGCATCCGGTGGAACTTCACGAGCCAGCAGCTCCGCCACCCGGGTGACCATCTCCGGTTCCGGTGGGCTGCCGAATAGCTCCTCGTTGTTATTCACCACCGGCGCGCCTGTTTGCGGGTTCCGGCGGTAGATCACATCGGGCAGGTCGAAATGCCGGAGCGCCGCGCCCAGGCGAGCACAGGCTGATTGATCTTCCGCCCGGCGCATGGCGATGGCTTCCGCCCCGGATTTTCCCCAGGCCTGGTGATTGATCCGGGCGAATTCAGAGTACTGATCGTCCGGTGGGTCGCCCGCGAGCAGAGTCCAGACGGCCACCTGCTGACCCTCCTGTGCCAGGTGCCAGACCAGGCCGCCGCAGGACAGCGCGACATCGTCCAGATGGGGCGAGATGAAGATCCACTGAGAAGCATTCATAGGCTAATTTTATCAGCAGTCCAGAGATAAAAAAACTGCCCTGGAATTTTTCCAGGGCAGTTGATATTCAGTGGGGAAGGGTTTACTCTTCGTTTTCTTCGTCCTCACGCTTCTTGGCGTCAATAACTTCCTGTGCCAGGTGCTGCGGAACCATTTCGTAATGGTCGAATTCCATGGTGAAATAACCACGGCCGCCGGTCATAGAGCGGAGGATAGTGGTATAGCGGAGCATTTCAGCCAGCGGGACATTGGCGGTCACGGTGGATTTGCCCTTTTGGGTGTCCATACCCTGCACACGGGCCCGGCGGGAATTCATATCGCCCAGCACATCACCCATGTTGCTTTCGGGGACAACAATCTGCGCCCGCATGATCGGCTCATACAACACTGCGCCGGCATCCTTGAAGGCCAGTTTGAAGGCCTCTCGCCCGGCGATTTCAAATGCGATCGGTTTGGAGTCAACGGGATGTTCTTTACCGTCATAGACCGAGACTTTCACATTGTGGACGGGGTAGCCAGCGACCACACCTTCCTTCATCAAGTTGCGGATACCTTTTTCGATCGAGGCCATATAGTTATTGGAAATAGCGCCGCCGACAACGTCGTTGGCAAATACAAAATCTTCGTCTTCAATGGGAGAAACGCTCAAATGTACTTCACCGAACTGGCCCGCACCACCGGTTTGTTTCTTATGGCGGTACATGGCCGAGTTTTCACGGGAAATGTGTTCCTCATAGGGCACTTTCGGTTCTTCGATGTTTAGACCGAGTTGGAATTTATTCTCTGCCCGGCGGATCGCCACATCAATGTGCTGATCGCCCATACCCTGCAGAATGGTCTGCCGGGTGGCGGCTTCGTTATGCCAGGAGAGGGTCATATCTTCTTCGCAGAGCCTTGCCAGTGTGCTGCTCAGTTTGGCTGCGTCAGACTGGGTCTTCGGGAACAGAGCCACCTGGTAAAGGGCGTTGGGATAATCAGCTTTGGGTAATGCCAGGGGCTGATTCTTGTCACAAAGGGTGTCGCCCGTGGTGGTGACACTCAATTTGGCAACCAGGCCGATATCGCCGCAATGCAGCAGGCTGGTGGGGATTCCCTCTTTACCCTGGGGAATCTGCATGCCAGCCAGGCGTTCTTCCTCTTCTTTGGCGCTGTTCCAAACACGTTCGTCGCCGATCATCTTGCCGGAGAAGACCCGGAAGAAGGTCTGCTTACCCACGAAGGGATCGGCAGTAGTTTTCCAGACATAGGCAGCCAAGGGACCATCATCTTTCGGTTCAAGGCTAACTTCCTCGCCCTTATCATTCAATGCAACCATGGGGCCGACATCGGCAGGGGAGGGCATCAGGTTTGTCAGGACGGTCATCAATGGGTAGAGGCCGATCTGGTGAGCGCCGGCAGCAACCATCACGGGGATGAAGTTGCCTTCCCAAATGGTGCTCTTCAGGCCGCGCATGATCTCCTTATCGGAGAGATCGCCTGATTCGAAATATTTTTCCAACAGGTCATCAGCACCTTCGGCGGCGGCTTCGACCAGAGCAAGGTGGGCTGCTTCAGCCTCATCCTTCAATTCTGCGGGAATCTCAACGCCGGTGTTCTTTTTGCCTTCAAAGGCTTTCATGGAGAGCAGGTCAATCACACCTTTGAAATCCGATTTCTCACCCCAGGGGAGCTGCAAGGGCAGAAGGCGGGTCTCAACATGTTCCTGAACGGACTGGAGCGCTTTCTGGAAATTGGCGTTTTCGCGTTCCATTTTGTTGATCAGGATCATCTTGGGTAGTTTGAATTGTTCGCTGTATTGCAGCGCCATTTCAGTGCCAACCTCCAAGCCCGCAACGGAATCGACCAGAATCAGAGCGCCATCTGCAACCTGCATGGCGGAGATCACTTCGCCGATGAAATCGGTATAGCCGGGAGTGTCGAGAAAATTGAGTTTAACAGTGTTAAATTCAATGGGTACGACAGAGGTGAACAGTGAAATGCCGCGCCGGATTTCCTCATCGTCGAAGTCTGAGATGGTGGTCCCATCCTCGACCTGGCCGATGCGGGTGGTGACCCCTGTGAGGTTTGCCAGGGCTTCAACCAACATCGTTTTTCCGGCGCTGCTATGCGAGGCCAGGACAATGTTTCGGATTGATTCAGTCTTATATTCTTTCATCTAAAAAACCTTCCTTGCTCCTTGGAATAGTCGCTCATGCTAATGACATGCAATTTTCAATTCTATGCTAATCGAAGTTAAAAGTCAAAGCAGTACGCCGGCAGCCTTCATTAAAATCAGAAAGATTTGTTGGGCACCACAAGAGGCGTTTTCTGCGCAGATTATTATAACAGGATTGGGAGGTCAGATTCGATTTGATTCGATAAAAAAGTCCGGTTTCGGGAGGAAGAAACCGGACTTTTACTGCTTAAGTTGAGCATCCGCCCTCAGGCGACATGCAATTCGTTCACTTTGCGGAAGTGATAGCCGTAGATGCTGAAGGTGATTGCCAGGGGGAATTTATCGGGGCAGTGGAACAGGGACCAGAAGAACAGCCGCCAGTATTCCCGGCGCTCATTGCTCTTGATCCCGATTTCAAAGATTGAACGGAGCAGGGCAGCCACTTCCTGCCATTGCAGGGTGACGGTGTGGCGGTGGGGCTGGTATTCTTTCAGGAAGGTTCGCACCCGGTCATAAAATCCTTTGGCGGAGTAGATCGAATCGAGGATTTTGCGATAGCCATTCCTGAGCAGTTTGGGATCCATCACGGGGGTGATATTTGATTCGCCATCGACATTGTCTCCCGAATAGGCATGACTGATGCGCCCCTCACGCAGCATCCGCTGGTAGAGCTGCGTGCCCACCGGGGCCTGCAGCAGGCCCACCATGGCGGTGACGATGCCGCTCCTTTGAATGAAGTCGATCATCCGGTCGAAGATGGTGTCATCGTCGCTATCGAAGCCGACGATAAAGCCACCCATTACCTGCAGCCCCATTTGCTGCAACTTCTTCACCGAGGAGACCAGGTCGCGGTTGCGGTTCTGGCTCTTGGAGCATTCCGCCAGGGCAACGTCATCGGGGGTCTCAATGCCCACAAAGACCTGCGTGAACCCTGCTTCGACCATCAACCGGATCAATTTGTCGTCATCAGCCAGGTTGACCGAGGCTTCCGTTGTGAACAGACAGCCCTTCTTGCCCTTGCGCCATTCGATCAGCGCAGGGAGGACTTCGTCCTTCAGGATGCGCTTATTGCCGATGAAGTTGTCATCCACAATGAAAATACTCCGCCGCCAGCCAAGGGCATAGATCTTGTCCAGTTCGGCGATCAGCTGTTCGGTGCTTTTCAGGCGCATGCGGTGGCCCAGCAGGGCCGTCACATTGCAGAAATCACAGTTGAAGGGGCAGCCGCGCGAGAATTGCAGGCTGAGCGAATCATATTGCCGCAGGTTGATTAACTCCCAGAGCGGTACAGGTGTCTTGGTGATGTCAGCATATTCGTCCGTCTCATAGAGCCGTTTTGGTTTGCCCCGGCCGAGGTCGGAGAGGAACATCGGCAGGGTGATCTCCGCCTCGTTGAGGATCAGGTGATCCACCTCGGGGAAGGCCTCGGGTTCAGCGGTGAAGAGTGGGCCGCCGGCCACGATGGGTTTTCCTGTCTGTTTGGCCAGACGCAGGACTTCCTGTACGGAGGTGCGCTGGACGGTCATCGCGCTGATCAGGATCATATCCGCCCAATCCAGATCGCCCTTCTTCAAGCGCGACACGTTCATATCCACCAGGCGCTTATCCCAGGTGGAGGGCAGCATGGCAGCTACCGTCAGCAAGCCCAGGGGCGGCGAAGACGCTTTCTTGTGGACGAATTTCAAGGCGTGCTTGAAACTCCAAAATGTATCTGGAAATTCGGGGTAGATCAGCAGGATGTTCATGTTTCAGGGCTTTCTTCTGTTTCAGTTGGTTCGCCTTCGGCTTGTTCCGGCTCGGGATCAGGCTCCGGTTCAGCTTCAGGTGTGGGCTCCGCCTTCGCGTTTTTGGCAACTTTCTTTTCTTTGCGAGGGCTGGGTTTTTCTTTGGGGGGACGCTTTTTCTTATTCTTTTTATCTTCCGGCTCTTCCGCTTTCGGGGTGAAACCCATCAGCGCTTTGCGATCCAGCAAATTGACCTTCTGGAACATCTCGGCCATTTCCTCCACGCTGTAGGGCAGATCGCTGTCCAGCCACCAGTAGATTGTGGAGAGCAGGGAGCCGGCGAAATGGTTGGCAATGAATTCGGTGGGAATGACGGGCTGTGCACCGAGTTCATCAATCTCCTGCTGGATGAAGCCGGCGATATTGGCCGCGACGCTGCGGCGGAGTTGGTTGGCGGCTGTGATGCCGCCGCTGCCGATGATCAGGATCCGGTAGAGGTCATAATGTTCCGCAGCAAAATCGAACAGACGGATGATGGCCTTGGTATCATCCAGCCGCCATTGCGCTTCGGAGATCTGCGGTACCTGTTCCATGAATTCATCAATAAATTGCTCCATCACGTCCAGCAGCAATTCATCCTTGTCCTTGAAATGCAGGTAAAAGGTGGCCCGTCCGAGATTGGCTTTTTCAGTGATGTCTTGAATGGAGATGGCGTCATAGCCATCTTCCAAGATCAGGCTCATCATGGCATCTCGTAAAAGTTTGCGCGTGCGTTGAACGCGTCGATCCATTCTTCTGGCCATTGCGATTGTCCTTTGAATTAAAATGACAGAAAATTATGAGGTGTAAAATAATAGACAACTGTATAATAATGTATTGTCTGTTATTATATGGTTTTGCGCCGGAATGTCAATAGTCCCTGGACACAAGGACCAAATTTTAAGGTTCGAAGGGTGAGGAAGTGTCCGGCGGGTGGTGATGGATGAGGCCTGGGGAAAGCGGTGGAGTATGACGTATAATTAACGCGTTCGCTATTTATAACCCTGAGAGGACCGCTTAGATATGGTTACCCGGCCGATCCATAATCCACTTGAAGATCTCACCATTAATTCCCGAATTTTGGGGATGAATATTTCTGGCGCGAAGACGATTGTTGTTTATGGGGATATGAATGGTCTGACCTACGAACGGATGCAAATGGAAACCCCGGCAGAACAGCCGTTTCTGGAGGGGTTTGACGCCGTTTGCGCCCAGGCAGATAAGCTGTTGAAGATCTGCCGCGCCCAGGGATTGCCCAGCCCGGAGGCCATCTCGCTGGCCGTGAGCGGTCCGGTTAATTTACTGAAAGGGGAGTTGCTTTCCCCGCCAGACCTGCCCACCTGGGAAGGGGCGCAGTTGAAAGGCCGCTTCACGGTCCGTTACAACCTGCCGGTTTTTGTGGAACAGCGCAGCCAGGCCGCAGCGCTGGCCGAAGCCTCTTTCGGCGCCGGCATTGGGCTGGAGGATATTCTGCTGGTGGATATGGAACCGGTGGTCTCGGTGGGGATGGTGCTGAATAAAGCCATCTATCATGGGGCCAATAATGTCGCCGGCGAGATTGGGCGGCTGCAGATGGCGGAAGATGGCCCGGGCGGTCTGGGGAGGCCCGGTTCGTTGACGGGTTTTGCCAGCGGCCTGGGGATGGCTGAACTGGCGCATTTACGCCACCCGGCACAGTGGCCGGAGCGCCCCGCGCCCTATGAACTGGTCAGGGCGGTTCACAATGGTGAGGAAGAAGCGCTGGCGGTGGTGGCTGAGGCCGCCGGTCATCTGGGCATGGCCCTGCAATGGCTGGTGGCTGCACTGGACCCGGACCTGGTCGTTTTTGGGCACCCCGGGGATCTGTTGGGCGAGGCGTTAATGAACCCACTCCAGGTAGCTTTGGAAGCCGGCCTCAAGGGCAGCCACCAGCCGCTCCCGCGGCTGGCGGGGTCCAAGCTAGGCTCGAAGCTGGATGATGTGGCCGCCCTAATGGCCGTGATCAACAGCTTCCGGAACCGGTCTCAATAGAATTTTTGGCTTACTTCAGGGGATTTTTGCTAAAATATTGAAAAACAGCCACACTTAATTATATAATCGCTTTAAGGAAAAATTAATCACGGGCGATTTTATGAATAACACCTATTCTTCGCGCGACCGCATGCTGGCCGCTCTGAATTGCGCAACACCTGACCATCCCCCCTGCAGTTTTATGATTTTTGGCGCGCTGCACCAGAGTGCCGCTTCCTACCTCGACTTCCTCCAGCGGCAGTTGGCCCTTGGACTGGATGCCTTTGTGGAACTGCCGCCCCGGCCACCGCAGATTCGCAACGACCATTACAACCTGCATGGCCTGCCGGTCTCTTTCCATCCTGAGGTTTGGGAAGAAGAGAGCCTTTCCCAGCCTGTGGGTGGGGCCGCTCCCTTGATGCATAAAATCTATCACACCCCGGCCGGGGACCTTACGGCTGAGGTGCGCCAGACGGCAGATTGGCGTTGGGGAAATCATATCCCCTTTCTGGACGATTACCTGATCCCCCGTTCCATAAAATTCATCGTGGAAAGTCCCCAGGACCTGCCTGCTTTTCAGTATTTACTGATCCCGCCAACCGAAGCGGAAGTGGCGGCTTTCAAAGCTGATTCTGCTTCCTATCAGGCCTTTGCCCGGGAGCATGGTCTGCTGGTGGCCGGGGGCTGGGGTGTCGGGGCGGATATGGTGGGCTGGGTGCACGGGCTGAACACGTTGGTCTATGATATTTATGACCACCCCGATTTCATCCGGGACCTGCTGGGGATGATCGCTGAATGGAACCGGGCGCGGATGCAGGTCATCCTGGCCGCAGGTGTGGACCTCTATATCAAACGGGCCTGGTATGAGAACGCTGATTTCTTCACCCCCGCAAGTTGGCAGGCATTAATCCTGCCCGAACTCCGGCGAGATGTGGACCTGGCACATCAGGCCGGTGTGAAATTCGGCTACATCATCACTGCCCGGGCGATGCCCCTGCTGGACTTGATCGCCGAGGCCGGCGTGGATGTTTTGATCGGCGTGGACCCTGAAGCCTTTGACCTTGCCGTTACGAAAGAAAAACTGGGAGGGCGGGTTTGCCTGTGGGGCGGCGTGAACGGCCATCTGACGGTAGAGCACGGCGAGGGGGATGACGTTGCCCGGGAAGTGCGAAATGCGTTGAAGGTCTTGGGGCCGGATGGTTTCATCCTCTCACCGGTTGATAACGTCCGGGAGGAGACGCCGCTGGCTGCCCAAAATGTGAAGACATTAATCCACACCTGGCAGGAGGAAACCGGCCAGACTAGCTGACATCACCGGGAGGTTGTATGGATTTCCAGAAGCGCAAAATTATTGACAGCCACATCCATTATGCCCACTATAGCTATCAGGATTCCCTGATGGGAATTCTGGATGAGGCCGGGATTGGTAAATTTGCTGTAGTCTGTACACCGGATATGGAGCGGCTGAGTTTGGTGCCGGATGCAGTGCTGCTCAAGGCGGCTTTTCCGGAGAAAGTGTATCTCTTTGGTGGGATGGATATCTCACCGCTTTATATCATGCCAGATCGCGTGGGTGAGGCTTTTGCCGATTATGTGGCAATCTTGCGGGGCCTGGGAGCGGATGGGATTAAGATGATCGAAGGCAAGGTACAGATGCGCAAGGTCCTGCCGATCCCGGATTTTGATGCCCCGGTCTATGAGCCCTATTGGCAGAAACTGGCCGAAACCCAGATGCCGCTCACCTTTCATGTCAACGACCCCGAAGAATTCTGGGATCCGGAGAGGGTGCCCGATTGGGCCAGGAAAATGGGATGGTTCTATGGGGATGGCAGCTATATCAACAATGAGGTGCAGTATCGTCAGGTGCTGAATGTCCTTGACCGGCACCCGGATTTGAATGTCACCTTCGCCCATTTCTTCTTCCTCTCTGCCCAACTGGATCGATTGGGAGAGTATTTTGATCGTTACCCCAATATGCATGTGGACCTGACCCCCGGGATCGAGATGTATATCAATTTCAGCGCCAACCCTGAGAAAGCGCGGGATTTCTTTATCAAATATCAGGATCGGATCATCTTTGGGACGGATATCGGGGCGCGTGCCCTGCTGGCCGATCGCGAAGCGGGTATTCAGGTTGAAGAAAGCCTGGCCCGGGTTGAGGTTATCCGCGGCTTTCTGGAACATGAGGGCCCCTTCAGCCTTTCGCATCAGGGCTTCCTCTTTGGCGGCCGTGAAGCGGTGTTCCAAGGGATTGACCTGCCGGAGGAAGTGCTTGAAAAGATCTATTGGCGGAATTTTGAAACCTTTGCCGGGGCAACTCCCCGGTCGCTGGTACCCGCTGCGATTCTGGCCGAGACGGGCCGGCTGGCGGGCATGATCCAGGCGATGGCCCAGGTTCAGCCCGGTACGGGGGGCGACATGTCCTCAGTGGAGGCAGTGCAGCGCTATTTTGCGGATTAATCCCTGTTGGGGGCAGGTTTACTGAGACTATCCAACTAGACTCGGAGGGATCTCTTTATGAAAACCCTGAAACGCTGGCAGGAACCCATTTATGCAATCGGGGGCTTTGGCCCCGGCTTCATGTATCAAATTGTGATGACCTATTTGCTGTATTATTATCGCCCGGCGCTCTCCCGGGTGGAGGCGGGCGCGCTGGTGCTGGCCCCGGCAGGTGCTTATGCCGCCGGATTGCTGGTGGCCCGTATTTTGGACGGCGTGGTGGATATCCCGATTGCCGCCTGGACCGATAATCTCAAGAGCCGCTGGGGGCGCAGGCGTCCTCTGATGATCCTGGGGCTCATCCCCACGGTCCTCAGCTTTTTGCTGCTCTGGTATCCGCCATTTTCCGGTAACGCCCTGGGAGCGGAAGGTCATTGGGGGAATGCCATCTTTGTGGCGGTGGTCTCTTCCCTGTATTTCTTCTTCCACACTCTGATCACTGTGCCCTATCTGGCTGCCCTTTCGGAGATTGTGACCGATGAACAATCCCGGGTACGGGTTGCCTCCTGGCAGACAGTTTTCAATACAGCCGGCTATGTCTTGACCTATGTGGTCGCTCCGATCCTGTTCGAGCATTTTGGCATTCGCGGGACGATCTGGCTGTTGGTGCCCGTCTTTGTCTCCTTCATTGGGCCAATCCTGGTGATCAAAGAATCGTCCACGCTTGAGAACGCCCCGGATTCCAAAGAGAAGGCTGCGGATGTGCCGCTTTGGCAATCAGTGAAGCTGACGCTCAAGAACAAGACTTTCCGGATCTATATGGTCTCAGTGGCAACCTTCTATTTTGGTTTGCAGTTCTTCCTGGGCGGGATCGCTTTCATGGCCGCGGATATGATGGGATTGAGCGATTCCCAGTTGGGTTTCATGAACGCGGCGGCTTTTGCGCCCGTTCCGGTGATGCTGTTGTTGTTCAATTGGCTTTCTAAAAAGAAAGGCGCCAAGTGGGCTTTCCGATTGGCGCTATTGGTCTTTGCCCTGGCGATGCTGATCTTCCCGCTGGGCTGGACCCGTTTGGGCCTGCCCATCTCACCGATCATCGTGGGGATCATCGCCGGCGGGATTGCCAGTTTCTCAATCGGCGTCTTTTTCACCATTCCTTATGCCTTCCCGGCCCAGATCGCGGCCACCGATGCCAAAGAGACCGGGCGGGATCGTGCCGGGATGTATTTTGCCGTCCAGGGTGTGATCAATCAGTTCATGGGCAGCCTGGCCGGTTCGGTGCTGGCGCTGCTGCTGGGTTGGGAACTGGGAGTGGTGCTGATTGGCCCGATCGTGGCGCTGACCTGCATTGCGGCGTATTTCCTGTTCAAGCCCTATCCGTTGGGACAGCCGGCTTCCAAAGAAGCGGCTAAATAATTGCTGGTGAACGGCCACGCCGTGGCCGCTGAGCCGAGGCTGCCTCGCTCCCTGAGGCAGCCTCAATTTTTAAGTAGAGGACTGACCTTCCGGGTCCTCCCGTGTTAGAATCAGAATTATGCAAAACCAATCCACATCAGACCAGCCGATCGGCATCTTTGATTCCGGCGTGGGCGGGCTTTCCGTCCTGCGGGCGATCCGGCGCGAGCTGCCCTTGGAAACCTTGCTCTTCCTTGGCGACCAGGCGCATGTGCCCTATGGCTCCCGTCCCCGGGAGCAGGTCCGCGAGTATGCCTTTGGCATCACCCGGTTCCTGCTGGCGCAGGGCGCCAAGCTGATTGTGGTGGCCTGCAATACGGCTTCGGCCGTGGCATTGCATGACCTGCGGCAGGCCTTCCCGGAGGTGCCCTTTGTGGGGATGGAGCCGGCCGTCAAACCCGCGGCGGAGACCACCAACACCGGCAAGGTGGGCGTGCTGGCGACCCCGACAACCTTCGCGGGAGAATTGTATGCTTCGGTGGTGGAGCGTTTTGCTAAAGAGGTGCAGATCTTCCAGAGCACCTGCCCCGGACTGGTGGAGCAGATCGAATCCGGTGACCTGACAGGCCCGCAAACCCAGCAAATCCTGAAAGAGGCCCTGCGGCCAATGCTCGCAGAAGGGATTGACACGGTGGTGATGGGCTGCACTCACTATCCCTTTGTGATCCCGCTGATCGAGGCGATCACCGGGCCGGAAGTGCGCACCATTGACCCCGCCCTGGCCATTGCCCGCCAGGTCCGTCGCTTGCTGACCGAACGCGACCTGCTAAACCTGAGTGAACAAGCCGGAAAACTGCGGTTTTTCACCAGTGGGAATCTGATGGCTTTTCAGAAAATTTTGCCCGTCCTGCTGGATGAATCCGGCCCGGCCGCCGGAGTGGCCTGGCTGAACGATTCGGAATTGATGCTGAAAGTGATCTAATCCTCACGGATCACGGCCGAATTACCTTCGTTGTTCGGCGCTGCCGAGATTGTCTCTTCCCCCCTGACCAACCAACCTTCATAACGGTCTTCCCCCGCAACAGCCTGCCATCCATCAATGACCAATGGCAGCGGTCCACCCACGCCCAGCCACTCCCCGTTGAATTTTCGGGTGAAGTGGAGATGGGTGCCGGTTGCGATGCCCCCTTCGCAGGAGGGATGCCCCACGGGGTCATCCTGCTCCAGCCAGGTGCCCACCGGGGCCCGGTCCTTGGAGGCGACATGCAGATAGATCAATACCCAGCCCGTGCCCTCGTCCCCATCACCGTCCAGGTCAATGGCGACCACGCCCCGGCTGGAACGCACAACCAGGCCCGGCGCGGCGGCAGTGACCCAGCGGATGGAGACCGCACATCGGGGTTCCTCAATGATCGGGGCGAAGTCGATGGCGCCCCGCGGTGTGCCGGTCTGCCAGGTGGCATGCGGCCCGGCGGTCAGGCTCCAATCCTCGCCTGGTGCAAAGGGAAAGACCAGATCGGGTTGGTAAGTTGTTTCCAGCAGGTAAGGTTCCACCTCTGCCGCCACTTCCCCGGGATCGCCGAACCATTTTTGATAGAGTGCCAGGAAACTCTCCGGGTCGTTTAGCGCCCAATCCACCCCTTCCGGATTGTAGAGCACGCTGAACAGCCGCCAGATGGCCGCCGTCCCGGCGTTGATCGTTGGGTCGAGCCGGGCAGATTCGCCGCCATAGAAATTTGCCACTGTTCGGCTGCCATCCCGCCAGCCATAAAATCCCTGGGCGAGCAGTTTGGCAGCAATCTGCAATTCCTTATAAAGCCCGGTGTCTGTTCCGGCCTCAAAACCCAGGGGATAGGGATCGGACGAGGCCCCGCCCGGGAAGCTGGTGACCCAGCCGGAACGGAATTCGAGAAAGGCCAGCAGGAGCCGGGGATTAATGCTGGATTCAACTGCCACAAGCTGGACGATTTCAGGGCCGGTGAACATCACGCCGTGGATATCCTCGGTGTAATAATTCAGGTAACCGCCCATGATGTCTGTGAAGGTCAGTGTGTCAAAGTCCCCGAGGGTCGGGCCATAGTTGATCTCAGAATCGGGCAGGAACAGATCCGCAGGCAGGGTCTCCTCAAGCGAATCCGGGAGCCAAACAACCGTCCCCGGCGGCAGAAGCCCTTCCGGTGAAAGGCCCTGGACCGCCTCAATGGCCTGGGCCGCCACATTGAACCGCAGGGCCAGGGTGGGCAGGGTGTCTCCCTGCTGGGTGGTGTAGACCCGGTAGCCCTCAGGGAGGGTGACCCCTTGCGGTAAGTTGACTGTTGGGGAGGTCGGGGTGGGAGCCAGCCCTTCCGGGTTGAGGATCCCGGCGATTTCCGTCTGGCGCTGGCTGGAGGTGAAGGGGTTGGTGTCGGATTGCGGCAGGTTGCAGCTTGCTAACAGGATAACCAGAATCATGAGGACAAGGCCGCGCGGCTTACGGGCAAGAAGAGTGTTTTGGGTGGATTTAGACTTAAATCGCATGGAATGGAGAGGTGTTCCTGTTCTCTTAGTGGAAAAACAGGGGAAAAATGAAGTCGGTCCATTCAGTTATGTAGATGACAAGAGCAAAGTCCTGGTCCGTGTCATCCCCCAGGTTGGGGACGCCGTCGTCTGCAATCTGGGCAGCCGTGACCGTGAAGGTTATTGACGGAGCGGTTTGGGCCGATAAGAAAATACCCTCTGTATTATTCTTTTCATCGGCAACACCCCCCACAATCGACAGGCCATTCTCGTCAAAATTATTGCCGAGGTAGGTGTCGCCATTGACCGTGAGGCTGAAATCCAGGTCATTGACCCAGGCAGGTGTGGTGGTTGGGAGGAACTCGTCTGTTGTGATTGGGCCTGGCGCATCGGTCCACACCAGCATGGCGCTTATGCTGTAATAAGGTTCCAAATCCTCAACGATGTGGCTCCAGGTATCGCCTGTCTCGTCAAAAAGAATTTCCTGATCAAAATACAGAACGGTGGTGCGCGAATTTGGATTAACGACTGCCGCAGTATTCAACCTGCCCCAGCCCTGTTGGGAATTGAAGCGATGGCCCAAAGTTTCACTGTCCGCACCAAGGTTTCCGGCCAGATCATGCGCTACGGGCAGGAACGCTGCCTTGACCAGCGCCGGGCTGGGATCGCTGCCATGATTCAGGCGGTACTTTTCATAGAACAGTGCGACGGACCCGGTCACCTGGGGGGAGGCCATACTGGTACCAATATTCAAGCCGTAAGCATTGTTTGGCAGTGTGGAATCCACATAGCCCCCGGGGGCGACCATCATCGGTAGGGTGCGTCCATCCAGCGCAGGGCCATAAGCTGTGACTGGGGATAGATCATTGATGTCACCCGTTTGGCTTCCGCTGTAACTCAGCATTTTGGAAGCGCCAACCGAGAAGATGTTTTTGGCTTCGTCCGGGGTGCCCTGAGTCGAGACGCCGCCGCCACCATTCATAATCGAAAGGACATAGGTCAGCGGTTGGCCTTCCGCCGTCACGAGGTCGACATCCCGAACGCCGATATCCACCAGGCGGGTATCTATATCGTATCCCAGAGGGGAGCCCGAGGGTCCCCAACTGTTACCGGAGATCACCGCGCCGTTCTGCACGGATTGGGTCATCAGGGTACGCATGCCATCCGCTTCCTCAAAGGTGGGACTATAGACCTGTTCCACCAGCCAAGCACCGGGCGCCATGCCCAGGCCGCGCAGGAAACCGTTGGCATCCGTCACGCCGCTGGAACCATCGCCAACCATGATGCCCGCAGTATGGGTGCCGTGGTCGCTGACCGTGCTGCCGCCGCAGGTGGAACCGATGCAGGGCCACATCCGGTTGACCAGGTCCGGGTGGTTCTGGTCAATGCCGCTGTCCACATTGGCGATGATCACGCCCCCGCCGGACAGCCCAATATTAGACAGCCAGTCCAAATAGCCGGGGGTGGCAAGTTTGTTATAGTTCAGGTTATTGACGTTCACCTGGGTACTGATCTCACCCCGGTCGCCGCCGTCCAGCGGAACCCGTTGAATGGCGTAGCTGCCGGGCAGTCGGGCGGCCGCGGACAGTTGGTCGCCAGGGATCAGGAAGGTTGCCAGGTAAAAATCGGGGTCGGCATCCGTGCTGACGCTGAGCAGCTGGGCGCCAAGAGCTTCAATTGCGGCAAGGGTCGGTTCCAGGCCGGCCTGGGGGAAGAGCATCATCCGCACCAGCAGTGGTTCCGGCCCCAAAGTGAAATCTTTGGCAGCGAGCGCAAAGACGGGCAGGTAGTCACCCGCCCAGCGGACGGTGTCCTGGGTTTGTGCACGGGAAAGGGAGTCGAGGTTACCCCAGACGAGGTAAGTGTAGGGATGAATATATTGGATGATGTCCAGTCCCTCGGCTTTGAGATCTTCCAGCCAGGCATCCTTGGTGGGGCCGTGGAATTGCACCAGGCGCGCCCCGGTTTCACCGGCTGCCCGGGACTTGGACTCGCGATCCAGCCCGAAGGTCGGGATGCCTTCCAATGGGTCAAAGGATTGACTGCCCAGGATGAGCGTGTAGGGGTTGTCGATGGGCTGATAGGCGATGCCGGCCGAATCGAGGCCTGCCACGCCGGCGGAATCGGTCACCACCCAGAGAAAGCTGCCGTAGTCAATGACCCGGTCGGATGAGGCGGCCAGTTGACGGGTCACCGAAAGGGCGGATTGTCCCCCTGTCTGGCTGCTCTCCACCGGGATGCGGACCACCACCGGACCGGATGCGGATTGGGCCGGGGAGGGTGCGGCGGCCAGTGCGAAGAAAAGCAAGCCGAGGATGATCCATTGGAGCCATTTTGAGGACATAGAGTCTCCGAGGTGGTTCTGATTCAACAGGTTAATCATACATGTTCTGTGGGGAGGATGCAATATTGATATTCGTTTTATCAAGGGTAATTGTTTATATAATAATAAAGTCAGAAATCAAATTATCCTTTAGTCTCCAGTCTCCAAAACCCCTTCCTGCCTGTAGTACTTCGTTTGCAGCCATCATTCCCCTGATTTCAGGGGAAGGAACGAGAAAGGGGTCAAAAGTCTGTTGAAATAATCTGTTTGGTTATAAGTCTAATGTAATTCTATGCAATTGTTCAGCAATTGTATTCGAATAAAATACTCTCCGCTTGCAGTTGTCTATCCCGCGGCCAGTTGCTCCTCGATCCGGCTCCATTCCGCCGTCAGACTTTCTATGCTTTGCTGGAGCTTCATGTAGTCTTCACCCAGGCGCAGGACCTCGTCTGGGTCATCGGGGGGCGTTTCCAGTTGGGAGGAGATCTCCGTCTGCTGCTTTTCGAGCTGCTGCAGTTCGGTTTCAATCTCAGCCAGGCGGCTTTGGCGCTTTTTACGTTCATATTTTGAGAGGGCCTTGCCGGAATGGGTGGCTGTCTTGGCCGGCCTGGGGTGGTCAGGCTGGGATTTCTTCTCCGACCGCGCGATTTTCTCCGCCCGGTTTTTTATATCCGCCGCGATCCATTCTTCCTGCTGGCGGTCCTTTTGGGCTTTGAACTGGGTATAGGAGCCTTTGAATACCTGCAGGCGCTGGCCCTGCGGTTCCACTTCCCAGATCTGGGTTGCCAGTGAGTCGATCAGGTAGCGGTCATGCGAGACCAACAATATGGTTCCCGGGAAATTGGAAAGCACCGATTCGAGCACTTCCTGGGTCGGGAGGTCGAGGTGGTTGGTGGGCTCATCGAGCAGCAGCAGGTTGGCATCGGAGAGGGAAAGCTTGGCGAGCGCCAACCGCCCCCGCTCACCGCCGGAGAGCGTGCTGACCCGGCGGAACACATCATCACCGGTGAACAGGAACTTCGCCAGGAAGTTGCGGGCTTCGGCGGGGAGCAATTGCGGTGCGACCGAATTGATCTCCTTCATCAGAGAGTTGCTGGCGTTCAGGCCTTCATGTGCCTGGGCGAAATAGCCGACCTCCAGGCTGGCACCCAGTTGGGTGGTCCCGGCATAGGGCGGAATCTGTTCGAGGATGGTTTTCAGGAAGGTGGTCTTCCCCGCGCCGTTGGGGCCGATGATGGCCGCACACTCCTGGCGCATCAGCACCAGGTCCGGGCAGTCAAAGAGCGGCCGGCCTTCATCATGATAACCAACCTGCAGGCTGTGGGTCCGCAGCACCAGGTCACCGGAGCGGCCCCTGGTGTTCAGGTTGATGTGCATCCGGCGGGGTTCATTGGGCGGGGGAGCCAGACGGGCATCTTCCAGCAGCCGTTCCAGCCTGCGCTGGCGGCCTTTGGCCTGGTTGGTGTTCTGCCCGGCAATGTTTCGCCGAATGAATTCCTGTTCTTTTTCGATGAAGGCGTTCTGGGCTTCATATTCCGCCAGCCGGCGGGCATAGCGCTCTTCCCGCTGGGTCAGGTAGGCGGAATAGTTACCGCGGTAGACCTCTAGAGAGGGGGTCATCTCCCAGATGGTCCGGGCGACCTGGTCGAGGAAGTAACGGTCATGTGAGACCACCACCAGCGCACCCTCCCAGTCCTTGAGGAAGGATTCCAGCCATTCCACGGCCTGGATGTCGAGGTGGTTGGTGGGCTCATCGAGCATCAACAGGTCGGGGCTTTCCAGCAGCAGTTGGGCGAGCAGGGCGCGTGTGCGCTGGCCGCCGGAAAGCTGCCGGATGGGCCGGTGATAATCTTTTTCGTCGAAACCCAGACCGGAGAGGGTCTGTTTGATCCGCACTTCATAGGTGTAGCCGCCCCGCCGTTCAAAGGTCTGCTCTAAGGCGCCGTAACGGGCAACGGCTTCCTCGGCCTGGGCGGGGTCGGTCATAGCCGCCATCAGGTCCTCCAACTCGGTCTGCATGGTGAGCAAATCGGCAAAGGAGCTCAGGCAGGACTGCCACAGGGTGCCCTCCTCTACGAGGGTGGCTTCCTGCGGGAGATAGCCGATGGTCAGGTCCTTGGCCTGCTGGAGGGTGCCGCCGGTGGGGACATCCTCGCCAATCAGGATCCGAAGCAGGGTGGTCTTGCCCACGCCATTCGCCCCGACGATCGCGATTCGGGCTCGTTTGGGAATCGAAAGCGAAAGCCCGTCGAAAATATCGTCCGGCCCGAAGGATTTTGAAAGGTTGCTTGCGGTCAGTACTGACATGGTTGAAAGTATACCATTTGGAGGACGGAGCGATGAAGCCTCTGGAGTAAAGTTGAGAGGGATGGGGTAGATATTCAATTGTAGAAATTAAATTATCCCCTCCTGATTTGTCACGCGCACTGCACGGCACATGACCTACTTCGAGAAAGAGACCCATGCCAAAAATCTCCTGCATGGTAGAATCGAGGGCATGAAACGAAATACAAAACGCTGGCTTTTTTGGGTGGGATTGCTGATCTCGGTCGCGTTCCTCTACCTGGCTTTTCGAAAGATTGATTATCGGGATCTGTGGTCAACCCTGGTTTCCGTACGTTACTGGTGGTTATTACCCGGATTGGCGATCTATTTCGTTGGCGTTTTGGTGCGCGCCTGGCGCTGGCAGTTTCTGCTGACTCCGCTCAAGAAGGTGTCCATCAAAACACTTTTCCCAATTATCAACATCGGCTATATGGGTAATAATGTCTTCCCGCTGCGGATGGGCGAGGTGCTGCGGGCGGTGGTGCTCAAACGGCATGAGTCCGTTTCGATCTCCGGCAGCCTGGCGACCATCGTGGTGGAAAGGATCTTTGACGCCGTAGTGGTCATTGGGTTCGTCCTGCTGAACCTGGGCGAGCTGGTGGCGCTGCCAGGCAGCGGGATCTTTGCCCAGTTGGGCAGCCTGGCGACCTGGGCTGTGGGGATCTTCCTGGCAGGGCTGGCTGTTTTTGTCCTGATTGCGGTTTTTCCCAAGCCGGCCCAGAAGGTAATCCACGGTGTAATCGAAAAGGTTATCCCCGAAAAGGGACGCAAAGCCCTGATTGATGTTGCGGATAAGTTCCTGGATGGGCTGATGAGCCTGCGTTCTCCGGCCCAGGCCTTGATGATCCTGCTCACTTCCATCCTGATCTGGCTGTTGGAAACAGGCCTCTATTGGAGTGTGGATCAGGCTTTGGGACTGGGATTGAATTTCGGCCAGTTGATGCTGCTGAATGGCGTGGTCAACCTGGTTTTGCTGATCCCGGCCGCGCCTGGCGGACTGGGGACATTTGATGCGGCGGTCCGAACCATGCTGGAAGCCTACGGAATTGTCGCTGAATTGGCTTTAGGCTATGCGCTCGTTTTGCGGATTGCCTTGTGGGTGCCGATCACGATTGTCGGCGCGGTCTATTTCATCCGGGAAGGGTTGAAATGGACGACGGATGTGGGACAGATGGAAGCCCAGGCGGATATTGAAACACCTGACGAGACTACCGAATTGAAGGATTGAATTCATGACAACGAACAAACAACAGGCGGCCGTGATTGGCGCCGGGATTGGCGGTATGGCCGCGGCCTATGATCTGGCGCGCGCTGGCAAGGAAGTCACCATTTATGAGGCCTCTGACCATGTCGGCGGGCTGGCGGCCGGTTTCAAGGAGCCCCATTGGGATTGGTCCGTGGAACGTTTTTACCATCACTGGTTTCAGACCGATGAACACATGCTGGGGCTGATTGAGGAACTGGGCTGGTCTGATAAGGTCCTTTTCCCGCGGCCCGTTACTGTGATGTATGACAATGGTGAGTTCCATCCATTCGATTCGGTTCTGGCTGCGCTGCTTTACCCGGGCCTGGGGTGGGGGATTAATAAAATCCGCTTTGGGCTGGTGGGCCTGTATTTGCGGATGACCAACAACTGGCAGGCACTGGAAAAGACCACGGTGGATGAGTGGATGCGAAAATGGGCGGGCAGCAAAGTCTATGAATCCATGTGGGAACCGATGATGACTGGCAAGTTTGGTGAGGATTACGCCAAGGTGGTGAACATGGCCTGGATGTGGGCGCGGCTGCATGCCCGCACCACCCGGCTGGGCACCTTCGAGGGCGGCTTTCAGGCCTTTGCCGACCAGCTCGCAGACCGGCTGCAGAAGATGGGTGTTGACCTGCGCTTGAATATGGCGATTCAAAAGATCGAACCCGCGGTGGATGGACGGGTGGAGGTTGTGACCGAACAGGGTAAGTCGGTTTATGACCAGGTCCTCGCGACCACGTCGCCAGCCCTGTTAGCGAAGCTCGCGCCGGCCCTGCCGGAGGATTATCTGCAAGGGCTGCTGTCTTTGAAAAGCATGGGGGCGGTGGTGATGGTTCTCTCACTCAAGCACCAGCTTTCCGAGCAGGGTTACTATTGGTACAACATTCCCAAGAGCGCGGGATTCCCCTTCCTGTCATTGGTGGAACATACCAATTACCTTTCACCCGAGCATTTCGGCGGCGATCACATCCTCTATATTGGTGATTACCTGCCGCAGGACCACGAAAATTTTGACCTCTCCAAAGAGGAGATCCTGGCCAGATTCCTGCCCCACCTGGCGAAATTCAATCCGGCGTTCAAGCCGGAGTGGGTCAAGAAAACCTGGTTGTTCCGTACCCGCTATGCCCAGCCCGTGCCGCTGGTCAACCATTCCCAAAATATCCCTGCGATCCAGACCCCGCTGAAGGGACTTTACTTCGCCAGTATGAGCCAGGTTTATCCCTGGGATCGGGGCACAAACTTCGCTGTGGAGATTGGCCGCCGGGCGGCTGGAATGATGGTTAGCGACTCTCAGGCCTGATTCCAGAATCTGAATCTAATTTTCGAACATATGAGCATTAAAGCGGGAAAGCTGGAATCGGCCAATCCCCAATATACGCCATGATTTCTACCAGAGAAGAATAAACCCCCATATATGGGGGTTCTCTATGGACTCTATCTGCTAAAAGGGCGGCTCGTTGTCGGACAATCTGCTGGTTTAATTTGTATAACAAGATTCATATTTTTTAAGATAGAGGCTTCTTAAAGATTCTCTTTTTTTTAGCAAAAAAAGGCTGAATCCGCTTGAGGTGAATCTGGATGTCTGCTAAAATTACCTTTACAAACTGATTGAGCGGGCGGCTAACCTTTTTAGCAGGAAATCAATATTTTTATCAACTTAGTCGTATCACCTCCGCCACTGGTAGGTTTATACAGTGGTGTTTTTTTGTCAGATTTAATTATAGAGTACTTATTAGGTGTAGTAGGTCATTGCGGTCCCGGAAAGAGAGGAGAAATTCATGAATGCAGAACATGCCTGGCAAGCGACATTAGGGCAGCTTCAACTTGAAATGTCAAAGGCATCCTTTGATACCTGGGTCCGCAGTGCAGAATTCCTTAATTATGATGAAGACCAGCAATTGGTGGAAATTGGCGTCAAAAATGCTTACGCCAAGGACTGGATTGATGACCGCCTGAGCGCCAAAATGAAACGGATGCTCACGGGCATGATCGGCAACCCGGTCGAAATCAAGGTCAGGGTCTGGTCGGCGGCCACGCCACCCCCAACCACGCCGGAACCCCGGGTGACAACGGTTCCCGCCTTGCCGGGGAGTACCACCCAAAACACCAACATCAACCCGCGCTATCGTTTTGATAATTTCGTGGTCGGTTCCAATAACCGTCTGGCGCATGCCGCCTCGCAGGCCGTGGCGGAAAGCCCCGCCCGCGCCTATAACCCGCTGTTCCTCTATGGCGGTGTTGGTCTGGGGAAGACCCACCTGCTGCACGCGATTGGCAATGCCTGCCAACCCGCCGGGTTGAATGTGCTCTATGTCTCGTCGGAAGAATTCACCAACGACCTGATCAATGCGATCCGCACCCACACCACCCCGGCCTTCCGCGAGAAATATCGCCAGGTGGATGTGCTGCTGATTGATGATATTCAATTCATCGCCGGTAAGGAATCCACCCAGGAAGAATTTTTCCACACCTTCAACACCCTGCACGGCCAGAACAAACAATTGGTGATCTCATCAGATCGCTCCCCCAAGGCTTTGGGCGCACTGGAAGAACGGCTGCGCTCCCGTTTTGAATGGGGGCTCACGGCCGATGTGCAGGCGCCGGATGTTGAGACCCGGCTGGCCATTTTGCGGACGAAAGCGGAACGCGCAGGGCGGAAGGTCCCGGCTGAGATTCTGGAATTCATTGCCCGTCAGGTGCAATCCAACATCCGTGAGCTGGAAGGGGCGCTCAACCGGGTTCTGGCCTATTCAGATCTGAGCGGTATCCCGCTGTCGCTGGAGATGACCCAGAACGCTCTGATCGACTTCCTGCCTCAGGGCACAGACCTTCAACCGGATGACGTGCTGCATGCCGTCAGCCGCACCTTTGGCGTCTCGGAAGAACGCCTCCTGGGTCGGGAACGCACCCGTGAAGTGGCGCTGCCTCGCCAGATCGCTATGTACCTGATGCGCGAAGAGGGCGGCGTTTCGCTGCCTCGAATCGGCGACTTCATCGGCGGGCGCGATCACACGACTGTGCTCTACGCCTGCGACAAGGTCAATGACCTGATGGAAACCGATGACCGTCTGCGCCGCCAGGTCTCGCAGATCCGTGAACAGCTTTACGGGCGGGTCAGCATTCCAGTCTGAGCTATCCGGCATGTTTCGTTACGGGGGAATTGATGTCAGCGCCTTCCTGAGGCTATAATCTGATTAATGGAAAAGCAACGACGTTTTGGTGTGTTTGCGGCGCTGGCTGCCGCGCTGCTCTTTGGTGCGGCTGCGCCGTTAGGTAAACCTCTGTTGAGCTTTTTCACCGATCTTCAACTGGCGGGATTGCTCTATCTGGGCGCGGCCTTGGGTGTGCTGTTGATCCTGCTGCGCGAACGACCGCTGGTCTTGCCCTGGCGGATGCCGAGACAGGACGCTCTGCGCTTGGGTGGGGCGATTCTGTTTGGCGGCGTTCTGGGGCCGGTGCTGCTCTTGGCAGGGTTGCGGATCGCCGCGGCATCATCTGTTTCGCTCTGGCTGAACCTGGAAATGGCTGCCACGGTACTCATTGGGGTGTTGTTCTTCAAGGATCATCTCTCTGGCCGGGGGTGGCTGGCGGCTTTGGGCGTGCTGGCTGCCGCGGTGTTGATCGCCTGGGGCGGAGGCGTGGCCGGGCTAAAGGCGGGCGGCCTGGTGGCTCTGGCCTGCCTCTGTTGGGGGATGGATAATCACCTCACTGCGCTGATTGACGGGATCACCCCGGCGCAGAGCACCTTTTGGAAGGGTATTGTTGCGGGCAGTGTGAACCTCGGGTTGGGTTTGGCCCTTGCACCAATGACCGTGCCATCGTTGGCTCTGGGCGCTGCGCTGGGCCTGGGTGCGGTCTCCTATGGGCTCTCGATTCTGTTTTACATCACCGCCGCCCAGAATCTGGGCGCGATTCGTTCGCAACTGATCTTCTCCGGTGCGCCGTTCTTTGGCCTGCTGTTTTCGATTTTGTTGGGGGATAGGCTCGCCTGGCCGCAATGGCTTGCAATGGCCTTGTTTGTGGTTTCCATAGTTCTGCTTTTCCGGGAGACCCACAGCCACACCCATCACCATGACCCTCTTACGCACGTCCATTCTCATTTCCATCCGGACCCCCACCACGCTCATACTCACCCGGAGGGGAAAGCGGTCAACGGTCGCCATTCCCACGAGCACATCCACGCTGAGACGGAACACAGCCATCCCCATTGGCCGGACTTGCACCACCGGCATGAGCATGACTGAGTTGGTACTATTTATGTCCAAAAGGCTTCCCCCTCAAGGAACTTTGTGACGCAGTCCCCTTGGGGAACGGAGAAGCTGGCTGCGTAGCAGACTGATGAGGGGGAGACTCGTCATAACATACCTCCTCCGGCACTTCATGCCAATAATCATAGTTAACGCGCCGTTATCACTTCGGGTGTCCCGCTTTGCTTCAGGAGAAGGCTTGATAATAGATTATCTATTAACTTAGCAGAAACTGAGGTTTCTTAGGATTAATTAAATCCTCTCCATCTTACCCCAACTCTTCCCTGCCTTGGCCTCGGTGCTGAGGGGAATATCCAGTTTGTAGGCGTTCTCCATCACGTCCTTGACCAACGCGGTGGTGGCTTCCAATTCATCCTCCGGCACTTCGAACATCAATTCATCATGCACCTGGAGGTCCATTCTGGCATGCAGCCCGGCTTTTTCCAGCTCGCCCGGGAGCTGAAGCATGGCGATCTTGATGATGTCCGCCGCGGTGCCCTGAATTGGGGCGTTGATCGCTTCGCGTTCCTCCCGCTGGCGGATCATATGGCTGGCGCCTTTCTGCAGGTTGGGGAAATAGCGGCGGTGTCCCAGAAGGGTTTCAACATAGCCCTGTTCTTTGGCTTTTTCTTTGATCCCTTCCAGGTAGGTTTTCACGCCGGGAAATTCCTTGAAATAGGCTTTAATGAAGTTCTCCGCCTCGGCCAGTGTCAGGTCGGTGGCATTGGTCAGCCCGAAGGCGCTCATGCCATAGATCAGGCCGAAATTGATCGCCTTGGCATGGCGGCGCATACCGGGGGTTACTTCCGCCAGGTCAATCCCGTGGACGGCCGCGGCGGTGGTGGCATGGATGTCCTGCCCGGCCCGGAAGGCGGCCAGCATGGCTTTGTCTTGCGCCATGTGCGCCACGATCCGCAGTTCGATCTGGGAATAGTCCACGGCCAGCAGGACGGCGCTCTTGGCGGCAATGAAGCCATTGCGCACCCGGCGGCCCAGGTCCGTGCGGGTGGGAATGTTCTGCAGATTGGGGTCCGAAGAGGCGATCCGCCCGGTGACCGTTCCGGTCTGGTTGAGGGAGGTGTGCACCCGGCCCGTCTGGGGGTTCACCTGTTGGGGCAGCGCGTCCACATAGGTGGAGCGGAGTTTTTCCAGCTCGCGGTATTCCAAAATCCACTCGATCACGGGGTGTTGTCCGACCATGGCCTCCAGTACGGAGGCAGCTGTTGAGTAGTGGCCGGAGGAAGTCTTTTTGGCCCGGTCGGGCGGCTCCAGGCCCATGGTTGTAAAGAGCGCCTCGGAAAGCTGCTGGGTGGAGTTCAGGTTGAATTCACGACCAACAGCGCTGTGAACCTTTTGTTCCATCTCCTGAATGCGTTCTTCAAGTTCATTTGAGAAACGTTTGAAGAAATCGAGGTCCAGCAGGATGCCGGTTTCTTCCATTTCGGCCAGCACCGGGATCAGGGGCATTTCCATGGTCTCGAAAAGCTTCTCTGCTTCCTGCTTTTCCAGGTCGGCTTTCAACAGCGGCATTAGCCGCAGGCAGATCGCGGCATCCGCCGCGGCGTAGCGAGCGGCCTCTTCCAGCGGCACCTGGTCCATGGTCTTTTGATTTCGGCCTTTGCCGATCAGTTCCTCAATGTGAGTCATTTCATAGCCCAGGCGCACCCAGGCGAGGCTCTTGAGACCCAGGTTGCGGGAGGCAGGGTTGATCAGCCATTCGGCGATCATCGTGTCAAAGGTCAGCGGAGAGACTTCCAGCCCGGCGCGTTTGAGCACCAGGTAGTCGTATTTCAGGTTATGCCCGACCTTATCGATCTTGGGATTGGTGAGCGGACCTTTCAGGGATTTAAAGATCTCATCAAGCGTTAGCTGCTGGCCTTCGTTATGCCCCACGGGGATGTAATAACCCTGATCGGGGTTAACGGCCAGCGAGATGCCGACCAACCTGGCCCGCATCACATCGGTGCTGGTGGTTTCGGTGTCAAAGGCGATCATCTTCGCCCGGTTGAGTGTTGCCACCATCTCAGCCAGGCTCTCCGGCGTGTTCACGAGGATTGTCTTGATCTGATCAGCATTTTCAACTTCATTATCATTTTCAGCAAGAGGCGCATCTGTTTCGCCATTGCCAAAAAGGTCCATCTGTTCACCTTCAACCATCACCGGGTTCATCTTCTTCACCAGGGTGTTCAATTGACGGGTGAGGGTGCGGAATTCCAGTTCACGGAAAAGGTCCTCCACCGCGGCGGGGTTGAAACGGTCAATTCGGGCCTGGTCGAGGTCCATGGTTACATCCAGATCGGTCACGATCCGGGCGAGGGTCTGGCTGAGATAGGCATTGTCCTTATATTTTTCCAGGGCGGTCTTGGCCCGGCCGCTGATCTCATCTATGTGGGCATAGATGCCATCCAGCGTGCCATAGGCATCCAGCAGTTTGACGGCTGTCTTGGGGCCAACGCCCCGCACGCCGGGGATATTATCGGAGCTGTCGCCCATCAGAGCTTTGAGGTCCACGACCTCATCGGGCATCACGCCCAATTTTGTTTTGACATCTTTGGGGAAGTAGTCCTTGGCATCGGAAAGCTTGCTGCCTGCAAGGTTCACCACCACCTGATCGGTGACCAGTTGGAGCAGGTCCTTATCACCGGTGATGATCTTGACGCCCAACCCCTTTTCTTGGGAGGCCCAGCGCGCCAGGCTGCCCAGTACGTCATCCGCTTCATAGTTGTCCCGTTCCAGCCGGGGAATATTGAAGGCGTCCACGATCTCCCGCATGCGTTCCACCTGGCTGCGGAGGTCATCCGGCATCTTGGCGCGGGTGCCTTTATAGTCCGCATACATCTCATGGCGGAAGGTTTTGCCCCGGTCGAAAACCACGGCCAGGTAGTCGGGCCGCTCCTGCTCGAAGATCCGCAACAGAATGCTGGTGAAGCCATAGACGCCGGCTGTCGGCTCTCCGCTGCTGGTCGTGAAGGTGCTGGCGCGCGTGCCACCTGCGGTGAGCGCAAAGTAGGCGCGGTAGGCCAGGCCATGACCGTCGAGGAGATAAAGTATGGGGGGCATAGGGGGTTCCTTTGGACTATTGAATATACCTACCCTCTCATTTTAACTCGGAACAGGGCGAAATCAAAATCAGGCCCCTGATTTAAAAGGTGAGACGCTCCATTGGAGCGTCTCGGGATTCCACACACTTTGCGTTAGGGAAAGTTAATCTTTGATATCTTTCACGATCTCATGGATGCGGTCCATGACATCGTCGGTCAGTTTTTCTTTGGCATCCACGGCCTTCATGTTCTCCTGCACCTGGCTCACCTTGCTGGCGCCGGTGATGACCGTGCTGACATTGGGGTTCTTGAGCAGCCAGGCCAGTGAGAGTTGGGCTTCGGTGATGCCCAATTCCGCAGCCAGATCGGCCAGCTTGCGGGAGGCTTCAATTTTGACCTTGTCCTTGGCCCGTTCCTTCATCCAGCCATAATCTTTCAGGTCCGCCCGGCTGCCTTTGGGAATGTCGCCGTCGTTATACTTACCGGAAAGGATGCCGCCTGACAGCGGGCTCCAGGTGGTCGTGCCATAGCCCAGTTCTTTATAGAGTGGGGCATATTCCACTTCAAAACGTTGGCGATGGAAGAGATTGTATTGCGGCTGTTCCATGGATGGCGGTCGGAGGTTATTTCGCCGGGCAAAATCGGTCGCCCGCATGATCTCGGCCGCGGACCATTCCGACGTGCCCCAATAGAAGGCTTTGCCTTCATGGATGACCTGATTGAAGGCGAAAACCGTCTCTTCAATGGGGGTCTCGGGATCGGGCCGGTGGGCATAAACGAAATCCACATAATCCAGTTGGAAGCGTTTGAGTGCGCCGTTCACGCCTTCGATGATGTGTTTATAGGAAAGGCCGCGGTCATTGGGGCCGCTGCCGCCCCAGAAAATTTTAGTGGAAACCAGATAGTCTTTGCGAGCCCAGCCCAGTTCCTTGAGGGCTTTGCCCATAATAGTCTCCGCCTGTCCGTTGGCATAGGCCTCGGCATTGTCAAAGAAGTTCACGCCGGCATCATACGCCGCAGCCATGATCTCTTTGGCTTCCGGGACGCCAAACTGGGTGCCATAGGTGACCCAGGCGCCCAGGGATAATTCCGAAACTTTTACACCAGCTTTTCCTAAATGACGATATTCCATTGGTACTCCTTAACGAATTGTTTTATTTTTTGGATGTATTGAAAGGAGGTTCGGTTACATGGAATGTAAAAAAAGTTTTTTTTCGGCTTATGCGGTTTGGATTCGAAGGAATTATTGCCTCAGTTTTGAAAATACGTTAGTATGGTCATGTGAGGGGTTGTCCATTCATACTGAATAGGATTTGGCTTTATGTTGGAGTGGGCTGTTTCCAAAATTGAAGGGTGTAAGGGATTGTATGATGAGGATTGATGTTGTTTCGCTGGGTGAATTGCTGATTGACTTTGTTCCCACGGTTTCGGGGGTGACGCTGATTGAGGCGCCGGCCTTTAAGAAAGCGCCGGGCGGCGCGCCCGCTAATGTGGCAGCCGGCCTGGCAAAACTGGGCGTGTCCTGCGCCTTTCTGGGCAAGGTGGGTGAGGATGCGTTTGGCCATTTCCTCAAGGAGACCCTGGATGATGTCGGTGTTGACACCTCGGGTCTGGTCTTTTCACAGGACGCCCGAACGGCGCTGGCATTTGTCTCGCTGCGGGCGGACGGTGAACGGGAGTTTATGTTTTACCGGAATCCCAGTGCGGATATGCTCTACACCCCTGATGAGGTGGATTTCGATCTCATTCGTTCTGCAAAAATCTTTCATTTTGGCTCGATCAGCCTGATCTCCGAGCCTTCACGTTCGGCCACCCTGGCGGCGGTTGAAGCAGCGCGAGCCGCAGGATGCCTGGTATCCTATGACCCGAACCTGCGGCTGGCGCTTTGGCCCGACCGGGCTGCCGCGCTGGAGGGAATGCTCAGTGTTTGGGAATTAGCAGACCTGATCAAGGTCAGCGATGAGGAATTGACCTTCCTCACCGGGCTGGATGATCTGGATGCAGCTGTGGAACAGCTCTGGCATGACCGCTTGCAACTGATGGTTGTGACCCTGGGGAAGCAGGGGTGCCGTTATTACACGCCGGCCTTTATGGGTGAAACACCCGGTTTTGAGGTGGATTCGGTGGATACCACGGGCGCTGGCGATGGCTTTGTTGCGGGGTTGTTGTCCGGGCTGCTGGCCCATCCCGAAAATTGGCACGAGCAAAATGTATTGCAGGGAATTTGCCGGTTTGCAAACGCGGTCGGCGCGATCACGACTACTGAACGCGGCGCTATCCCGGCCCTGCCGACGGCCGAAAAAGTCCAACAATTTCTGAACAGTTTATCTTAGGAATAATTGATCACGGCCGCCAGGCGGGTTGAAAATCCGCGGCCGGGTCAGATGTCAGCGCGCTGATTTCACCATCCTGAAGGATGTAAATATCGATCGTTTCACCGCTGTCAGCCCCAGCTAGGGCAATTGCCAGGCCGTCGGGCGAGCTATCCGGGGTGAGAGCGACAGCCAGCCCTGTGTCAATGGGGTCGCTCTGGCCGCCCGCCCGCGCCAGCCTGCCCAGCAGACCGCCGCCCAACTCGAATACAATCCAATTCTCCGCAGCAGACCAAACTGGCCTAAGAGCCCGGTCATAGGACTGCCCGAGGATCGCCAGGGGTTCATCCTGGCCCTCGGAATCCACCAGGAAAAGGATCGGCTGGTTGGTCACCGGGCTGGGCGCAACGAAGACAATCTGGCTGCCATCCGGCGACCAGGCCGGCATGCGGCTGATTGTGGAGCGGTTCATCAGGTTTTCAGCCAGGCCGCTCTCAAAGGAATAGATGAATAATTGCGGTTTGCCGGTCTGGAGAGAGGTGAAGGCTAACTTACTGCCATCCGGCGACCAGGCCGGGTCGTAATCCCCGGTGGCCAGGGTGGAGATCAGGTCTTTGCGTCCTGAAGACAGTGTGAGGATGAAGATGCTCGATCCCTCATAGCGTTCCTGCAGGCCGCCACAGGGGGAGATATAGGCCAGTTGGGTGCCGTCCGGCGACCATTCCGGTTGGCAGGCACCCTCCGCTTCACCGGTCAGGGGTCTCAGGTCGCTGCCATCCTGGTTGATCAGGTAAATTTGAGGCAGACCATCTCTTTCCGAGACAAAAGCGATCTGTGGCTGGGGAGCCTGTTCAGTGGCGGGAATGAGGGTTTTGGTTGGCAGCACGCTGACGATTGGGGCGGACTCAGTGGGTCGGGGTGCCCCACTGGTCGGCACGGGGGACGGCTGGGTGGGGTTGGCTGCCGCGGTCGGCGTGGCAGGTGGGGTTGCTGGTCCGTCTTTCCCGAGCAGGAAGAGAGTCGCCGCGATTGAGGCCGCGACCACCACCAGGACCGGTGCCAGCCAGGCCCAGACCGAACGTTTTTTGGCCTTTGGCGCGGGAATCGGGGTGGGGTGTGCTGGTTTGGAGGGTTCGCCCGGCAGCCCCTCGCCTGCGCTTGCTGTACGTGGGTGGGCTTGTAATAAAGCCTCCCGCAGGTCGGCGGCTGTGGGGTAACGGTCTTCCGGGTGAATGGCCATTGCTTTGGCGATCACGGCTTCCACCGCGGGGCTGACCTCCGGGTTGAAATCGGAAATCGGCCGGAGGGGGTCTTCATCGATTGCGCGGGTCAGTGATTCCGGGGGAATCTGACAGGTCAGCAGGGTATAGAGCGTGGCACCCAGGGCATAGATATCCGAGCGGGGATCGGTGGTGCCCTGACCGTATTGTTCCACGGGGGAATACCCGGCCGTGCTGCCTTCCGCGCCGGTGGTGGTCATCTCGTCCTGCTGATAGAGCTTCGCCAGGCCGAAATCGACCAGTACGATTTGTCCTTCGGGGGTTTGTTTGAGATTGGCTGGTTTGATGTCTCGATGGATGATGGGCGGCTGGCGGGTGTGCAGGTAGTTCAGCGCGCCGCAGACTGCGTCACCAATTTGGACAACGTCATCTTCCGACATTGGTTCGCCGAGACCGTTCAGACATTGCTGCAGATCCTGCCCGGCGATCAGATCCATCACCAGATATTCACCCTGGTCGGCCAGCACAAAATGGTCAATTACCCGCGGCAGATTGGGGTGGCGCAGGCCGGCCAGCAGGGTGGCCTCCTGGCGGAATTGGCGCGAATGTACCTCGGTGGTATAGAGGTTCTCTTTGACCGCGACGCGGATATTCAACGTCTGATCAAAGGCCTCATAGACGGTGCCCATGCCGCTTTGCGCCAAAACAGAAAGGATTTTGTAGCGATCTTTTAAGAGGGATTGGATAACCAGGCTCACCTTACTCTCCTGCGTCGTCAGTTGAAATAATAAATTTTAGTTTATGGATTTCCAGGTGGGATCATAATCCTCTGCGGGGTCAATTGTGACCTGTGTCAGGTTTGATCCCGGGAAGGCCATGATGTAGATATCTGAGAGGAAATCGTAGTACCAATAATCAAAGGCCAGCCAGTTGCCATCGGGTGAGATTTCCGCATGATCCATAAGGGGAATGTAGCCGGAAGTGGTGCCCGGCAGGATGATGTACTCTTCCGCTTCTCCCAGGTTTTCCAGACGCATGCCATAAAGCTGTTTGGATGGACTACCGAGACCCAACACCTGGCTGAAGAGGATCAGGTCTCCTTCGGGATACCAGACGGGATTGCTGTCATCAATGGCTCCGGAACGGCTGAACTGGACCGGGTTTTCTCCATCTGCATCCATCAGCCAGATCTGTCGATAGCCGCGATTGCGGACAAAGGCTAACTGCTTGCCATCTTCCGACCAGGCAGGCTGGGAGTCATCATGGTTGCTGTTGGATAACTGCTGGACGGTGTTGAAATCATCCACCTTGATTTTCATGATCAGGGTTTGGTCATTGACCAGCGAGGTGTAGGCGATCCATTCTCCATCGGGAGACCAGGCCGGGTCAAAGTCGCCTTCCAGGGAGGGGGGAAGGGCAGTGATCAATTCGCTTTCCAGGTCGAGGATATATAAACTGGAGCCGGGATAGAGCATCCGTTTTTTGGAGCAGGGGGAAGTAAAGACGACCCGGTTACCATCCGGTGACCAATCCGCCTGACAGGCGCCATCCATCAGGTCGGTGAGCTGGGTCGTATGACGGCTGGAAACATCAATTGTCCAAATCTGGGGGATGCCACTCCGCTCCGAGGTGAACAGGATGATCCCCTCACCGCCGCCGACCGGCGTGGGCGTGTAGGCCGGGGTACGGCTGACCACGGGGCTGGTCGCTTTGGGGTCAGATATTGTGCCTTGCCCGGTGGGGCCTATCGCTGATGTAGCTGAGATGGGTGCCGGTTCGCCAAACAGCGCCTTAAATCCTTTGGGATCGAGAAGGACATAGATCAGCAGGGAGAGGACCAAAAACAACAGGAATCCAAAGAGGGCCCAAACGGGGTCAAATTTTCGCTTTTTCCCGAACAACAGGATCCTGACCTTTTCGAGCCAGGGGGGCGTTTTGAATTTCCGCCGGGAGGGATGGGTCGTACGTTCCGGCTCCGTCTGGGTTATTATGGCCAGCCGTGGGCTGGAACGCTGATCCGCAGGAAGCATGCTCCTTGCTTCAATCAGGGCTTCCTTGAAATCCTGGGCGGATTGCCAGCGATCTTCAAAGCGCAGATTAATCGCCTTTTCAATGGCCTGGATGGTTTCCTCTGAGAGGTCAGGATTGTATTCCTGCAGCGGTGTGAGGGCGGCTTTGCCGGTTGCCCGGGCCAGGCTGTCTTCGGGGAGATAACCCGCCAGGGCCGCGTAGAGCGTGGCACCCAGCGAGAAAACATCCGAACGTTGATCGGTTGGGTCGGGGCCGTATTGTTCGGGTGGGGAATAACCGGGTGTCATGGCCCGCGCCGCGGTCGTGGTGATCTCCTGGTTATCCATGACCTTCACCAGGCCGAAATCTACCAGAATGACCTCGCCACCCGGGGTGATCTTGACATTGCCCGGTTTGATGTCCCGGTGGACGATGGCCGGAGTGCGGGAATGCAGGTAAACAAGCGCGTTGCAGATTGAAATCCCAATCTGGAGCGCTTCGGCCTCTGTGATTTTCTCCTCACGGGACATCCACTGCCGCAGGTCGTCCCCCTCAATATAATCCATGACCAGATATTGACCCTGTTGATCGATTACAAAATAATCGAAAACGCGGGGGAGGTTGGGGTGGCGAAGCGAAGCCAGGACTTGCGCTTCACGTTGAAATTGACGGGCGTATTCATCGGAGAAAAAGGAGTTCTCCTTGACGGCTACAGTCACATTCAGGTTTTCGTCCAGGGCGCGATATACCGCGCCCATACCCCCCTGTCCGAGGATATCCAGGATCCGGTAGCGATTATTGAGTAGAAAACCTGTTGATAAGGGCATAGTCAAATTTCAATCGTGAACAACTCTCTCTTGATTTTAACCGAACTTAGGCTTAATGAAGTTGCGATTTGGTAAAATACGCTATAATTTGGAAAAACCGAGGACAATCCTCTTTATGATTCAAGTAGACATTCGTTCAACAGTCCTGATGGCCAGCATCCTTGCCGGCCTGGCAGCGATCATAGTCTTAATCTTTGGGATTAAGAATGTGGTGAAGAGCCGCAAAATCCCGTTCTTCGCCAAACGCCATACACAGATGGTTCGTGGCTGGCGATTTATCGTCGCTGCGATTATCCTGATCCCACTCAGCTGGGTGATATTCAGGTACTCCGAGCCGGTGGTTTATAAATTTATCTCTCCATCACCGACCCCCAGCCTGACGCCCACGATCACGCTGACCCCGACGATCACCCTGACGCCCACCATCTCCCTGACGCCCACCATCACCGACACGCCGTCCATCACCAGCACGCCCAGTATGCCCGAGGATGTTTCGGATGCTTTTGAAAGCACAACCACGCCGAATACAGAAGCGGTATTCAGCCCCTTGGTTTTTGGTCAGCAGATTGATGATGGCTTGCAGCCGGTCGATCCCTCTGACACCTTTGATAATCCGGTCGGCCATCTCTATGGCACCTTTAGCTACAACAATATGACCGATGGGTCACAATGGAGCGCGCTTTGGTACCGGGGTGACGAACTGGTCTATTATGAGTCCAGCCCGTGGAATGGCGGCAGCGGCGGTTATGGCTATACCGATTGGGAGCCGGACAGCGATGCCTGGGTGCCGGGTGACTATGTCGTTCAGATCTTTGTAGGGACGGAGTGGAAAGTTTCCGGTTTCTTCACGGTGACCGGCGAACCGCCGGTTCCCACCGGAACCAACACCCCCACTGCCACACCTACAATCACCCGCACGCCCACCAAAACGGCGACGCCCACTCCCTCACAGACGCTCTGGCCGACCCAAACGCCCACACCCTAGCCAGTGTATTTTGGCTGTAAAAACTGAAATGAAAACCTCCTAGATACTGGGAGGTTTTTTCATGGCGGCCATCGCCACGGCAACCTTTGCTGCGACTTTGGCGTTGTTGCGGAGTAATGCCAGGTTGGCCGTTAGGCTTTCACCCTTGGTGAGTTCGCTCATCCGCCCCAAAAGGAAGGGCGTGGTGGCTGCGCCATGGATTCCGAGCGCTTCGGCTTCGGCAATCGCGGCTACGACGGCCTCTTCCATCTGAGCCTCCGGCAGAGCGGCTTCCTCCGGTGGGGGCACTACCAACAGCACCGCAGACTGGATTCCCGCCTTCCAGGATTGGGTTGCAATCGCGGCGGCTGCTTCGGCTGTGTCCACCCGGTAATCCACGGACAGGCCGCTGGAGCGGGTGTAGAAGGCAGGGAAGTCATCCGTCTGGTAACCGATCACCGGGACGCCCTGGGTTTCGAGCACTTCACGGGTGGCGGGTAGGTCAAGGATGGATTTGGCGCCGGCGCAGACCACCAATACAGGAGTTTTTCCCAATTGGGGGAGGTCAGCGGAGACATCAAAGGTGCTGCCGCGGTGCACGCCGCCGATCCCACCGGTGGCAAAGACCCGGATGCCGGCCTGGTGCGCCACATGCAGCGTGGCCGCGACCGTGGTGCCGCCGCTCAACCCATTGGCAAGGGCGATCCCGAAATCCCGGGGGCTGATCTTGCGGGTGTTTTCGAGGGCAGCCAGCCGCGCCAGTTCATCTGGTTCCAGCCCGACCTTGATCCGGCCATCCAGCAGGGCAACGGTGGCGGGATTAGCCCCTTCAGCGCGGATATCCGCCTCCAGATGGCTGGCGAGTTCGTGGTTGGTGGGGCGGGGCAGCCCGTGAGTGATCACGGCCGATTCGAGGGCGACAATGGGTGCACCCATTGTCAGGCTGTGAGCGAGTTCTTTGGAAAGGTCGAAAGGTTGAGGTAAGGTGGTCATGGCTAGAGCCTCCGGGTTGATCATTCGTTTTCTGATTGTTCTTTATTCTAGGTTTAATTGACTTATTGAGCAAGGCGCGGTTGGGTGTGAGGAGGAATGTCACGCGCGCTGCGCGGCACATGACCTACATGGCTGTAGGGTGTGCACCTCCTTTGTGCGCACCACCATTTTGGTGCGCTCAACCCCGGAGCGCACCCTACCGTTTGTTTTCTTGTCATTGCGACGAAGCTAAAAGGCGAAGGAGCCAATCTCGTTTTTTATGATAATAGGCTTTGTCACGCGTGCTACTTGGTATGTGAACTAGGGCTACCTTCCTGTTATTCCAGAACAAGAAGGGTGTACACCTGCAGGGGTGAGCTATAATTATGAAAACCGAGAAAGAGGGGTACATTTTCAGATGACATTGAACATCGAAATTCCAAAGATCCGCAAAGCAATCCTTTTAATGATGGGGATTATGGCCCTGCTGACTGCTTGTGCGCCTGCTGAGGCTACAGCATCCGAGCCATCCCCAACGAGCGTCGCAACCTCCCCGTCCAGCCCTACTATCACCGTAACATCACCGCCAACCTCCACAGCCACACCCTTTCCAACCCCCACGGCGACGCTTGATCCAGAAGAAGCCACCGAGGCCGCACAGGCAGCGATTCGGGCGGAAGTATTGTCATATGGCATAGATCTAGACAATTTAGCTAATTCGGATAATGAGTATATCAGTAGCAACCCCAGTGTAGAACTTTGGCAGGGGGAACTAAATCATTCTTTTGACAGCACCGAAGTTGATTCGGAAATCATGGTCGTTCTCGATATCGAACAATTACGCTCTGAGGCAGAATATAACCGGGCAGTGACCACTGATGGGGGCTGGAAGTTCCTCGATTGGGCCAAAGTGGCTTATAAAACCCACGATAATTTGTGGGCCACTGCTAATCTGCCGCTTGAGGCATATAATGAGAGCACAGAGACAATATGGATGAAATACCCAGAGGTTACTAAACCATGGTTATGGGAGGATTGGGAACTTTACGCTATTCTTAATGGTTTCTCCTCTAGTAAGCCAGACGCTCTTATAGCGAAAAAGCGTTACTATTATGAAAGAGTTGGTTATCGTCTCGACACCGGTGCTATCTTCAAACTCTATACCGAGTACCCCGATCCAAACTCCAGCCTGGGAGATGGCGAAGTGGGTGAAATGCCCCGATATTCCGTAGAGCAGTTAGAACTTTTCCGCAGAACAGGCGATGCCAGTATTTTTGAATACCGGGCGGCTGATGGCACTTACTTCATCTGGCCGTTTTATAGTTATTTTTCTGTATCACCCTCCAACAATTAAATAATTACTAATTTCCAACTTGAGTTCACCTTCAAAAAGCTTTAGACGGCGGCGGGGAAAAAAGAAATGGTCGATCAATTTGTCGCCTATCATAACAGCCTGTAGGGTGTGTACCTCCTTTGTGCGCACCACCAATTTGGTGGGCTCAACCCCGGAGCGCACCCTACTGGCGAAGTATGTATCAGGTCGATTCTAATACTCCCCGTTCACCCAGAGCGTTTCGCCGTCCGTGCTCACCTCAATCCAGCCGTGTTGATAGGTGCTCAAGATGGGATATCCCGTGAGTAGTGACAGAAGCGGATGCTTACCATGCAGAGGCAGATCAGCCTCGGCCAGGGGCAGGAGGATGACCGCCGGATGCCAGTCAGTGATCTGCTCGAGAGGGAGGTCTTCCACTGCGAGGTTATCCGGCAGCAGGACCAAGTCCGGTGCACCCGGCGCGGCCAGCCAGTGTTCTTCGACCTTGCCGGTGGGGAGCAGGGCACTGAAATTATCCCAGCTCAGCCAGAGAACCGCCCCGCGTTCCCCCACCCAGAGCACCTCCAGCCGGATGCCTTCATCAATCTCGAGGGATTGTCCGGCTTCCATCGGAAGGATCTGGCTTCCGGCCTCTTCCAGGGTGGTATAGACGGCGGCTGTGGTCTGGTTGGTCTCGGGGTCCACGCCCCACAGGGCCAGTTCTGCGGGGTGATCGTTCAGGCTGCCCGTCAGCGCGTTCAGGTCATCTCGGTAGGCGCTGCCCGCCACCAGCACATCCAGCTCGGGATGGCCTGCGGGCAGTCTCTCCCCCAGGCTCTGGTTGAGGGCGGAGGGACGTTTCCCGCCGCCGATCAGGACGGTGTTGCCCGCCGGTGATTGGATCAGGAGGCTCCCTTCGGCGTCCAGCAGCGTCAGGTGCAGCCTGCCATCGGGAACCTTCAGCACCCGATTCCAGGTCAACACGGACAATCCCGCCAACACCAGCAGCCCCAGTTGCGGCGTCAGGACCTTTTTCAGGAAGGTCTTCTGCTGGGGTTTGGGGAAGAGGGTCAGGAAGAAGAGTAAGCCATAGAAAACTATCAGCCAGATGGCGTTGAATTTTGGCAGGGTCAGGTCGCCACCCGGCAGGCGTGCCAGCAGGGTTACCATCCGGATGGTATAGGTCACGAAAGGCGCAGCCAGCACGGCCAAAAGGCGGCCCAAGCCCGGCAGAAGCATGCCGCCCAGCATCGCCAGCCCACCCAGGATCATAACCAGCGACTGCACCGGCAGGATCAGGGGATTGGCGATCAGCGCAATCCACGACACGCCGCCGAAGTGATAGGCCATGATCGGGAGGGTCATCATCTGGGCGATGATGGTGAACAGGAAGAATTCCGAGATTGGCCCGATCAGTCGCTGGGCTTTTTCCTCTTCCATCCGGTTTGACATTACTCCCAGGAACCATTCCTCGACCGGCTGGGCATAGAGGACCAGGCCCAGGGTCGCGGCGACCGAAAGCTGGAATCCGACATCCCAGGGCATGTTGGGATCAAGCAGCATCATAAACAGGGAGGCCATCCCCAGGCTGTTCAGGCCGTTTTGCCGGCGGCCGAACATCCCGCCAAAGACACCCGCCGCGCCCATGATGGCGGCTCGCACCACGGCGGCATCCGCCCCAACCAGAACGGTATATCCGCTGATACCCAACAAAGCCGCGATAGCACCCCATTTTCGCCCCAGCAGGCGGGTGGCGATCCCGGCGAAGAGCCCGGCCAGGATAGCAATATTGAAGCCTGAAATGGCGATGATGTGGGTCGTGCCGGTGCGCTGGAAGGCCTCTTCTAACTGGGGCGAGAGTCCCTGATCGCGTCCCAGCAGGATCCCGGCCAGCAGATCGGATTCCGGGGATGGGAAAAGTTCATGGAGGGTGACGAAGCCCTTTTCCCGCAGGGTGTAGAGCGCGGCCCGGATGGGATTGCCATAGCCGCTGCCCAGAGAGGTGACGCCGGCATAGGACAGCAGGCTGCCGATGCCCTGGCGGGCGAGATACTCCTGATAGGAGAAATCCGGGTTGTCATAAGGCACTTGAAGTTCGCCGGTGATCTGAAGCTGGTCCCCATAGGCCCAATCTTCGCCGGGCGGCACCTGCACCAGTACCTTGCCCGAGACTTCCAGCGGCCGCACCTGGCTGACCGCGGCCTCCAGGGGTCGGAGCTGTTCCACAGAAACGGTCAGGTTGGTGGAAGTGTCGCGGGGGTCCGGTGCATCTACAACGATGCCGATCAGCTGCACCGTGCCCCGGTCATTGTAATAGGCCAGGTCACTGGGCGTGCAGGTGGGTTGCACTGCGGCCATCCGCAAACCGCCCAGTAAGGCTATTGCGACCAGAACAGCCGTTGGCAGGCGGCGCTCTGCGCCCACCCACCGGCGGAGGCGATGTGTGAAAGTGAACTTTTTGGACAGGTTAAGTGCGAGGATCAGGCTGAGCACTGCCAGCCCAAAGGCTGCTGCCCAAAGCCACCTGGGCAAGTGGAGGACATCTTCCGCTAAAATACCCGCGGTGCAGGCCAGAGCCATCCAAAAGAATGGCAGAAATCCTTGAAGGGGTGATCGGGCTAGTTTGGGATTTTCCGGTGCGGGCTGCAATTCAATTTCCTCCCTGCGACTTTACTATTTTATCAAAGTTTTTGGACGTCGCCTTTCCGAACGGAATGTAACCAAAATTGGCGGGAGATCATCATAATAATAAAGCTAAGGATAATAAAACTAAGGAGTTAGACAATGAAGAAAAACGAAAGTGGTTTAGATCGCATTATTCGCATTATTTTGGCAGCCGTTATCGCCGTTTTATATTTCACCGGTGTGCTTTCAGGCACCTGGGCCATCGTTCTGGGAATTGTCGGTGTGATTTCGCTCATCACCGGCCTGACTGGATTCTGTGCCCTGTATAAATTATTTGGAATTTCCACCTTGAAGAAATCCGAGTAGTGTACTCCTCCAAAATGAAACCGCTGGCTTATGACCGGCGGTTTTTTTTTGTTATTCGCTGTATTCTCTGCGCACTTTTGCCAGGATTTCTAATATCTGGGGGTGTATGATGGGGTTGCCCGCCGCAACGCTGATGGGCTCTTCGAGGAAGTCCTCACCACCGTAGACATTGGTGACCACACCGCCCGCCTCCTGAACGATCAACCCGGCAGCCGCGATATCCCAGTTATGCACGCTCTTCTCCCAAAAGCCATCCACCCGCCCGGCGGCGACATAAGCCAGGTCCAGTGCGGCGGACCCCAGGCGGCGGACCGTCTGAGCGGCCAGAGAAAAATTATAGAAGTCATGCAGGTTATCCTCCGGCGATCCCCATTTGTTGCCGGGGAACCCTGTGGACAGCATGCAATTCACCAGCTTTTCATAATGGGCCACGCTGATCGGCTTGTCATTGAGGTATGCGCCATTGCCCAGTTCAGCGCTGAAGCATTCCCGGCGGGCTGGATCATAAACCACGCCCAGGACCACTTCTCCCTGATAGGCATAGGCAATGGAAACGCAGTAGAACGGGACGCCATGGGCGTAGTTCAGAGTGCCGTCAATCGGGTCGATAAACCATTGATGCTCCGCCGTTCCGGAGAGGTGTCCCGATTCTTCGGCGTTGATGGTGTGATCAGAAAACGCCTCCCGGATGGACCCGATGATGAATTCTTCCGAAGCGTGATCGGCCCGGGTGACCAGGTCCTTCTCGCTTTTATGCTGAATACCCAGTTCACCGCCGGCCATGTCCTGTAAAATTTTGCCGGCATCCAGAGCAATTTGTTTAATAAAATCGAGTGTAGGCTGCATGCGCTCCTCTTATCAAGTATTGTTTTCCACCGATTGATTCTAACACACGGGAAGGGTGGTACCAATCCGGGATAGCTTAAGCAAGTGGAGGGATTTGGGTCAAAACGAGACGAACGAAGATTAAGCAATTGCACTATTTCTTATTATTTTAAGCCTTTCCTTTGACCTTAACAGGCCAGAAAAGCTTATGAAAGAAAGGGGTCAGTAACTAGTATCAGAAATATATTCCAACACATCCTTTTTGTGTAATTTGTTGTATACAGAAGTAGATGCAATTCTCATGAAAAATATCCAGATGCAAGGGATTTGGGAGACATTGCAGTAAAATGAGTATATTACTGGTATTTTTTTTGACCCCAGGTTGGGTCCAACCTCGCGGGTGTGTTTATTGGACAAGTAAGGATGGCTATCCATGTCAGAGGTCAAACCTCTCCCTAAATTTGCTGTATTGCAGCTTTCGGGCTGTGCCGGTTGTGAAGTATCTCTGATCAATGCCACCGAGTGGGTGGATAAATATCAACTGGTCTATATGCCGCTGGTGGTGTCCACGGCTTCGGTGCCGGATGATACCGAGATTTTGCTGGTCAGCGGCGGTGTGCGCAACGATGAGGATATTTATAACCTGAAGAAGGCGGCCGGGAAGGTGGACCGGGTGATCGCGGTCGGCACCTGCGCCATTTCAGGCGGCGTTTCCAACCTGGGTGACCGGGATGACGTGCGGAAAATGTTCCTGGCGCAGTCCACCCGGCATCACCTGCCGCATTTGCTGCCCAAGAGCCACCCAATTGATGCTTTTGTGGATGTGGACTTATACCTGCCAGGGTGTCCGCCCACGCCGGAACTATTCATGGCTGCGCTGACCGATCCGGAAGGGTATGAGGCCGGAAGCATTGTCTGTGTGGAATGCGGGCGGAAGAAATTGAAGGACATGCGTCCCAAGCACCTGGTGGGCTTTCAGCAGGGGGAAGTGCTGCCGGATATCTGCCTGATCAACCAGGGTTACCTTTGCGTGGGCTCTTCCACGCGAGGTGGCTGCCGGGCGATCTGCACCAAACCCGGGCACCCCTGTGTGGGCTGCCGGGGGCCATCGGATGCCTATATTGAAAAGGAATCCTCGGTCTGGTTTGACCGGGTTCAGAATGTTTTTGAGCGGATGACGGATATCCCCCCGGAGGAGATTAAGGAGGCGCTGCATTCCCCGCAGCTTTCGCTGTTCCTGTTCCAGTTTACCGATTATTCCGAAGGCGGACGTCCGCCCCGGCCGAAAGATAAGGTGTTGTAAGATGACGACTCTCAGATTCCCCCTCAGTCGGATCGAAGGCCATGCCCGGGTGGAGATGGAAGTCCAGGATGGCGAGGTCGTATCTGCGCAGTTCCAGGCGATTGAGATGCGCGGCTTCCGCTACTTTGTGCAGGGTACGCCCGCCGAACAGATGCCGGTGATCGTCCCCCGGATTTGTGGGGTCTGTTCCACGGCACACCATGTCGCCTCGGTTAAGGCCCTGGAAAATGCCCTTGGGGTTAAACCTCCTGAACTTGCTAATAAAATTCGCGAGCTGCTGCTGCTGGGTCAGTTGATCCAGAATCAGGCGACCTCGCTCTTTATCTTCACCATGCCCGACCGGGTGGGCGCCAGCAGTATTTTTCATATGGATGACAGCGAGGCCAACCCCGAACAGCAGCTCAGCCTGGCCCAGCGCGCCCTGAAAGTGCGCCAGATAGGGACCAAGTTGATCACTCTGGCGGGTGGTCAGTTCATCCATCCGGTCAAGGCCATCATTGGCGGTGTGACCAGTGGGATCAAGGCTGAGGATGCGGAACAGATGCTCAAGGAATTGCAGGGCCTGCTCAGCACGGCCTGCGAGTTGTTTGATGAATATTGGGCAATGTCACTGGCGATGAAGGAGCGGATTGGCACCTGGGGGGATGACCAGCCGGCTTATTACATCGCTTCAACCGGCCGCAGCCGGCCCGAATTCAACAGCAGCGTAATCCGGGTGCTGGGCCCTAATGGGAAGGAACGGGTCAGTTTCCCGCCGGAACTGTTCCGTGAGTTTCTGGATTATCAACAGACGGATTACAGCTTCGCCGGTAAGTCATCCTATCAGGGCGAAGTCCTGCGGGCCAACAGCCTGGCAAGGATCAACCTGACAAGCACCATGGGGACGCCCTGTGCAGATCGCTATCTGGAGCGGCTGACCGCCGAATTCGGCACACCGGCTCACCCGATTTTGCTTTTTGACCTTTGCCGTGGCATTGAATTGGTCTATGCATTTGAGCGGGCGATCGAAATGCTCTCGGAGGACCTGGATTACGAGGACACGTCCGTGCCCTACAGCCTGCGAGATGGCGAAGGCTATGGGCTGGTGGAAGCGCCGCGCGGGCCGTTAATCCATCATTACACCATCGAGGACGGCCTGATTGCCGATGCGGAATTTATTATTCCCACCGTGCATAACATGGGTGCAATTGAGCGTGCACTCCGGGTGGCCGGGGAACGCTATATTTCCCCGCAGGGGATCAACCTGGAGCTGGAGAAGGCCGTGGGCCGGGTGGTACGGGCTTTTGATCCCTGTATTGCCTGCGCAACGCAGTAGTTGATTTGTCATTGCGAGGAACACCCGCAGGCGCTTCTTCGCAATGACAAGAATTATTTCTTGGCTTTACTAAATTCCTCTACTATCCCCACAAAATCCTCAGGCAGGTAAGTTTTCCCCTTTGCCGCAATCTCCTCCGGGATGCCATAGTAGGCCTCGGCGATCCCGCCGGTGATGTTCGCCAGGGTGTCGCTGTCCCCGCCCAACGAGATCGCCAGGCGGATGGCGTTTTCATAATCCGTTGATTCCAGAAAGGAGATGATCGCTTCCGGTACTGTCCCCTGGCATGATACGTCGAAAGCATAGGTTGGTCGGATGTCATCAAGAGAGCGGTTCAGGTTATACCCAAAGCGCCCGCTGATCTCTTCCCGAATGGCGGCCCGATCTGCGCCCTGCCGGGCCAGCAGAATGGACAGGGCGGTGGCCTGTGCGCCTTTGATGCCTTCGGGATGGTTATGGGTCACGGCGGCGCTGCGTTCCGCTTCCGATAGCACGTCCTCGATGGTGTCAAACGCGAAGCCCACCGGGCTGACCCGCATGGCAGAGCCATTGCCCCAACTGTTGTAGGGCTTAGGATTCTCCTCGCAAATCCATTCGGTAAAACGGCCGCCATAGCCGCGGTCGGGGTAGCGGCGGGCGAAGGCCTGATAGGCGCGGGCATAGTCCCCATCGGTCAGCAGGGCCTGGGCCGTGGCGGCGGTCAGTACCGTGTCATCGGTAAAAGTGCAATCGGGTTTGAAGAACTCAAAATCGGTGGTTTTGATGTTGTGCCATTCATAGACAGAGCCGACGATATCACCAATCATCGCGCCAAGCATACCAATTCCTTTGATTTATATTGTAAATAAGGGTGAATCTTCCCAGTTTTCGGGCAAGCCCAAATTTGAAATTAAAACATCCGGATGGTTATTCAATAGACTTTTAAAGTCTAGAAGCAGAGTGTTTGTTGGAGTAATAATATTTAATAAATACAGCATAATTGCAAGAATGGATTGGTAACTTAAATTATTAATGCGGTAAGGGGAATAAAATTCGGGGTGATATTTCTGACTTGGCAGCTTGGGCCGAATGGCTAATCCGACATTCCACAACCGACTATGATGTGCGGTTTTATTTCTAATAACTGTGAGGACGTGTAGCCAGTTCTTCAAAACTGTTGAGTGTAAATTATATCGTTTAGCGATTGGAATTATCACAGCATTTGGGGAATGGTGGAAAATTATGGATAGCTGGCTCATACTGATGATTTCTGCAACTATCCAGAAGGGAAGGTAAGGTTCACTCACATATTTTTTCTGATAATTTTCTACAAATTCTTCACGACTTCTTTTAACGGATTGGTCAATATTCAGTAACAAGGTTTGATGATCGCTTTTGGAAAAATTAGTAAATAAACTGTGATTGGTATAGCAAAAAGCTCCTGCATTAAGTGTAAATTCTTCAACTAATTGCGTTCTCAAAATACTTATTTCTATTTGCTCAATTGCAGAAAATGTGAGGTGTCTGAGTTTTGAATCGAAAGAATAGATGGATTTTAATTTTTGAAGAGTTGTCCCATCACAAAAATCATCACTATTTGATTTTCGAAAGGGGTATAGATAACCTGTCAATCGATAATAGTTTACTTTTTCTAAATAATTTTGTAATTCTGTTTTACTTGCTTCTAGTCCACGCGAAATTAATAGATCT
>Ga0272443_10000874_pt1 | contig 49592 bp, 58 predicted proteins | sample SSMAcet12_FD_193581 | JGI IMG/M metagenome (GOLD analysis project Ga0272443, IMG submission 193581) | Marine sediment archaeal communities from Little Sippewissett salt marsh, Falmouth, MA, United States - SSM-Acet-12 | ecosystem: Environmental > Aquatic > Marine > Wetlands > Sediment ...
CAGGCAGGCAGGCGCGTACACAGGCGCGAGGCGCGCGCGGTTGTGGTGTTGGTGGCTGTGCTCACCGGGGGCCACCCACGGCGCAGAGGATCGGCATCCCCTGCCCTTCCTTCTCTGTGTTCGCAGATATGAGAAGCCCCGACAGTCGGGACGTTGACCATCGGGGCCATGCTACCCGGGACACACCAGCCCGGGACGGTCGGAGGATATGCGACAGGCACACCATACACAGCCACACGCACGCAGTCAACCAGAGATTCTACGGACCACCTGGTCAACATAGACCATCGGAGCAGGGCCGCAGGAAGCCCGCCAGCCAGCCAGAAAGCGGCCCATCAGGTACGGTTAATACTGTCAACCAATGACAGGAGCGTTCCCCTCCCCTGTATAGTGGTACTGTGTCGGGGTTTTATCTTCTTGGTTTCAGTGGTGTTGTAAGTGGTGTTGGTTTGGGGTAGTTAGCAGAGTCTTAAGTATTTATTGGCATCCGGTCGGAAATAAAGTCGACTTTGGCATCGTTTATTTGTTGCGTTATGGTGCTTAGTGTGTCGATATAGTGACTATAAAGAACGCGCGCGGGTGTGCGTTCACTTAACCTAACCACCACCCCTTGACATGGAAGGGATCACAAACCATGAACCACCCAAACACACAGAGAAGCGGGAGCCGGGATGATCGGGAGTTGATGCGCGCCGTTGGTGCGCCTGATGTGCGGTCGGCTCTGGACTATCGCAACACCGTATTGCATCGTTGGTGCAATCGGGTTCGGGCTCTGACTGCGGGCGCTGGCGCGCCCGTTGACTGGCTGGCTGTCCGGTCTGATACGTGGGGCGTTATAGCGCACACCACAAAAGGCCACCTAATCAAAATAGGGCTGGTCCTGACTGATTGGACTATTGACCAGCTACACACACCCGAGCGGATCGCCGAGGCTGTCCGAACGGCCACAAGAAAGGGATAAGGATATGGCACGTATCACAATCCAACAGATGCAAGCCCACATCGGCGCGGTTTTGCAGAAGAAGGCCCCACAGTTGGACGAACTCTATCGGGAGGCTTGCACTGTTCGCACCGATAGAGACAAGCGGCAGAACCTAATGGAGAAGGCCTTACGGCTGTCAGGGGAGCTCACAGCGTACCGGGCCATGCGGGACCTGCTCAAAGGCGACAGTGATCCGATGGTCCTCGCATCAATGGGGATCATGCAGGGGGATCTACTCGACATCACCACAAACGGCACTCAGGAGGGTTAAACGATGGACACAATCAAAACAGGTGAACTAGTGATCTGGCGCGGGGCTTGGGGTACAGAAGCACCACGGAACGCCGTTGTCAGCCGCATTGAGCTATGCGAGTACGAACGGGATCGGGGCGGAATCGAGGTTCCCGAGGTCTATGTTGACTTGCTCCCCCGGTGCGTTTTTTCCCTCACCAATGGCCACTGGGCCTACGGTTCGCAAATCGAAAAGATCAAGGCACCGCTTTTTGATGCCTTCGCCGATCATACACACACGCCCGAATAACCACCACAAACCCGGGGAGTCCTGCGGGGCTCCCCATGGAGGTAATACGATGAAGCTATTAACACAGGAAATCAAAAAGGCGCTCCCGGGGCTCTACGCCACCGACGAGGAACCGAACCCGAAGGCCATTGTCAAATTCTTCACGCCTGATAGCTCTTGGACATGGTACGCGACAGAGTTCGACGGCGAGGACACTTTTTTCGGTTGGGTCCGAGGTATTGAGGACGAGCTAGGTTATTTCAGCTTGTCGGAGCTCCAACAGGTGCGCGGGCCGTTGGGCTTGCCCGTAGAGCGAGACTTGCACTTTGAGCCGACAGGCCTTGCCGATCTCGGTAGCCCGGTCCACGTGGAGCGATGCAAGAAGCTGGTTAAACAGGCGCAGGAAGTAAGCGCAGAAGTTCAGGCAATCCGAAACATCGGGGGGAGGGCGTAACGATGCAAGCTATACAAACGAAGTACCACGGCCCCACAAATACAAAGGGCTCGCGTATCTCGGCCACGTGCGCAGACGGCAGGCGCGTATATATCAGCTATCCCCACGAAATCGGGGGAGATATGGAGCGGCACGAAGTAGCGGCGCGGGCTCTCTGTGAAAAGCTCGGATGGATACCCGAACGGCTGGAAGGTGGCGCATTGAAGGACGGTTACGCTTTCTTAATGCTCGGCAGGCTGAAAGTTAACGAGCTCCGCAATCGGTGGATTTTCATCATCAAAAAGGGCGAGTATTACTTTTACGTCACGCGCCCGGGATCTAGGCTTATCTATCAGGTCACGAAGGACGGACGGCCCCCGACCAATAAGGCGGGCTACTTTTCTACCTCGGCCATCTGCGAGGCTAAGAAGATCGGCTTTACGGATGCTGAAGAAGTGGCTAGGCTGGCCCAAAGGACCGTTGACAACCTCTCTCAGCCCATTACGGAGAAATAACGACCCCAAACACTAACAGACCACCCCGGGAGCCGTCAGGAGGCTCCCGGGCCTTCTCAGGAGGATATATGAACACCGTCACAATCTACAAAATCACCACCACGCTACACGCCAAAAACGGCCCGATTACGTCCGGCTGGTATAGCCTCGAATCATGGGCGGCGCTTGGTGGCGACAAGAACACCATTCAGGGCCGTATCTCGGGCGGCGACGATGGCGGGCGCAAGTATTTCTTACCCGACGAGCTCCACGTTGCCGACTCAGGCGAGGCCCACATTGACCACGGCGGCACTTATCCGACGATATTAGACGAGGGCGGCAACGAGTGTTCCATCTACGAGCTTCTCACGTCCGAGCATCAACTGTGCGCCGACAATGGCGAGGCGTTCTACGTCCTTGCCCCGGTCGACGAGCCCGAGCTCGACAATGACAAGCTGATAGATGGCGCGGCAGAACTCTATCGGGCGGCGCTTGAGGTTGCGGAACTATGGGGCGACCTATACGCGCACCAGCAGGACGAACAAGAAGGCGACATCTGGAATCGCTTTTGTCAAGCCCTGAGCGCCATCGACGGTATTGAAAGAGGGAGGAACCAATGACACACCCCGACAAAAGCTACATCGACCCGCGCAACGTCAACGCCGTTGCCCTGTTGATGCGCAAGCTGATAAACAGCGCCGAGGACGAACTGGAAACCGATGCACTAATCATGCTCTGTTTTGACCATACGGTGCGCTTGGAGGTATATGAAGCAACCGACACCGAAACGCGCGTTATTACCTTCCTTCTATTCGACCTGATCCCTATCGAGCTTACTCTCATTGTGCATTATCCCGGGACAAACCTCGAATCTATATCGACCAATATCGCGGTTGGCCAGACATGGGAGAGCGCCGACGAGGGCGAGTTGCATACGTCCGATATGGTGACGAGCCATATCACTGCGGCGGCTCAGTATATCGTCAACCGCCTGACCACGACCGAACTACCGCACAGGGGGCACGATGGATCAAAATAAAATCCCCCAGGTCAAACGGCTCTTGGAACAATTCGAGGCTGAGATCGAAACCAAAGGCGAAGGAGTGGCCCCAAACGGGGCCACGTATCGCCTCACCACGTACCGGACCCCCGGGAGGTACACCCCCGCTTATTGGCGTATTGCACCGGACGGACGGCGTGAGCTCATTGTCGGCTATAATAGCGTCCGGTTTGACCATCGCAGGACGGCGAAGGCGTGCGCGGTAATCGACGGACGGCACGAACTCGGAAGCCCGGGCGACACACTACCACTACGGAAAACCATTATCTAAGGAGGAAATACGATGTCAGATTTACAGATCAATATCGAGGGGAGCTTGCATCCCGTTGACTATGACACCCACAATGTAGACAGGCACAAAGTCGGCGACTTGCCGGACCTGTCCGACAGGGGCGCGGTGTGGGAAGATACGTGTCAGGGAGCGGCAACGAATGATGAAGGCTGGTCGCTCTATTGGTGGCGGGTGATCGCCACCCAACCGGGACAGCCTGACCATTGGCTGTATATCATCTGCGAGGACGGCACACCGGAAACCGTAGCCGTCACGGATGGTGACACTATTGAATTCGGTGGCATACGGCTGTGGCTGTTTTAGGAGGACCGATGATTATCACCCTACTCGCAATCGCCGGCGCCGCTTTTTTGCTGGCATGGATTTGGACGAATATCATCATCAAGGAGGATGAACACGAATGAACTTCGAGCAACTACTTGTCGCTGGCCTATGTATCGGCGTGCTCGTAAACGCGCTGGCCTTATGGCTCCGGTTACGGGCCATCGAGAAGCAGATCACGGAACTATCCGACCGACTTAAAGAAAATGGAATCTTACCCAAAGCCCCCGCCGTTGGTGTGGGGCTCACCACTCAGGAGGATAAACATTGACCAACACACACACAAACGAAGTTAGCCAGGTTAAACTTGTTGACCTGGTTCCGAGCAGTAGCAACCCGCGCGGAGCCATCCGGAAGGGTGACAAGACAATCGCCGAACTCGCCGAGTCCATCAAGGGGCTCGGCTTACTGCAACCGCTTGTTGTCCGAGCTCACCCGAAGAAGAAAGGCAAGTATGAAATCCTCGCCGGGGCTCGTAGGTATCGGGCGTTGGAACTGGCCGAGGTCGAAATGGTCCCGGTCCTGATCTACGAGAGCGACGACACGACCGCTAAGGCAATCAGCATCGTAGAGAACATGCAGAGGGAGGACATCGACCCAATGCAGGAGGCGCGCGCTATCGAGGCCCTACGAGCGAAATACAAGGGCGACAATCGAGCGGTCGCCTCGGTGCTTGGGATCAGTCAGTACCGGGTGGCGCGCCGGGCCAAACTCCTAGATCTGTCCGAATCATGGGCGGGGATGAAAGAGAATGACACCGACTGCCCGATGATACACTGGACCCCCGACATGCTTGAATTAATCTCCCGTTATGATGAACACACGCAAGAGCTATTATATGAGGACTTGCGCGACGATTACTATACCGACAAGATGGCCCGCGCCGATCTGGTGAAGTATCTCGCCGAATCGATGCGCGACCTGTCAAAAGCCCCTTGGCACCTCGACGATGCCGCTCTACTTCCGGAGGCGGGCGGGTGTGATGCCTGTCCGAAACGCTCCGACCGGGAAACTGATCTATTCGGCGATGATGGTACGCCGAAGGACATGCGCGCCGATGCCCGTTGCCTAGATCCTGAGTGCTGGCGCAAGAAGTGGACGGCCAACCTGGATATGAAGCGGGCCGAGCTTCAGGAGGAACACAAGGCGGTTGTTATCGTGGCTCCGAAGGATCGGGACGAACAGACCGCCGAGGTGTACCGGAGTGATGATATACTGCAACCGTCACGCTATGATGAAGCGAAGCCAAACGCCAAAGGAGCGCGCCCCGCTATGATCGGACAGGGGCCACGTGCCGGACAACTTGTATGGATAAAAACCCGAGCCGATGGCACCCCGGGAGGGAGTCGCAAAAAGCAGAAGGGCGAAGTTACTACGCTCGAGGAACGGCGCAAGACGCTCGATGCACGCCGTCAAGTCCTCGCCGTCAACAAGCTCCATGATCTGATCGAGGAAGGCGACGATATGAAGCGCCCCCCTCGGAGTCTCGACGTTGTACTCTCATGGATTCGCGCGTTCGGCATCGACCCGGGCCGAGGACTGGAACCGGGAGCTCTGCACACCTCGAGCCCGTGGGATCGGCTGAAGGCCTATCAAGAGCAGGACATATACGACGAGGAAGCGGTTCAACACCTGTGGGATATGGTCAAGCCCGTAATTATCGGCGAACTTCAGACATGGGGCGGGCTGGCGAGAGCAGAGCAGGACTTTGAGGAAGCGGTCAAATGGGCCGAGCAGTTACAGGTCGACTTCGCACAGATCCATCTGGACGCAATCGCCGAGATCCCCGAACCGAAATCGTGGGCGAAGCTCAACGAGGACGGCACACCAAAGGCGAAGGCGCAGAAGAAAGGCGGCAAGAAATGAATGACTTCCCATTCAAAGAACAGAAGCAGTATGGGAGGGGCGAGCGCGTGCTCGCCACCCTCTCGGGCGTAGCGGTCGTTATCTTCGTGGTGGTTGTGCTCACGCAACTTGTATGCCGGGGAGGTGGCCAATGAGAAACCTCGTCCGACTGGCTACATCTATACCACCCCCGATATATGTCTGGTACCGTAACGAGGGCCTAGCTGCGGGGCTCAATCCATCATGGGCCATGCGCCGAGGGCTCAAGGCATACGTCGACTACGTGGGGGATGGTGACGCTCCCCCGGTCCCTGAACTGCAAGACTTCCTGCGCCAGGTCAAAACCGTGGTGTATGTACGGCTCGAAGCCGAGACAGCCGAGGCGATTGACCGGATCGCTAAACGGCTCGATGTCACGCCGAGAACGGCGTTGCGACTCGGATTAGCATGGTATTGGGCTCGGAACCGATAAACGAGCCAATATAAGCCCTTCTGAGGGCCTAATAGAAAAAGCCGCCCCCGATGTCGAGGACGGCTTTTCTTTGCCACCAGCGCCGACTGAAGTGGCAAATATCGGGCGCTACGGGTCCATCGCAACGTCCGATTCTTCGACTTCTTCATGGTCTTTGAGAAAATGCTCTTTTGTATCTTTCCCTGGTGAATAGCGATCATTCTCACCGCGAATAATCATATCACCATGCCGCCAACGAATTTTATCTATCTCCATGTATTCAACTTTGCCAGATGAGTACATAAAAGTCACCTCGCCAGAGTGTCTCACCCAATCAGGCATTTCCGACAACATTTGCCCGGTGAACTCGAAGGCTTCGACCTGAACCGGCTTTTTCACATAGTGTGCCATGTCTGATCCTTTCAGTAACAGGTTGACATCATCCTGCGGATAGTTGTATCTGCCTGAGCCGAATCCCGAGGCACCCACGGTAGAGCGTCCGGAGGGGGCGAAGGTATTCTGTATGGACGGTCAAGCAGGTGGATCTGATTTTTCAACATAACATCAATCGTCATTTGCTGGATCTCCAAGAGTACAGACTGATTAGCCTGTTTCCCGAGCAGAATGCTAATCTGCTCACGCTGTTGAACATTCCAAAGGGATTGAATAATTCCGTTGCAAGCCAAGAGCGACCAGCAACAGACGATACATATTTTCCAGAACATACTCATATTAACTCCTTTTTCTGCCTTGGCGTATGGGGGGATGGGCCTCCCGGTCGTATTGTTGTGCTTTGACACTCACGTCTTCGTCAGTGGTCCGGCCTTTGGTGCTGACCAGTATAGCATCGCCACGCAAAATAGATTCTATCCGACTCAAGAATTTTGAGGGTGGCGCCGATGCTAACGACGATTGGGTGTATGCCGGTCCCAACTTCTTCGCATCGGGTGGGTTGGGAATAACTCGGTCTTTTTGTCGCTTAGAGAGACCAGCCGACCGTTGATTGTTATAATACGCCCGATGGTATTTCCGCGAGTACGTTCTTTTGCACTCGTCCGAGCAGTACATACCAAGTCGGGCGGGCGGTATTGGTTGTTTGCACACGCGACAGAGACGATTACCGTGGTCAGGCTCACACATGATTGTATCCTCTTGCTGTCATTTACCCTCTCCGATAGTACAGATCGCGGAGTTGTGCCGGCGAGACATCCTTGTATGCCCCTTTACAAGAGTCAAGCGGGCTATATCCGGCGTGTTTGTATGCGTTCGCAAATTTAGGAATTCGACGGCGACCGGCATTTGTATAGCAGAGGAACGAAACCCACATGTCCGGCCTGTCCCACATCCACCCCTCAGAGGTAGTACAGAAATTATCAGACCAATCGGGAATAGCCGGGCGCTTCTTGCGAACATATTTCTCGATATTCTGATCTCGCCACTGCCTTGGCGACTTAACCCAGGGGTTCCACTTTGCTTCGAGTTCATCCCAGGTGAATGAAAAATGTGCCGCGTCCAGCATGTTCACCAGATCCATGTTGTCCAGATGCAGGTACGTTTGGTCGTACTCCGTATCGCGCTTGCTAATGCCGTGCCCGCCTGCTTCGACGTGAAATCCCCAGTGACCATCTTCATAAATCAATATGCGGTGGTGACAGATAGACATCTGCAAAAGAACTGATTGCCACAGATGAATTTTCAGGAAGCGGGCGTTGTGCGCGAATTTCTTCAGTCCGCGGTCGGCCCAGGGTTTGTGCAGAATGTTCATCACACCCTCGAAGTCGCCCATGTGCCTGGCCTTTGGATCCCAATAGTGATAGAGGGCAAACAGGCAGTAGTAGAATTGTTTATCCTCGCGGATTGCATAGTACAGGGGCGGTCGTGCTTCGAGGTTTGGTTTGTCCAGGGTTATCGGTATCGGTACATCCCATGCCGATTCCAATTTTTGGTCGAATGTGGGTGCGATGGCGCGGGCGATCTTTTGCGCTCGCCTAAGCTCTGTGTGTTTCGGTATCATGTATCCTCCTTCAGTTATTGTCAATCCCTACGTAGATCATAACAGCATCTCCAACTCCAACCGCATGGTAGCCTGATGGTCGTCAAGTATTCTATCGTTTAGCGGATATGCCGGTAATGACCCCACCCAATAGCGGCGGAGCTTTTCTGTCGCGGGATCACCTGATAGGTCAATCGACTCTAAAATCTCCATAGCTTGCGATAGTGATCTGCGTGACGCAAGTATCTCGTTGCACAGCCCTCGAATGTCTTGTTTCGTTATATTAGTCATTTATCTGTCTCCCTACGTGGATCATAGATTACCACCTATGGAAAAGTGTTTACACTGCTTGAATCGAAAACTACGGTTTGGCCCCTCCTCAATCGCGGCTATAAGTGGATACCATCCGAGTATTTTATCTATGTCACAACGATACCAAGCGCGACGGTCAAAAGCGGCCAATTTTGCCAGTGTTCTGATGTTTAGAAAATCTTTGCGCTCTAAGACCGCGCATTTTTCAGGTTGTTTTGGGTCACCGAGGCGCATCGGAACTATCTGGTAGTGTACGTAGTGGTAGTCATAGTCGAAATGCAACCAAGCGACACAATACCTCGCCTTTCGTTTCTTCTGTTGTCCCTGCGCTTCGTGCTCAGTCATCGGGCGGCCTCCCGCGTCTTTAGCATCCATTGATAGGCATCTAACTCCCATAGGGACAGTTCGGTTCTCATGGTTATAGGGGATGGCATCTTACGTTCCACAAGACTCCTCCCATCACGTAGCTTCTCCCGCAACTCCTTGTTCTCGGCCTCAAGACTCTTGATCTTCACGTCACGTCTGGTTATGCCAGTCGGTATAGCACTCTCGTTATCGGTCTTTTTCCACTCGGCGATCTCGGCCTCAAGCTCGGCGATACGGGAGCGTAGATTATCGCGCAGACACTCAAGCTCGGAAATAGTCTCGTTTGGGTCATTTTTGTTATCATCGAAAATACTGTCGTCAATCTTACTCATCACTCACCCTCCTTGTCGTGGATCGTGCCGACGACTTTCATGTCTCGATTCTCGGCCAGAGACAAGGGCCACCAATCGACGGTTGGTGTCTTTCCGGTGTCATCGTAACGAGCATAAAATGTGTCCTCGTCAAAAGACACCGTAGCGATGCCCTCCTGCAATTCAATCCGATCACCCTCATATACCGGATCCCCGCACTTGTCTGTACGGTATGAGCACATCTCCACGACGTACCGACCGTCGCTATTGTCTATGTTAAGCCCAAGAGCATCCACCTCGCAGTCAAAATCGTTGTCCCTATCAAGAATCGCCTCGCGATAGACAACCCTCAGCGACCCGTCTTGCATTACCACCACGTCGTCACGGTAGCAGTTTCCCTCCGTGTCGTAGACTCTATACATCATCTTCGGCCCCCATTGTAATCGCTTCAATAATGCGATCGCTCACCCGATCCGCGGAGCACGCTGTTATCAGGACACCTGAAGGGAACCGATCAGAAGCCCACAGCATACCGTCAGGCGAGAGCGTCCATACTATCTGGCTATCGTCGTAGTACAGCGTGCCGTTGTCGATCATAATGCCATCAGCCCGCTTCTTGCTCTTAGAGTCCTTCCCGAGAGCGTTCCAAATCGAGTACCGTAGGTTATCGAGATCCGGTTTTTGGCTCGGGTACGGGAGCTTGTTGCCTTTTGCCTGGGGCATGAAAAACAGTGTTCCCATCGCTACCGGGTGTTTGGCGGGGAACGGATCTAAGCAGTGCCTGGACATGTAGCTCGATACTGTTGACTTGACGAGCGCCATCCATCGGCGCTTGTACCCCTTATCCCATTTTTGCGTCTTGCCTGTGATCGGATCTTTGCGAGTCCGGTAGTCTTTGTCGACCGGGAGTAGTCGCTGCGTTTTCGGCTTACCACAGGCGCGACACTTGCCGCCATAGCCGATGATACCGACATCTTTCTTCGGGTACGGGGCAGGGATCCCGGGTACCCAAATTCTGTAAACGCCATCCTGCGGCGGGTGTGATTCACAGATCATTACTGCCTCCGATTGAATTTGCTCGGGTCGAATTGCTGTTTTGGTGTCATGGTCTTGGCGATATCCGCGACCACCTGTGAGACAGAGCCTTTCTTCGCTCCCGCCAGCCGCTTCACGTTGTCGTGGAATTCCCGATGATAGGCCTCGAGGCGTTTCATGCGATCCTCGGTTTTCAAGAGCATCCGGATTGTGCAGAAAAACGCCTCTGACCTGGCCTTGTCGTTTTCGAGTACAACGAGCGCTTTCTTCATCGGCACCTCGACACCGCCAGCTTCTATTTGCCAAACATGCAACACCTGGCTACTGTAATCGCCGGCACGACCGAATTCGGCTTCCCCCGTTTTCATCTTCAGCATATCAGCACAGAACCCCCAATCTTCGACAGTCGCCCGGAATTCCGGAGAGAAGCGAAAGTCCTCGGCGATCGACCTGTTCCGCACCATGCGGTCACGGCTCCACCGTTGGGCCACCTGCTTGATCTGGTTGAGCTCCACAAACTTGTCATACTCGCGTTCGATCCACGCGAAGAAGTCCCGTTCTTCGCCAGCGCGTACCCAATGTTTTGCGTCTTTGAAATAGTCCTCGCCGATCCGGACGACAAACTCCGGATCCTCTTTCCATAGTCTCGCGCCGTTGAAATTCTTTCGACGATAGTAATCGGTGAAGGCCGTGGCGAAATCCAGCGCAGGATCATCTTTTTGCTTGCTCATTCCGGTTCCTCCACTTTGTAGCCAGCGTTACGGAGCATAGCGGCCATCTTGTTGATATTTGTGTTGTGCCGCCGTTGACATGCCCGCCTTGCGTCTGAGAATGTACCAAGATAATGCTTACCAAACAAAGGCCTACCCATAAAGAAACCGTTGGCAAACACACCACCATTCCGCATAAAGACCTTATACCGAAATAGCCCATCTCTTGCAGATATGAGCATTTCGTATTTATCGCGCTTCCACTCTAACTGTCTCATTCCGGCTCCTTTACTTCGTGCCCCATGCGCTCTTAATAACTTTCTCGCTCATAGGAAAATAGCTCGGGTGTGCCGTTTCGTGGATACATGCGATAGTGCGAGATTCTATGAACGGAGCGACGCAAGCCGCAGCCTGTTCACCTTCCCTGAGCCCCAACGCATACGGGGGGAGTGTGCCGTCAAGGGCGAGTTTCATTTCATCTTCAGAATGGAAGTAGATGGCGAACACCTTTCCCTCGCCATAATGCTTTACCGTCCAAAAGGCATCGCCCATTATCGCCTGGCCCCCGGCTCTGGCCCCCACTTCACGAAACGCTGACCTGGCCCGTAGTCTATTGTGACATTGAGCTTGAGCGGATCCTTTTCGGCGGCGATGATTTTGACTTTCCCAAAGAACATATCCGGAGGATCGTTACAGAGTCTTATCTGGACAAACATAGCGACCACCGTAATTTCTCCATCCTCACCGATAAGGTTCTTGACAACCTTATCGCCGAGTCGCGGGCGGCGTTTCCAGTGTCCGTACACATCGAAATAGCTCCCTTGATCCGGGCCTTCTTCGATCTGCTCCTGCTCCACGTTTCCCTTGCTGTCTTTGCTGATTGAGATGTGTTGCCCCCAACCTGGATCTGTCCCGTCATACGTCTTTGGATCGTCGTTATCGATCGGTCCCCACTTTGATTTTTGGGGGAATAGCTTCTGTTTGATTTTTTGCATGAGACTCACTTCTTCCTGCCTTTCTGTTTGGCTAAAATCGCTGCGACCTGGCTCCTGGTGTCGCTGGTGCCCTTTTCTTCCGGTGCGTCCTGATTGCGGTATGACTCGAAGTTGGCCGGCAGATACAGGGTTTGCGGACGTAGATACTTGACCATCTTCTTATTGTCCTTCCAATCCTCTATCTTGACTGTGTGAACATACTCGAAGTCGGGCAGCCGCCATCCTTCTGACCATCTACCCGAAATAAATCGGCGGGTCGCTTTGTTGGTCGCCCTGAAGCCCGGGCGGTTATCAGACTTCAAGCCGGCAGCTCGGAGCTTTGTATTGAGATCATCGATAATTGCTTGATATGGTACTGGTGTGTTGCTCACGTGTGGCCTCCATCTTTCCGATGGCCCGGGCAGCCACCACCACAGAGACTACCCAGGCCGATCGTGCTACTCCGGATCCTCGTCGTCAGGGAACATCCCCGTCTGATTCGGGTCCGGGGGAGGTTCGTCTGGATCAATACCAAACTTCGCCGGGTTCGTGGCAATCTTCTCCACGTGTTCGGCGACTGGCTTGAAGATCGGCGCCAGATTCAGACTGGCTGGCCCTGTCACCGTGAACGTGATCTTGACATCGTTAATTGAACGTGTCAGTTTCTCGGTCGTTTGGTGAGGCAAGTATTCCTCCTGTCTGTTTGTGGTTATTGGATATGGCCATACGGCCCGTTTACGATGATGCTTCGGTCTTTTTTACCTGCATCGGTCCAGTCGTCACGCGAGTGATGAAATGCTGGAAGTTGTCGGCCTCGGCATCAGCCTCGAGAGCCGCGAATGATTCTTCGTCGAGGGCTTCCGCTCCATCAATCAGAATTATCGGCATATCGGGGTTAGCCAGGCTCTTGACGACTGAAATCCAGAACTCCATGCGCTCACCGGACGAGAGCTTATTGATCGGGACACCACGGACCAACACGTCCTCACCCTCGAAGGAGAGGTCTTTAATCGGAGCGTCAACAGTAGCAAGCAGGGCCGCGGGGATCTCCTTGCTGAGAGCTTTCACGGCATCATCCAGTACCCGGTGTTCGTTGGCGGCCTCGATCAACTGTGCATTACGGTCGTTGTAGGCCTCTATGCGACCGACTGACCGAAGGTATATATCGTATTCCTCAATTTCTGCCTCGAGATCCGTCGTGTCGGCAGGGGTAAATGCGTTCAGCTTTTCGACCAGAGACTTCCCTTCCTCGTCCAAACTGGCGAGCTGTCGTTTTTTATCCTCGACCAACTGCTCGAGGGCAGCGATTTCATTGGCGAGCTCGCTCTTGCGTGACACCATCTTGTCAATAGTGATGCGATCGCTGTCATGTTGTTGCTGTTCGGCGCGCGCCCGTTCGAGCTCTTGGCGCTTCGCCTTGATGTCGTATGATTCCCACTTTGCCAGGTCAGCCGTATCGGGAAGATCTCGACGATCGGACTCGACCGATTTTTCCAGTCGGGTTTTATTGCGGTTCACTGAATGTCGACGTACCGCCACCTCGTCGCGGATCTGCTGTAACAACGACAGGCCTTCACCCTCGTATAGAAAGCTGTCCAGATTACAGGCTTCGGCAAGGTCCGATCCGAGTTGTTCACTCAGCCAGTCCTTTGACAGCTTCACGTCAAAGGCCCGAAGTAGCATGGCGCGCTGATCCTTAACCGGGAGGAACATAAGTTCGACCGGATTGATGATGTCGGGAAGCGGGAACAACTGCTTCAGGAAGGCTGCGGGCTTCGAGACAGGCTCCCCTTGCGCTGTTACCGTCGCGGTACTGCCCGAGGCGGTGGCTTTGCGGTTGATCTCGATCTTCCCCTCGTCGATTTCGATAAAGATTTCTGCCGACTTCTCGCCGTTATGGATCACCCCGGGGTCTTTCCCGGGCGAACAAAAGCCAGCTTTAACGGCGTTCAGGAGGGTACTTTTCCCTTGCCCCTTACCGCCAGTGATAACATTGACCTTCCCCGGTCGGAGATCGTAGTCAGCCAGGCCGAGGAAGTTTTTAATTGTCAATCTTGTTACTCTCATGGTGTGTTTAGTCTCCTTATTCCGGCCACTCAATAGCGCTCTGGCCGGTTTCCGTTTTCGGTTCTGCTGTCTCATTTTTCGGGGAGTCCTGAGCCATCGATTTCATATCGGGCGGTGAGCTGTCCTTGCTCTCTGGCTCAGTTCCCCCCTGATCTTTGTTTGCGTAGGCGTCGAGGGAGAGGGCGAAGTTTACCAGGGCTTCATGCTCCTGATCCTCAAACGCTATCGGCTTGATGGTACCGTTTCCGACCGCACCCTCCAAAAAGTTGTTGCCGGCATCCGTATCATCGGCAAACACCTCGGCCATCTTAACGCTAATCAAATGCACCAGTGAGTCGGATGGCATCTTTTCAAACAGTTCGCGCTTGGTAGGCTTCGCCGGTCCCGGTTCCTGTGGGGGAGGGGGTACAGGTTCCGGGCCCGGTTCAGCCTTTTTCGGTTCGTAGCCTTGGTGATTCTTCGGGTCACCCATAGTGGCGCCCTTCAGATCGAAGGTGGCCGGAGCGGGCTTTTCCTTTTTCATCGCGAAATAGGTGGCCGGATCCTCGCCCTCTTTGATGGCATTGCCGATCCCCGTTAGCTCTACCAGGTCATCTTCTGTCCATTGCTCTTTATCAACGTAGTATTCCAGCATCTTCGCGGTGACCCCGAGAGCTTCAAACGCCTTTAAGATCTTCTTCTTTTTCTCGTTGATGTTGGAGTACAAACCTTTAAGGGTGTTCTCGGCGTACTTCATCCCATCGTCGCGGAAATCGGACGGCATGACATCGAACAGAGCGTTTCGTTCGCAGATCGCGCCCTGCTTATTGACCAACTCGCGGAGATCCCGCTCGTCCGGCTCTTTCCACTTGGTCACACCGCTTTGTTTGTCTTTGCGCTGAATGAGCTTCTTTATCGTGGCTGGCTTAGTAGCTCTGCGGCCTGTCTCTAGATCCCAGGCATAGCCCATGATGTCGATGGTATCATTCGTGACCCGAGTAATCTCGAAGCCTGACCAGATATTACCCCAATAGCTCGCCGCCAGCTTCGCCATGTGGACAGAGCCGCCCTTGATAACCGTGCCGCCACGTGGGTAGGAATAGATTGCGCGCTCGGCCATCTTCTCTCGTGTCAGCGCCGTGGTGAATTTTTGCCATGCTACTGCTTCATCCCGAGGGTACTGACGCGCAAGAATCATCCCGGCCTGGATCTCGGCAAAAGCCGTCGCCGATGCTTTGGCGACGTTTGTTTCGTTAGCGGCATCGAGCTTCACCGGGGCATTGAACCCGCTCGGCTGCACCTGTTTGTTTTCTTCTGTCATAGGAACCTCATAATTATTTTCTGCGACCACGGGCGGGATATTCGGCGTTCTCACCTCGCGTCCGGGGTCTTACCCGCCAGCCAGTGTCGATCGTGGTCGCTGTGCTTATTTGGTTTTTTCGGCCTCGGCCTTGCGACGATCGGCGCTTTGCTTGAGAAGTTCGTTTGAATACTGGCGTGTGTCGGTCTGAATCCTGAGTCGAATTTGCCTGTTTCGCTTGTCCATTTCAGCGATAGCCTCCGACTCGTCGCGGAATACGTGGTGCCCTCGGTAACTATCAGAGCTATTCTTAGGGTGCGTCCTGGCCCATACCTGCACCGGCCAATCGCCACCTTCCAACTTTATTCCTGTCACCAGCATTGGAGTCGGATACCACATGTCATGGTTCTGGTTTTCCCTTCTCAGAACGACCACCCATGAACCAATGATATCATTGGCCTGTCCCACGAACATATCGTGTATTGATTTCATCTTTCCTCCGTTCGCCTTTCGGCGTTTGAGCCACCTATCGAGCCACAAGGCAGGCAGATAGCTGAGACTATAATTTATCCAATTCTTCATCAGTCCCGCCCACTGAAATAAGGGCAGGTATCGGCGTAACCGCACCACTTCCGGGTACAGGTCCAGTCGTCAGGCGTGGCCGGCGTGAACGCGGCCTTGCCGGTTTTTGCGGCCTCTATCAGTTCAAGGAACCGCTCGATCCGATTATATAACGGCTGAACCCACTCGTTTGTCGGCACGTGCTCGTCGACGTTGACTTTGGGTACTTTGTGCTTCAGCAGTTCAGTAACCCGCACCATCGAGGGAAAGCGCCGTTGCTCCGGGTCAGGATCCGAAGCGGCCTTATATGCCGTTGCGTACATGGCCATCTGAAGCGTTTTCGCGGCCCACTGGCCTTTCGATCGGCCGGTCGTTTTGGTATCCTCGATTGCATCAGCCTCGACGATATCAATCTGTCCCGCCAGGTCGATCGGATAGTCAGGAAGCTCGACGATAAATCGGCGCTCCACGTCAACCGGGATGATGGCTGGAGCCCTTTCGACGCGGTGTAGACGCGACAGTTCGACCGACAGGTCTACCGCCGCCCCCACGGTCTGCTCGACGTTTAGGGCTTCCTGGCCATTGAATTGTAGGCCTTGTCGCTCCCGAACAGAGAGAAACGAGTCCCGGGCGACATCAGCAACCGCCTCCACCGACAACATTTCTCCGGTTTCGATCACATGGCGTAGATTGTCCTCGACTGACTTGTGTGTTGCAGTCCCGACAGCCATAGCAACCGCGGGGGGAATGATTTCCTCTTGGTGCCACACACCGAATCGATACCCGTAGCGGCGCTGGAACGCAATCCCGCACCGGCTCAGTGTGTTAAGCATTGAAACATGTAACTGTGGTTTTGGTGTGTTCATGGATCCTCCGGTTAGCTGGCCAGCTTATCCTGATTGACAGGCCGCAGGATCAGCTCGTTCTTTTCGTCGTCAAAATGCACTTCCAGGTTGGCGCCGACTTCAACCCCTAAATTCTTCAGGGCCGACTCGGACAACCGGACATAGGTGGTCTTGTTCATGCGAATTATCAATGTCTGATCGAGGTAAACCATACTAATCACTCTCCTTTCGTGTGTCCTATAAATAGCACGCCATTAAACACCTGTCAAGCGTTTATTTATCACATTATACAAGAAACATCTAAAGAATACTTGAGATTCGCCGACATATCTGATTAAACCTATTGGTATGGAGGCGTTTATGTCACATCAAAAACCCGCCATGTGGGTCGTCTGTCCGGTCTGCCAGGGAGAGCGCTTTTTGATCTACAACCGGTCTCACGTTGCCTGTCCGGTCTGCGAAATGGATGGAGGATACTACTCAAAATATCCCAATAACCCGATGGGTCCAGGGATGATCCGGGTAATCAAGAAGCTGTTAATCGAGAGGATCGAGGCCGAGCGGTACGAGCAGAATTAGTAGATTCAATAATCGGCCAGTCTCTTTCCTAGTAACAGACTTGAGACTAGTAATAAGAAACTCGGAGAATAATAAGAAGAAGATAAGAGAAGATCTTGAATTGATCTAGATTACTAGAGGAAAATATCAGCAATCCAGACCAACCGCGAACCGATAATAATAACCGTGTTGAAAAAACGCAAGACAAATTTTAAGGCCTTCTGAGCGCCTAACAGCCGGTCCCGGGTGTCACCAGCCACAACACGCGAGAAACGCGCTCAGGGCCCCACCAGCGTTCCAAATTGAAGGGATTTCAGGGTGGTCTATGGGGTAAAAATTAAGCGGCCCCGGGTGTCTCACGTCCGGAACCGCTTTGGCGCTTGCCGCCAAAAGGACAGGGAGGAAATACGCCGCCGTTACCAGGCGGTTATTGTTAGTTGCAGCCCAACGACATACATATCCGGGCCGCTCATTGGCAGTATATCACCACCGCCAAATAGCTGCATCCCGGCCACTTCGTATGCAAGGCCACATCGGATAACTCCGTTAATGCTGTTTTCTCCGGTATTGTCCAGAAATGTATAAATCCCGCTCCCGAGGCCGAGCGAAATAGGCATGAACGGCAAGGTCTTAAACCCGGTGGTCATAATGCGGATCGCCTGGATCTCGGTACCAGCCCCGAAAGGCCGATCCGAATACAAGACATCTGCGATCGTTAAAACGCGGTAATTCGCGCTTGCAGGGGTAATTGTTGGTACATCAACCCCGGCTGCATAACAGATCTCGCCGGCATAGCCGCTTTGCAGGAGCACGCCAGAACCGAAGCTGGCTAGCGCATCCATCGCCATACTCGAGGGCACAACCGCAAAAAGTAGTAGTAATGCCAGCATTACAACTCGGATACGAATCATTCTTTATTCCCCTTCCGAATATCGAGTATCGATTTACGTTTCTCTGTGTTTCGACCAAAGGATATGGTTTTGCCGAGGATCGCAGCAACAAAAATCATACCCGCACCGGCAATCACACTTCCCCACCCCGCCTCCCCGAACCACAGATAGCTCGCTCCTGCGCTGAGAACCAGCGTGACAATCAACGTCACGTTGCCCTCCATAGCCGCCTCGTCACCGGCGAGGGGAACCACGCGCGTTTTAATGAACTGGACCAAAAAGACGACCAGGGCAGCCGCTTGTGCTACCAAAATTGGATCGAGAGCAAATTTGTCCAGTAGCGGTGAAAGCACATCCACGCGATCACCTCCTTGTTTTAAGGTTTAGTTGCTACCGATAGGCTTCATCGGCATCGAGAACATTCAATGGATCCACCAATGTATCGACATAAAACCGCTTGACGGTCCCTCGTATCGGGTATGGGCCCACACGTGCCGTATAGGTCAACAGATAGTAGGCGCCATCCGGATTAACGAGAGTCGTCGGCGGGACATCAAAAGTCACCCGCCCACCGACGGGGCGAGCTTTCCACAGCTTCGGGATGATTCCCCAACCGCCGTAGCTCATTGGTGGCCCCCCTATCAGCTTGAGCTGGAATTCGATATTGGCACGCGGTTCAAGCGCACCTCCGGAGACTACTCCGGAAGTCACATCGAAATACACCCGAACGTAATCGGCAATCGCCTGAGCTGGTCCGTCCAATGTTTCATACAACAACCAGGTCGTCGATGCACTAGTATCGTCACCAGCAAACCAGAGTAGATATAATTGATTGTCCCGATCTGTTCTGAGTGAAAAGGTTGTGTCGATTGGTAACGTAACCATCACCGTATCGGATATAGTGTACGTAGTGTCAATCGCCTCGCGGTCGCTGAGGATGATGGCAACCGAGTCGTAGTCCGGAGAGATCAAGGCAATCGGGTAATGTGTGGTCGTTACCGCTCCGCGCTGGTATAGGTAGTCGTCCCACCCGACACTACTATCAAGCCCGGTGAACCACACTCCGCGCACCTGCCAGTCGTATAGGTCGTCGAGCTCTAGATCCAGCATTGCCGGCACGACAGACAAACTCTCCGAGGCCTGCACCCAGGTACCGAGCGAATCCCACAGCGTCACAACTCGAACGCTATCGTAGTCCGGAGAGGCAAACGGCATACTATGGATTACCGTACCACAACGCGCCAGGGGAGCCAGCAGTACCGCATTGAATAGCACCGTCAGGATCGCTACCAGAAAAAGCACCCGCCAGACGTACCTACATGTTTCCGTCGATTGATTCATTGTCTACTCCATCTGCGAAAGGATCCAATACTATCATCAAATCCCCTCGGTAATCGATTGGCCGAAAGTACACCCCGGCCCCTCGGCGTTTGGCTATTCTTACTGTTGTTGTCTGACTATTCCCACCCACAGCACCGATGCAGATCTCATTATTGACCGCAAGCATCACATGTGACGCATAATGTGAGTTACCGTAAAATATCAAACACCCAGGCAGGATATTTTTTTTCTCCCCGACTATGGGCCAGGGCTTCAATCTAAGCGTTTCGGCTGTCCAGTCACCATGTAGCGGTAGCTTTCCCATCTGTCGCAGCACGTACCGCACAAACCCCGAACAGTCGAGCCCCGGCTTTTTCTTGTCTGCCGGATCGTTGCCGCTCCAAATATACGGTGTGCCATAACACCGGATCCCGAGCTCAACGGCTATGTCGCGCGTCTGTATCATACCGCAAACCAGATCCAGAGTGATAGACATGCGATGCCAAGCAGGGACAGCCAAAAATGCGTCCGCGAAATACCTAACCATTTTCTCATCGTACTACTCCATTTCCGATGCTGCCGCCTTTGAATTCACCCCCCTCACCACTGACAACGACCGCCGCCGTGAATTCCTCTATGTCTCCGATCGGATTCGAGGCCCCATTGGTATCATCATTTATCCAACCGCGAACGTAAATTGTGTAAGTCTCGGCCCCATCGATGCCGCCTACGTCAACGATCCAGCCCGCGCTGTCAGCAACGTAGCCAAAGGACGTGCCTCCGCTTGTGGTATCTGACATAGCCGAGGGGTAGCCCGAGGTGGACCAGGCCAGAACAATGATCGGATTATCGGCAAGCGTCTGGGTGTCGGTCGATAATGTAATCCTGAATGAATCCAACTCCGATCCGCCAGTGTAATCGTTATGTAGGCTATCCACGGTCAATGACAGCAAGGGATTAGTGGCCAGGTCAGCCGCAGTGAATGTAATGCTTGTGATCGACCTGTCAGAAACGTCGCCGGATGTGGCTCCGACTACCCACGCGGAGATATAGAGAGTATATGTCTCAGTGCCGTCAAAGGTAATGTTCGTTGTGATCGCACTGTCGGGGTAATAGGTAATCACCAAATCAGAGTCAGAGATGCTCGATGGATATGTGGTAGAGGACCACGCCAGTACAATCGTTCCGTTGGATTCGAACGTTTGAGCCGTCGTAGTCGTCGTTACGGCAATGGTATCTACCGCACCATCGTTGTACACCGAATCAGCAGAGAACACCGATAACTGATTCACTTCCTCGGCATCCCATGAGCCTGTCCCGGCAACGTCGAAATCTAAGGTGTCGACCTTGCTTGCTTCCGTCCATGTGATAGTCGTATCGAATGATTGAACTGTACCAGCCGAATCAGAATCAAGCCACACCGTAACAGTGAATGGATTGAAGCTGGTGGAGTCAGCGCCATAGTATGCCTCGAACCAATATGTGACCACCTGCTCTTTGAGCCCATTGGAGCCAGTCACACCGGACCATGTATTTCCATAGCTATCTTCTACGTGGACGTTGGCCCCAACGATCGCAGAGTCGTTATTCCCTCGGGCATAGACCTTGTAGGTTGAGGCCAACGAAATCTCATGCTCGTAACCGGAGCCCGGAGGGATACTGGTTATATCGATCGATGTATCGCTAACGTCCGTCCCGAGGGCCATGTCAGTAAAGATATTGTCCACGTTTTGCCGGTTGGCCCGATCAAAGCGGTAGGTGTAATTCTTGTCGGGGTAGCCTGGCCCCCAATAGAGCGAACAGGCGACGGCATCAACTCCCCCTCCCGTCCCGTTATCAGTTCCAATCTCTATGATATTGTCACCGCCACCGATGTCGTTGTTTTGATATACGACCCCCTCTTGCGAGGCGCTACGCTGGAATGAGCACCCGGTACCATGTTGAAGCCCGGTATCGCTCATGGTGTAGACTTCAAAGATATTATTCTCAACCGTCGTCCAGCCGCCGATCACATAGACAGGCGGTGTGTCTTGAGTCGAAACAGTATCAACCTGTGTAAATTCAATCTTACCACCATGACCGACCCTGCCACGATACGTTGTGCTACTATCAGAGTCCACATACACTCGGAAATAGTTGTTACGAATGACTACATATTTCGGCGCCGATCGAGTGAAGATGCCAAACCCCCAACCGCCGTTCGAGGCTTCATATCTATTCGGCCCGTTCCACACCTGGACATTATTATCGTAAATATAGATGCTGTCACCTTCAGACCCGAAACAGCGTTCGACAAAGATACCCTGGCCGCCTTCGTAGGTGGTGCCAGAGCGAATTATGTTGTCATGTATTCTCATCCCGCCGCGACCACCACGACAGGCGATAGCAAAGGGATCAACCGAGCTGGCACAGACGTTCCCCGGTGGACCTTCGGCCCCAGGATAGTACCAGTTATGAGCGTCGATTTCAAAGTAACACTCGTAGATGTGGGTTTTTCCACCCGCCTTAACGCCCGCATGTGGTGACACCAAGACGGAACACCGATACATAGTATAATGATAACCGGAATCCAGCGACGGTAATGTTCCCTGCAAAAGCAGGGGCGAGCCAGTGTAGCCGCACCGATCACTATATCCCCATGTGTAGTTGTAGAAATTGCAGTTATCAAAAAGTACGTTTTTGGTCCCGCCGACAGTATAGACGTTATGCCCCTGGTACCCCCCTGTAATGAAATTGACATTCTCGAAGATCAAGTTATCGCCATCATCGAGATAGCAGTTATTAGATCCCGTTTGTGATCCCGGGTTCCCCTGCGTGCCCGTGTCTACCGGGTTAGTGATCGAGATCGTAAGATCCTTTATGCGGCAGTGTTTATTCCCCCAGGAGATCCATAAACCTCTCCCTCCGGAGGCAGGAGTGAAGATAGTATCATCACCGCCACCATCCCCCGTAAATAGCACGCCAGTTGCATTGATCTTCAAAAAGGACGCGACCGATACGGTGCGGTTTCCACTCACGACGATAGTATCATAAGCGCTAGTCGTGTATGGCAGACTGAGAGTATCGAATTCGATGTACGCCCCGGATGCCAATGCGGGGAGCAAGAGCACAAACAGAAGCAAAAGTAGCTGTTTCATTATTTAACCCCAATCACAAGCGTATCATCGGCTGACGGTGTTCCGATTACAACCGTATCGCCCTCCGATGGCGCACCAATCACCAACGTTTGCGCCTCGCCCGCAGTCGTCACCAAATATATTGCTGTCGTCATGTCTGCGACTGTCGCCGCGCCACTCCACGGATCGTCCCACGAAGAAAATGAACCAACAAAATCATACAATCGATTATCCCCGGCGCTATACCAGCGTTTGATTAGACAGCTATTGCTCGCGTGTACGGCAAGTAGGTATGTAGTGCTCGCAGAGAGCGTGACCCCGGTAAAAGGTAATGGTAGCCATGCCTGGTCCTCTGTCGGGCCATAATCACCTTCAGCCGTAGAATCAATCAGGCTCGTATCTACCCCGGCCACCTCATAAAGCGCCATAGCGACGATTGTTGATGTGTTCGTGTCAAAATCGTATGGCCAGAAGTAGCCCGAGTCAGCAATTTGATCTGTCCCGCCGATGGTAATTGGAATGGCATAGCGGTAGGACGAAATATCGCCGTTCGTGGCCCCGGTTCCACTGCTATCGGTTGTGCCATAAGTTTCGGCCAGAGCCGATCCAGCCAAAAGCACCATCGATAGAATTACAAGAATCTTCATATCATTCTCCTGTCGTGGCGATATTACCACCTTGTTCCGGATCGGCCCCTACGTTACCGGGACCGGTTGGGTCCATCCCCCAATAGGACACTACTGATTCTGCTGGCGGTTCGCCTCCTGCATCAGAAGTATGGAGTATCAGGGAAAATGTTTGTCCATCCGTAACCGATCCACCACTCCACGGATCTTCCCAACTCGAATAGTCAACCTTTCCCCCTTCCACACATATCGTTTTACCTGCAAGATCATTTCGCCGCATGAGGGCATCACCGTCGCCAGCGACAGCAATTAAAAAGGTGTCATTAGCCGTCAGGGTCGAATCAAGTTCGAGATCAAACCAATTCCACTGTCGGTCATCGGATGAACCATAAGATTGAGGAGCCGTGGTATCAAAGACAGTTGTGTCTGATCCGGTAATGTGGTAGATACACATCTGCACACTGGTGGTCACATAGTAGTAATCAGCGCAGACAGCAATCGATTCTGGAAGCTGATCGGTGGCGCCGATGATAATACGCAGGCTTACCTGGTTTGCACAGAAATCAATACCGGCACCATTCACGCCGAGTCCGCCATAAATCATGTTCGTATCACCGTAAATGTCTGCCATCGCCGAGGTAGTTAGCAGCAGGATGAATAAGACCAGTAGGTAGCGCATTGTACTATCTCCACTTGCCCCACAGTTTCGCCCCGAACAACCAGACCCTATCGTTATCGTCGGCCAAGTTATCATAGAATTGTAACTTCATCCCCTGTCCGACATTCAGGTTGGCATCATACGCGATCGACACATGAGCCAGTGTCGTACTCGTCCTGGCAGTCGTGTTCGTAGTCGCCAGCGAATCACAGATAAACGGACTGCCGGTACCCTTCGAGAGCATAACCCGAACCGAGTCTATTGAGCCGTTGGTCAGATAGTCAAACGTGATCGAGTCAGCGTCGAAGTCATTGGTTAGGAACATGCCAACGTCAACGTAGTGTGTCTCTGTGCCCTCCCAGGTACTATCGACAAACAGCGCGAGGGTGTCCTGCGCATATTCAACGTGATACTGGACCCGGGAGCTGTCGGACCACGCATCCTTTCTGCCGTAAACCGTAGTAAACGGCAAGGCTTTCGACTTCTGATAGTATTCCTTGACGGTCCCAAGAGTCGAGTACGCTGAATCTGCTTCAGTCGTTGTTGCATGGTACGCATCGATCAGGGCCGTCTTGTCGTCCAGTCCGATTTTGAACGGAACAGTTGCGCTCCCATCATCATTGACGATCTGGAATTCATCAGACGAGGTACCTGTGATTCTGAGCGTCCACTGTGTCGCGTCATTCTGAAGGCCAACGGATGAAAAGCCGTTCGTTTTTTGGCTCTGAAGTTGCAGGACAGCATCGCCAGTATCATCAAGTATCCAGGCATCAATGAGCGAGTGCATGGTGTCCATAGGACCGACTGCCAACTGGCTCACCAAGCCGGTGTCACCAAGCCCTACCTTCAGGTCCACCTCGGCCTGAGTCACATCAGTAACGATAGTAACACTATCGCCGGCATCACTGTATGTCATGGTGGCTCCGGTCCCTGATATATTGAACATCGGGCCCGCCTTGTCTCGGACGGCTTCTGCGTTCGAGGATCCAGCGCTATCAGCGTAGGTGGCCGAGGCCGCCGAAGAATCCGAAACCTTAACGTCGATAGAGAGCGTTACACTATCGCCGCCATCGTCGTAGGTCATGCTCCCGCCTACACCAGTGATGTTGAACATAGTACCAGCTTTGTCACGGACATTCTCTGCCGCAGACGAGCCACAGGTATCAGCATAATCTGCTGATGCCGCGTTGTCTGCTGTTGTAGCCGACGCCGCCGCAGAGTCAGACACCTTTACGTCGATAGCAAGGGTCAGAGAGTCGCCGCCATCATCATAGCCGAGGGTGCCACCTGTACCTGCTATGGGTAAGGTCGAGCCAAGAGAATCCATGACTTCTTCTACGGAACTGATACCACCACCGGAGCCGCCAGCCGCACCCCATGTCAACGTACCTGCACCATCGGTTGTTAGCTGGTATCCGTTAGTCCCTGAGTCCAGAGGGTAGTAATTACCGCCTATAACCACCGACCCGAGCATCTTCGTAACGCCAGCGTTAGGCCCGCCAACCGTATCAGTCACGGTTGTTGCCATCTTGCATATATCGTGAAACCAGAAGAAGGAATTGTCGCCTTCTACGTGAGTCGTGCCGGCTTGAGCCCGAAACGTAATCGGCGTATCTATGAGAACCCAGGACACAGAGCTATCGTCGTGTTCCACGAACTCGCCGGTCCCACCGCCACCGCCAGCAAAATCACCACGGCGGTTTACGATAGAGTCCCACAGGTCCAGCGTGAGGAATTGACCAGTATCGGCCCACCGGATATATCCATCTGTTCCAATTACTACCGAATCGAACGCGGATATACCGCCGCCAAGAGCATGAAATTCGTTGGCCGCGATCACTCCGTCAAAGTGAAACACACTATTTTGACCGGCGAATAATGTCGTATCTTTGTTCCCTGCGACAGTTAGGATTGTATCGTTATCAACAAAGCTGGCGCTACTATCGTCGTGAATGTTAAAGGCGCCACCCGTACCCGCCGCAGCAATCAGATCAGCCGCTTCCCCCTCGGTGCAAATTGCGGAGTCATACACCAGGCTAATCGTGGGCCCCCAATAGAGCATAGTTTGGACTGACACATAATCTACGGCCCCACCGTCAATGCCTGTAAATGTGTCACACTCTATCGTAAAGCCATCCTGTCCCGTCAAGACCGGGTTTGCGTAAGCGCCCGGTGCCGGCTCAAGCCACATGGACGAGTAAACCGCTCCCCCTTCATACGCCTGGAACAAAAGGCTGTCGGCTCCACTGGTCGCAGTACGGATAGCATTTAGAATGACCGTATCGTTGGAAGTTATCGGAAGGTATGTCTCAGCGATGTTGTTGCCCCCCGTGTCAGACCATGCCTGAGCCGCAACAGTAGTCGAATCAGCATGTTCAGCTCTCGCCGCTCCACCGCTCGCTGAGTCAGAGAGAGTCGCATGGGGAACCGTAATAGTCGTGATGGTGTCCATAATGCCCGGTACGTTATCCTCTATCTGCTCTTGAGCAATCGCCACTCCCGCCGCCGAGTCAATACCGGATCCTGCCGCCGCCGTAGCATCAGCCGACCAGGTAATAGTAGTGTCGCCACTTGATACGGTGAGCTTGGGGATATAGCCGCTCGAGGGTGTTCCAACAATCGGGAACCTTGCCAGTTCTTCATACGGGCTGGCCATATAGGAATTGTTTTTGAGTACCGTATTCTTGAGGGCAAACGAGTCGATGGCCATGTTGTCTCGCCCATCCCGGTACAAACGCACATCGGTACGCCAGAGGACACCAGTATCAGCTATGCCGCCGGTCACATACCCGTCAATCTCCCTGTGAGTAAACCACCAATCTTCCGTCCCAGTCGAATCAAGTACGGCCTTCTGGTACCGCTTCGTGTTGTAAAAGGTATTGTCCCTCACGATACAACTGTCCGGAGCGGGCTCAGTCGTAGATTCGGTTACAGAATCCGCTTTTGGGGATCCGTCGCCGAGCTGAATAGCAGCATACGTTATAGCCTCGTCCGGAGCCGCGGTGTCATAGACTTTGGTATCAAATACTGTGTTAGCGACGATCAATGATTTATCCGATAGCAATTCAACATGGATGCCATCGTTGTTGTAGGTCGCCTCGGTGTATTGGTTGCCGGCCATGTTATTCGGACGGTTACAGTCCCACACGATGTTGTGGTCTATGATTGTGTTCGGAGCCGACGCGATGTTGATACCGGAGTATCGGACATCGTGAATTCGGTTGTTCGTTATCGTGGTGTGGCGAATATCCTCGGTTGTCAAGGCATCCCTCCAAAGCAGGATCCCCTGGCCACGACAGTTCCATATATCGTTATTCTCGATCGTATTGTACCAACTCGTATCCTCAATGCCAGTGAAGTTGAATTGACGGATCGAGATCCCTGACCCGACATCACCTGAATTGAGATCCCATGAAAGGTACGTATTGTCGCTACCGTAATCGATGTAGCCCGCTTCGTAGCTCTGGCAGTTCCGGATCGTGTTATACGATGCGTTGCTAATCATTATATTGTCGCGCTGGTTGTGGTGGACCTTGCAGTTCTGGATGATCGTGCGTTGCGTCTGACCGCCGCCAGTAGCCGGGTTCCCTATAACCTTGATCCCGTACTCGAATCCTGACACCTCAACGTCACTGATAATGACGTGATCGCATTTCATTACCACAATGCCATTAGCTCTGAATTGCAGGTTCGCGACAAGGGCGAGCGAATCCGCATCACCGATGATATGCCCGCCTGTCCAGGTCACATACGATACAGAGTCAAACCACAAACCGTTTCGGCATGAATCATTCTGTGCTTCAATGGGGAAGTAGAGCTGTGCCCCATCTGCACACACAACAGTCAAGCGGCTCGTTATCTTCGTCAGCGTCGAATCAAAGAGAAATTTCCCCGGTGGTACGTAGACGGTGCCACCTTCGCCGGCAGCAGCGATCGCTAGCCCGAACGCCTGAATAGTTGCCGCGCCACTGGTGGAGTCGTTCTTCGCTCCGTAGTCCATGATGTTGTGCCACTGTTTCGCTTTGGCGTAGGACTTCGGGCTTTGCGGGGGAGGCGGGCTGCCAGCCATCAGAATAGACGCTGCCAGGGCGCATACAATAAATACTGCCACAAACCGTTTCATTTTATTACCTCGCTGAGTCAGGCAACGTTCCGAAGTGACGTTCCAGTCGCTTCAGGCTGCTCTGGATTTGCTTAAACTCCACGTCATAACGAACCAACTGCTTCTCAATCACAGCGATACGTACTTCGTGTTTCTCTATTATTGCGCTTTTCTCTGCGACCTCACTTTTGATTATCGACCCGAGAATAGTGAGCAACAGCATTATGACCACACCCGATACGGCAAGCGCTCGGTCCTTCGTGATGAGATTACTGCCAGTTTCCTTTGCCATAGTCGAGCACCCCACTAATTGCCAATCTGATTCAATAATTGCTCTCTATCTTCTTCAGTTAAAGACCAGAAGAATAGCTGTCTCTGAGTTGCGCTTGTGCTTTCCCATTTATCGAGAAGTCTATTCCGATATTTCCACAGTCGGTCGCGCATCTGCTTCGGAGTCAGATTAAGATCCTTGTGCATCAACATAAGCGCATCGGCAATACGTCCCTCGATAATAGCTGCGTCCACGTCCTCGTAGGTGGCCTGGCGGCCCGCCGCTCTTTGCTTTTTCCATCTATCGAGCGCTCGTCCGATGTCGCCGCCCGGGTACCCCTTCGAGGTGGGGAAACCAAAATTAGAAACAAGAGCGTTCCAATTACTGCGCTTCGCATCGAGTATGTTGTCAAGCACCTGAGTAACAGAGATCGGCGCAAAGGTACCTTCCACCCACGTCGTTACTTTGTCGATCGTGCTCTGCGGATCTTTATCTTCATCGATCTTCTGTCCGTATTCATCTTGCCCCTGAAGCACGCGAAATGTTGTGCTTATCATCGGTGCCACCTTACCATAGAATTTCTGGAAATCGCCCTTTGCGAGTGAATGAGCCATTCCCGGAACCTCAAATATGCTCTTGAACGGCGGGGCCCAGGCGGTCGTACCGTCTGGATTGTTGTACGGTAGCCTGACCAGGAATTTCATGTCCTCCGGATTCTGCCACATGAACTTGCCCTCGCCGTCCATGAATTTCGTCATTTGATAATTCCAGATATTCGAGGCGGTATATAGTCCTATCGCACCAGCCAGATACCAGCGATATTGTGTAGCGATCGGGTGAAGCGGATCCATGTGCATCTTTCGCCTGAGACTGTTCGGGGCAAGCGACTTGGTTGTCTCGTAGGCTATGCGAATGTGAGATTCCTGCCACGTGGGAGAGATGAGGCCATACTGCCACGCCTTTCTCACTCCCTGACCGTACCAGAGTTTGATCGCTGTCTTGTTGCTCTCGAGCAGATTCATCTTATAGTCTGCGCCGGAGAACAAACCGTCTGCCATCTTCACGGCATCCCGATATGCGAGCTCCATGTTAAGGCCCTGTTCTCGGTACTTTGGAGCGATTCGATCAAAGACCTTGTGTGCCATGTAGGTTTTCATCCCTGGGTGCAATACATCAAAGATGATATGTGACATCTTCCAAACCGGCCACGTGATAATGTTGGCGGGAGTGTTATTGAATCGCAGCATGTCAACGGGTTTGAAGCCAATATCCGAATAAGCGTCAACCTTCAGTCCGTTTCGCATGAGTCCATGTGTGACCTCAGTAGGATGCTCGAGTATCTTCAGGCCCTTCGGTACCATAGTCAACGGATTCACGCGATTCGCGATTGCCTGGAACCCGAGCTGTATCGGATGGAAGAAGCCAGCCAGCTTCGCGCCTTTAGAGAGATACATGAATCGACCGAAATTGGTAATCTGCGGTGATTTGTGATAGTTCTCCCACCACGGCATGATCTCTCTGAACACTCCAACCGGACCCTTCATTACTATCGTTTGTCCGTTATGGCCCTTAAACGTGATCGGTCGCTGTAAGAAGATGTTTTCCGTGTACTCGTAAAGATCCTGCAAACCAGCCTCGGTGATCTTATTCCACGGCTCGATAACGTTAGCATCCTCGAGCTTTACGCTCCCGGTATATCGATCCTTCCGGGGTATCTCGATGCCGCCGCCAATCTTCGTGCTGTGCAGCTCCGCGTAAAGGCGACGTGAGGCATTGGCAAGTTCCAGGTTGCGGTAGCCATTACCAACGAGGGTGCCGAGATTGAGTGTCGCGGGAATCTTCCCTGCGGCCATCGCCTGTTCCATCGTTTCATATTTGCGTCGCATGAGCGCGGGCTGATTCTTTGCGAATTGACCGAATTGCGGATTGATAGGCTTCCCTGACACCGGATCCTGCCAGATATGGCGTAAATACACATGACCAGGTGGGCGCGTTTGCTTGTCGATTAAGCCTAATTGTAACCCGTAGTCCTCGAATTGTTTTGAGAATTCTCGGAACATGGTCACCACGCCCTTTTCTTTTGGTGTGAGGTTTCTCCAATACCTCGAGTTCGGGCCCTGCTCCATAGCGTGCGCCAGAGTGAGTTGCCGCTCCTGGGGTATCTTGAAATTCTCGAATTCTTTTGAAAGCAAGTATTCAATAGCGCCGGCATCGAGTACACGTTTGCGGTGACTCCACATCGACTTGACCGCGGCCTCAACATTGGACTGGATCTCTATTCGTTCCGGCGACTTCGCCAGTACCGCGTCAACGTACTCTTTTACATACTTGGCGTTGTTGTAGACTGTCCGGGCGAGCTGATGATAGGCTTCAGGCGTTCCGAGGGCGCCGAGGGAGACTGAGCCGTCGCCCTTCTCCACCATGTCAAAGAGCGAGCCCTGATTTTCAACAAGATCCCTGACACCTTCCTTCAGCTTTTCGATCTTGGCATCGATACGCTTAATTTCTTCGACCGACTCAACCTTTTTCCGGAGCTCTCGCAGTTCATCGATCTGTTTGACAATCCAGCCGGTGTCCTGCCTGGATCTAGTACCCTCGTTGATCGGGGCTTTCGTAAATTTGAGCGGAGCGTTCTTGTCGAAGGCTATGTCTGTTACCTGGCGCTCGATTTTCGCCTCAAACTCACCGGCTTTGAGCTTCCACATGTCCTGCTCTCGATAGAGAACATCGAATAGCTGTTTCTCATGGTAATTCGTGATCTGCGGGAAGTCTTTTCTCAGGTTTCCTACCATCTTGGCCTTGATCTCGAAGTACGGCACATTGTCGCGGAGCGCTTCAGGCTGTTTCAGTATGTCTACAAATATACCTTTGGGGTCCAGATAGGTATAGGACTCGAGCTTCGGTACTCGATCTTTGCCGAACGAGTCTGTCAACTGCTGCTTTGTTTTCTTCTGGTCTTTGGCGATCCTGAAGGCTTCGATGTCCTCCCCGATCGTTTCTCGGGTCGCGCTACGGTTCGCCTCAACTTTTGCGTGGTAGACCGCTTCTTCGAGTGTGCCCTCGAAGTATTTTACCGGGACTTCATCGATCCCTATGCGTTTCAGGGCTTCATATCGGCTATGTCCAGAGAGCAGGTATGTCTGTCCGTCCTTCGGATCTTTCCAGACAATAAGGTCGTCCAGCTTCCCGGGGTCGAAATCATTGACTATTCGCTCTACTGACTCCTCAGAGAATTCCTGCTTGCGGTTCTGGAACCGTTCGGGATCCAGCTTTATGTCGGATCGCTTCAGGATGATTCGTTCTTTAGCGAATGTTTTACTGGCGACAGGTTTGGTCCCACCGTCAGCCTTTCCGGATTCAGGTTCGGGTTGAACATCGGCCGGTTTGGGTTCTTCAGCCGGTTTCTCGGCGGGCTTGGGTGCTTCCTCTTTAGGAGCTGGCTTTTCTTCAGCCGCAGGCTTTTCTTCGGCAGGTTTCGATCGCTCAACGGGTTTAGCCTCCTTTGTCACTGTCTCGGGCGGTTTGGTGACTACTTTCAGTTCTCCCTTATTCGCTCCCTCGAGCATCTTCACTTCGTAGAACGTCTTTCCGGAAATCTCCTGCGAGTTACCAGTGTACTCTGCCTTGTCGCCCTTCACATAGACCTCGTTTGGCCCTGTCTGGAATTCCTCTGCAATCGGCGTAGGCTCCATCACATCTTCAACCTTCGGGCGTTCTTTCGGCTTCGGCTTCGGCGCTGCCGGTGTAGGTTCGACCACTTCAACATTCTCGACACTCCGCTTGGCATCCTCGAGGGCTTCCAGATCTCGAAGTAGGCGAGCCTGCAAGTTGTCTACTGTTGCCTGTAACGCCACCTGTTCGGGCTTAGAATACGCGACCATCACTTCTTCCAGCTCAGCGATATTATTTTCGATTGTTGGAATCGTTTCCTCGAGCTTGCGGATCTGCTCATTTCGACGATCGAGTTCGCGCTGTGACACCTTTTCGGGCGGCCCTGTCGGTTTTTTGGGCTCAGGAGCGCGCTCGGGAGCCATAGCGGGCGTTTCGGGCGGCGCCACGTCTGTCGGGATAGCTTCGGCCTTCGGCGGCTTCTTGGCCTTCCCAGGGGCCTCTGGCGGGGTCTGCGGTGTCGGCGGCTTCGGAGCCGGGGCGACTGGTTCCGGAGGCTCGGGCCATTGGTCGGGCGGTAGATCTTCGCGCGCTTCTTTCAGGCGACCGTTTATCTCTGCTATTTCGAGCTGATTGGCTCCTTCCGACTGCTTCAAGGTCTGTGCCCGGGCCTCTAAATGCTGTACGCGGCGTTTTTTGTCGCCGTATTGCAGTTCATCGAGCTTGACTTGCTCTTTCGCATCGAGCTCTCGTTCCAGTTTGCGAAGCTGTTCGGCGTAGACGTGCGGGACCAACTCACCATAGAGCAGCCCTTCCTTTGCGCGCCTCGAGGCACCTGCAAGGTCTGTCGCTTCCATGTCCGGACGCATCCGGAGGATCTCAGCATCGATGGCTTTCGGATCCATACGCGAAATCATGTCGCGCAGATCCTTCATAGCCACATCAGGCGGCGGGACAATGCCCTGCTCCTGTCGGGCCAGTTCATCGAGTAATAGGCGCTTGCCGGCTGGCGACTTCCGAATTTCCTCGAGGCTCTTTTGGGCCTCGGCCTCGTTCTTGAGTTCCCGTTCGATAGCCTTTGCCGACTGTTCAGCCGGTCCGAGCTTCTTCGGTGGCTGTTCCGGATAAGACCGATTGGCCTCCTGCATGAGCTGTTCTTGCCGCTTCAGATCTTCCTTCAGCAATCGAGCACCTTCAGGTGATTGGCGTAGCTGTGTTTGCCTGGCCTCGGCATCCAACATCGCCCTGGCTGATTGCTTCGCGGGTCCGGCTGGCGGTTTAGGCGGGTTTAAGGCCTCCTGTTGGCGTAAGTCCTCAGCGAGCAAGCGGGCACCTTCCGGTGACTGTCGTAATCTTTGTTCCCGGGCCTCGTACTCGGCGATAGCTGCGGCTGATTCCTCGGCAGACTTTTCTACTGCGCGCCGTGACTGTTCCTCTAGTTCGATCTCCCGGGCCTTGTATTCAGCTTCCCGGGCGGCCTGGTCAACCTTGTCCTTGCGTGCCTGTTCTTTGGCTGCATCCATAGCACGCTGTTCTTCGGCGAACCGTTGAAGCTCCTGCTCTGCTACTGAGTAACTTTTCTTTTTGCCCCGACTCAGCTTTGCCGCTCCACCCATAGCCATTCCCGCAAGCATGGCTACACCAAATGGGTTCTTCAACAACTCTTTTTGAGCATTCTCAATTTGTTTTGTGTTCGCATATTCCAGACGAAAGCCTTTGGTAATAGAAAATTCTGGATCAACACCTGCGGCTTCCAGTAATAGCGTTGTTTCTTCGAGAGGAAACTTCAACATGCCAACAGCAAATTCATACGGGTTCTGGATAAAGCTCGCCATCAGCTCGGGAGCGATGCGGATAGCACCAGAAATGAAGTTCCGCGCAAAAATAGTTCCATCAGAAAGCGGGTATTCCCGGTCCTCATACTGGCCGGTTTCCTCGTTCCAGACCGATACCGTTTCGGTGGCGCCAGGCTCAATAACACCTAGCCCGAGTTCCTTAAACCCCTCGTCAACTAGTTCGGTTAGCTGTTCCTTCGGCAGAATCGGCTTCAGAGGGTGTGTCTCGCCCACACCTTCAGCAACGTATTTATCCAGTTTTTTCAGGTTGTACATGGCGGCCTGATAAAACTGATCGATAAAGGGATCAGCTAGATCTACCGCACCTTTCCTGATGGCCTCCCCGTACAGGTCGCGCAACATAGAAAATATGCCGTTACTCTCGGAGCTCTCGGCTTGAGTCAATAACTCCGGAGGCAGAATACCGACTTCTACTGCCTGCTCTATCTGCTTCTGCTGTTGCGGATTTAGCGCTTGCGGCCCGCGCGTCTGCACCGTTTTGACCATAGCCCGGAATTCCGGTGTATTCGCATACGTGTGCTCTGGCTCCACCGGAGGAAGGGGCGGCCCTACTTGCTTCGCCGGATCCTTGATGTCACGTGCGAGCTGGCGCTCTTTGGCCAGGTCTGATTCCGCGTAGCTCTTATGAATCCGCTCGTACATATTACCGTACCTGCTTCAGAAGTTTCTGCATGTCCTTGACACCAAAATTCGGGAGTTGCTTTAATTCTTCGGCCACAGCCGCCCATGTGTTCGTGCCGATCTCATTCTCGGGGATCCTCAAAAGATCATTCAGGATCCCGAGGACAAAGTTTTTATCGGCTGGTTGAAGGTTTAGGTTCTGCGTCGCCTCAAGCGCTTCGAGTTGTTCTATCCGAGGTCCATAAGCCTCTATGCCCTGTTGGAAGATCACACCCTCTTTGATCTGTCCGGTTTGCTTGTTATAATAGGTATCTAAAAATTTGCGCTGACCATCGGTAATCTCAAAACCTTTCGCATCTTTCGCGTTATCCTGCATCCAGCCAGCAACCGCATCTTCTACGGACTGCAACGGACCAAAGACAGCCCCTCGTTTCACATCGTACATTGATTGCCCGATGTCCGCGACCGTCTTATAGTTCACTTCTTTATGGTCGGCGATCCAGTTGATTTCATTCAGAGAATAGCCCCGGTCCAGTAATGCACCTCTCTGCATCGGTCCCAGGTCAGCGATTACGCCACCTTTCTGCAACACGCTAAGAGCACCATCGACCATTATATCTTCAGCAGCCCTTATCCGAAACGCCGGTACATTCGACTGCAAAAACTCACGCGCTGTCTGTGCCCCCCACGCCTTATTGAGCGCCACACTCAGCTTAATGGCATCGGGGGTCATGGTCGTTGCGCCTTTTGCCTTCTGGTATAGCGAATCGATCTCCCTGATAGTTTTCCGCTCTTGCCTGTTCCCCGACAGATAATTAAAGACCCGATTCACATCACCACCAGCGCCCATGAAGCCTTTGACAAAATCCCGTTCTTCCGGATCGTCAATGTCGTTTAAGAAGTTCTCGACGGCCATCATAGAACCAACGCCTTCGGTCTGAAGGGCGCTCATGGGAGGTGTCATACCGGCGCTCGCAAGGTTGACGTATGACTGAGCAGAAACCGGATCCACCCCCGGATACAGGTTTAGAAGGTCTGTCACCGAGGCCTCGCGGCGCTTCTTCAATTCGTTCTGTTTCTGCTTTTGCTGGCGCTCCTGCAAAAGAAACGGCATGATCGATTGTAACGACTGATTGGCCGCGTTCAGGAATCCTACACCTTTTTTCGGCATGACTTAGCTCCTATAAGGCCAGTGGTGCATAGCCAACCGCAGTCCCGATAAGCTCCTCAAGGAAGCTCGGCTGTGCTTCTTCGGCTCTCAGCACGCCCCACATCTGCAAGGCTCTCTGAAGTTGTTGTTCTTTGATCTGGGCGCGTGTCATAGCCCCCTGTTGTCGCATACCTTCAAACTGAAGGCGGCCCTGTGTTGCAACCGACGCAAGCTGGCCGGCGACTGGTGCGAGCACGTCCCGATACATCGCTCCGGGGGCCTCTCCCGAGCTGTATATACCACGGCTTGCCAGGTCAGCATTGAACCCTTCCATCGCAAACGGTACTTGCGATAAGATCTGCTCAAAGCGGGCATTGATCGCATCCTCGAAAGGATCAAGTTCAGGGACAAGACCACTCAGGTTCGAGTTGTCGCGCATCAGTAGCCGTTGCATGTCCGTACTGGTTAGCGACGTGTTGTAGCCACTCATCTATTCACCCTCCACACGGTAATTGATCGTGGCCGTATCGCTCCGCACCGAGGACCGGACGACAAAGCGTGTGCCACTTCGAGGAATAACCGTGTACGTGTTGGTGTTATTTGTGTCGAGACTCCATGCGAGCCCTCGATAAGAAGTGCTGTCCAGAAAGGACACGTCCTGCTTCTGGTCAACGGTCGACGTATTTAGCGTAACAGAGCCCCAACCATACGACAGCTTGACGGTTCCTGCGACTTGGTGCCAGCCCTTTGCTGTCTCTGACTGGTTGATCGGTCTACCGTCAGGGCCGTAGATCGTTTTGATTTTCCCTTCAACTTGTTCGTCCTGGGCGAACGTGAACGCCGCAACCGAACAGAGTAACAGCACCAAGAGAAGATGCTTCATTACTGCCTCCCCTGATCCCACGGCACGAAGCCAATGTTATAGCCCTTAATAGTATAGTCGCCTCGCCCATTATCAGTGATTTTAACTGAAAGGTTGTCGACTATGCGATCGATCGGAACGCGATCAACATTGTGATCGGTGAAGTCTGGCACGAATGTATGTGTAAGAACCGCCACCGGAGTCGATTGCGGCCCGTAGTTTTCATAGAAGGTCAATGTCACCGTATCGGCCTCTCCGGATCCGTACAAGTCGAAATAGAGCGCCTTGACGCGCCCCTGGCTTTCGAAGAAGTATTTAGACTGGTATGTCGCTATGATAGTATCTTTGCCATCGAGGGTATCAGTCGCACCCCCGATCCACTGGTACATCGTATCGTTCGTGCCGGCCAGAACCCACTGCTCCGATCGCACGTCTGCCCTGGCGGTATCGATGTCGAACAAAAGCGCATCACGAAACCCAAAATCGTAGCAGCTCCAATGAGGTCTGATTTCCTCGGAATAGACGTAGGTTTTCCAACTACTGTCAGTAATGGGTAATGACAGCCAGTACTGGCCATTAACGACCGCTCCAACCGCCCGTTGTCGCCTGTCCTCGAGGGAGTCAATAGTCAGGTCGATCGGCAAGGACAGCCGTTGCTGGAAGTTACCGAATTTGTATGCTCCCATGTGATCGAGAAAGTATAGTCCGGTTCGTCCTTCGGCCAGACTAGCGGGAGCCGCGAGCCCCACAGAATTACTCACAGGCTGCAAGTTGTACTGATACAGATTGGCGCCTGTCAGAGAGTAAATGCTATTCTGCCTGAAGATCAGTAGTGTATTGCTGACCGGCCACAAAGCATTGATCCAGTCGCCGGTTTGCGTCGGGAGCAATAAAAACTTGTCCTCGTCCCACGTCCCAGGCCGATTGAAGTCCGAATAATAGAGGCGGTTCGGGTAGGTCTGGTATCCTGCGGCATAAATCCGCGAATTGAAATAAGCGATTGTTCTCGGCTGAAACTCAATAGCAGAATCATCATAGCAGAACATCACCGGGTCGTCGATCAGGTTCGTATCGTCGCACCATACCTCCCCGGGAATGGAATCGTAGGGCATCGAGTCACTATACGATGTCTGCCCCGGTTCCAGTGTATCGAGAATGACCCAGTTCTTGAGGTACGCCTGGTCAACGCTGCTCTCCACCTTGATTGTGTCGTAGGTCGGGTAATTGGGAGAGCCATAGGTGAAGTCACCCCCGGGCTCGAGGTGAAAGATCTCAAAGTAATTCCCGGCGTAGTTAGTCGAACAAACCACTTCCTCTTGCAGCTCAACGGCGGCATTAAGATCCTGCACCCAATACTTAATCAGGCTATCAATCTCAGCCTCGGCGCTACTCGATGGGTAATAACCGACGGTCGTGGAGTTGACGGTATATTGGTGCTCCTGAAAACCATAGCTCGGCTTCTTTGTGATCGTTACCCTGACCACCTTACCCTGTGAGTTACTAGTGAATTCGCCGAAGCATCCCCGTAATAGGATCTTCCGGGCGATCGATTGCGTGTCGATCGGGACCGGAATACTATCGAGGTCATACCCGACGCGATCAGCTCCGAATAAACGCATCTGATTTCGATAGAGCGCGCGACAGGCGGCGGGCCCGGCATAACTGCGTCTGCCGGCTGAATCCTCGAATACCACCGAGTAGCCGATCTTGACGCATTGTGTATCAGTGATTCCCTGAATGTTGCTGAACACGCCATAGGGCGAGCTCGCAGCGTTCCATGAGGCATAAATACACCCGGGAGGGTACGGTGTTGGGTCTGCTGCCGCAGAATCACAGTCACCATAGGCGCAGTTGAAGTAATCGCCCCAATCATACGTTCGCGCGGAATCGATAACGGCGTAGCCGGTGTCAACGAATGTGCCAAGATTCACGCCGATCATGTTGATTGCGGTTATCGGGTAGTATGAGCCGCCGTCAACACTGCGATAGATCAGGGCCTTACTGTTTGTCTCGGAATGAGTGTACGCCGGGTTCGGTCCGATCCGATCAACGTAGATTGCGCTCCCGTTGACATAGAGGGGCCAGGTCGGGAGCGACAGGTTGGTGGTGTCGCCTCCGGTCGTGATCCATGCGTATTTGTACGTGTACGTGCCAAAGAGCACGCCACCTGAGTCGATAGGGATAGATCTAGGCTGATTGGGTCCGAGCGGTCGCACCGGTGCGGTTGTGGAGCCGTTATAGGTCATAAGCTCGGATCCGTATAGCCCAACAACAAGGTCGTTATTTACGGTAATAGATTGCAGATTAGCGCCGACTACGGGGTTCACGCTCGGGAGGTACATTAGCAACTCAGGAGTCAGTGTAGTAGTACAGGCGGGAATGGCGGGGTCGGCAAGCCGCATGGTCGCGAGGCCACTGTCTGCGATCCCGTTCGATGTGATTCCGGATAACTCGCGCAACACTAGTAGGCGCTTCCCATCTACCTGCTGATAGGCTATTAGTCCATGAGCTCGCACACCCGCCACTGTGTCGGCATAATAGTAGCGCAACCCCGGTCGGCGCTTCAGGCCGCCTTTAGTAACTCGATAGTTATCGAGTACCAGAGCTTGATTGTCCTGCATCAATGCGTTCGTCAGTGAATTGACCAGGCCACCACTGAAATCAAAAACGCTTTTCTCTTGGATCCCCTGTCCCATCGCTGGCAGAGCAAGGATGAACAGAAGGAGTAATATAGCCGCTATCTTTTTCATTGGGATCCCTTCAGAACACCCATGTCCATACGTACTTGCTGCCAGACAAGCTGCGCTCGTTGGTAATCCTTCAGATAGCGCAAATAGTATTCCGTCGCCGTTTCAACGACAAATACCTCTAACCCATCTGCGAGCTCGCACTCCGTTGAGTCCGTTGTCATTTCTGAGGGCCATCCCGCATAGATGAATTTGACAGCCCAGGTGCCGGCAACCACACTCGGGGAGGGAGAGCGCAGGTAGAACACCCGTATCGTGTCATTGTCGTTCATAAATTGACCACTCTGCACGTAAAGATCTGCGGAGTCTACTTCTGATTGTGCGACGAAGTAACTCGTTACGTTCGTGTCGATCAAAAAGCCGGGGTTTTGAGCCATCGCCTTCCATCGAGCGCCAGAGCGTCCCATAGCAAACATCATGCGCCGAAAGTCCCGTGGCAGTCGGTAGGATAGAGAGTCGTTCGAGGTGACTATATCTACATACGTCGGATCAATAGCAACGTCAGCCAGGTAAGCCCGTACTGCATTTGAATCGCGAACAAGCTGCCAGGGCAATACGCCAGAGTCAACCCCATTGGCATAGTCGCCCCATTGTTGTTTGGCAAAGAGCTTCACATTGATAAGGGACACGGCATCATTCGGGAGCCCGTATTGTCCGGACACAGCGAAAACGGTATCCCACTCTTTAACTATATAATTATTCAGGCGGGCAATCTTGCGCTGTGACAGATTGAGCCATGTATGAATAATGCTGTCGGGAACTACGGAAGTCGCCGTATCGGGTTCCCCGATGGCGTGCCGAAAGTCATTGGTGAGCTGCGACAATGTGGCGCTCTGTGTTGGCACTGCACACGCGAGCACCACCACGAAAACAGCCAGTAGGAAGTGTTTCATTACCGTCCTCTCCCTCGGTCATACATGCGTTTGTTATGTCTCGCCTGACGGCGTGACGGCATGAGGATCCCGCTTGTTACCCGTTTGTGAAACTTCTCTTTGAACCCGGATCTGCGCTTCTCAAAGATGGCCATGCTGTATTGAGCATCGTCAAACATGTTTGAGAGCTGCGCTTTTGCCCCGAGCTTAACAATCGTCGGGTTCTTGATGATGTCCGTATCGTCGCGTTCTGGTCGGCGGTAGTACACGAACACCAAATAGACAGTAGAAGGTGGGGCTTCGGCGAGAACAAGGTAAATGCCGCTCCCCTCTGGCGCACTATCCCCGCTCAATTCCTCTATCCAGGCGCGCCGATAGCCCACGTATGCACCTTCTAATTGATCGTCGAACACGTCCGTTTTGCTTTTAACGGCACCACGTCCTTTCAACTCGCCATCCTCATCAACTTCATAGAAGTCCCGGCTGGCGGTGTTGAAGTTTGACGGTAGCCGCTTCTTCCGGTCTGCCGTCGTCATGGTGAACTCGAGCGTCCGACGCAATCCATAGAAACGGCCTTCATTCTGCGACAAAAGATCGACCGTGACATCTCCGACTACATCGTACACTCGTTGTCGTTCTGGTGAATCAACCGACTTCCCGGCTAACACCAAAAGCTCTGTCGTCATTTCGTCGCGTGTGGCCATTAGTCTCCCGCTTCCTCAATGTCGTTGACCTGATCTTCCTCAGCTCGCCGTTGCGCCTGTATCCGTTTGTGAGACTCAGCCACCTCCGACGGATCGATAGTTGTCGGCAACTTTGTCCCATCGGTGAGGACCAGCTTTTTAACAACCTTTTCCTCGAGCACGCCAGCAGCTTGCCAGAACCCGGTTGGATCGTCGCGATCGATACTGAAGCCCTTTACCGCTCCAAACTGCGAGCTCTTGAGCATCTTCGCCAGGACTGCCTTGTTCTTCACCGTGAGCTGGTGATCTCTAAACTGGACACGCATTCCTGTTCCGGGCTTGCGAACGGGTGAATCATCGGGGCCCTTGACGTACTGCACAGGCTCCAAAAACAGCATGAGGCCCTTCGGTTCGGATGCGAATGTTGCCGGGACTGGCATGTCCTCTTTGTCGTATTTCTCACTTCCGCGAATCATAGGATCTCCTTACAAACCGGCAAGGGGGTTAACCCTCGCCGGTTATACAACGTCGTTTCGTTTCTCTGTTTAGTCGAGATCATCCACCGGCCACTTGGAACGACCAATGTGTGCCCGATAACTGAAGCCTTCGGCCTTGAGTCTGACCGTTCCCATCGCAGCCGAATTCTGCAAGATCACAGCCAGGCGTTCGCCCTTTGCTACTGCATGAGGTTCGGTTGCAGGAGTAGTTTCAGCAGGGTAGGCAACCTGAGCGGTCGTCGCGCCAGCCGTGAATGTTTTCAACAGTCTCTTGGTTCCATCGTCGTCATTACATGCGTACACCAACAGCGAGGACGTGCCAGAGCCGTAGGTGGACTTTGCAATAACGCGAGTGAGGACGTGTACGACACCGTGATCCGTGAAATGCAGATCTTGGTGGTCAAACGCCCAGGTCATACCTGCGACGATATACTTTGAATCGCTATCATCGGTCAGGACTTCGTAGCCACCATCGATAGTACAATCACCGCCTGTTACCTCGGTGAAATGTCCGGTCGTGGTCGTGTGCGGATCAGCGTCCGGAAGGGCGCCAACGAGCACACACCGCCAGTTATCAGACGAATTGATCTTCATCTGTAACGAGTGGTAGTCAGTAATGTCGGCAGACACGTCAATAACGCCAAGCCCGCCGGCATCGAGTTTTGTATCAGTATCGGCTACTTCTGAAGAAGCATCACCATGCTTGAAAGTGATGTCGCCCGTGGAAGCAATATCAATGATACCGCTCGCCTCGTCGCCGATGTACATGATACGCATGAGGACAGATTTGTCGTCCGCGAAATCCACGGAGAACATTTTTCTTTCCTCGAACGGTACTTCGCAAGGGGAAGGATACATGTTATTCTCCTAGAATTTCAGGCCTTTGACAACGCCGAATCGTTCCTCACCAAAGAACTCCCAACCGAACTCACCAAAGATGTGTCCGGCTTCCTGGTCGATTCCTTGAGCCTTGCGATCCAACGGCACATAGCCGATTTCACGGTTCTTGGTTCCGATCAGAGGCCGATAGTCGATACCAGTGGTCGGCAGGAGGAACATGTACCCCGCGAGGTTCATTTCCATCCCAAGCAGATCACACTCGAGCAGGGCATAACGCCCGGCTCCCGGCACCACGATTGCGCTGATGTCGATACCGTCTGCGGTCAAATTCTGATCGTACTGCACTTTCGGGAAAGCCATCGTGTTGATCGTCTGAATGATTTCATTCGACGTAACGATAGCCCCCGGGCCTTTGTAATACTTGCGCCATTCGGCGATAATATCCCAAAGGTCCATCCGGGTAAGAAAACCATCGACCGAGAACACGTTTGTCGTGATGTAGTCCTCGAGGCCCGTTGCGGCGTGCATCGGGTACGTGTAGGTCGAGGTATCTGAAACACCGCCAGAAAAGAGGGCCGCCGCTTCGAGCTGTGAGGACGACTGTTCCCAGGCATCCGTAAGCGAGGTAGCGAAGGCATCTCCTTCGACGGTTTTGACTGCGGCCTTCGTTCCGGTCATTTCAACCGGGAAGTCGCAGATCGAGGTATTGAATGACACATAGCCCGGTTCCTGCTGCGCGCCCTTTGTCATGGTCGCACCTTCAGGCGGGTTAGGTGACAGGATTACACACCAGTCGCCATTCTTCAAGAGCGGCGTTCCCGATGTGCCGAAGTTGCGGTCTACCGCAGCCGACACATGAGCGCTGGCGAAATCGGCCTTAAACAGAATGACTTCGCCCGAGGGCGTTCTCACTCTGGAATACTGCGCGAGTCGCTTTGCACCGTTGTTGAAAGTAAGCGAGCTGGTACCCTGGGAGCTTTCGGTCGCCCCGGTAAACTGCACCATATTGGGAAGGTACGATTTCTCGAGGTGGCCAAATTTCTGATCCACAGTCGGACGATAGCGAGCGTTGCGCATGAGCCACGTCAAGAGCTGGTGCTCCATCGGATTGTAGCGCCACATTTCGCGACCGATTTCAAACGGCGTATTCGGGTCAATCGAAATAGCCGTGTAGTCTGCGGTATCAGAAACGCCCAGGAGCTGCGTTACTTGATTCGGTAACATGGGTTACTCCCATAATTACAGTATTGTGAAGCTAAATGCCTTGCCCTTTCTGGTACATGAAGGCGAGGGCCTGGCCTAGCTTCTGTCTTGCTTCCTGTTGTTTGGTCGGATCAGTATGAGCAGTAGCACCACTGCTCATGCCGGCCTCCTGCATTTTCTTGGCCATATCAGCCTCGGCCTTTTCATAACCGCGCTTATATTCGGCCTCGCCAACTTCAGCAATACGCTGTCCCCGCACCGCGAAATGCAACAGCTCGTTGAAGGGCATAACTTTTGCCATGACCTTCATGTTGGTTAGTTTGCGATCTTCTGCGAGATCGTCCCAATCCTGGTGTCGTTGCTGCAACTGCGTTTCGAGGGCCATATCTGCGAACGGAGCGATTTTGTTGTCGATCATCTTCTCCAAGTTGACTGACTGATTCGCACCCGCCGCTTCCTCTAAGAGCTCTCGAGCTTTTTCGGGGTCGGTCGACATCATATTAAGTAGCTGTGCAGGGTCAAGTTGGGGCTCTTTCGGATTGTCACCGGCTGCTTTCAGGTCAACCTTGAACTGCTTGGCCAGGTTCGCGATCATTTCTTTGGGATCAGAAGCCAGCGCTTCCTGCAATTTCTTGTAGTCGCTGAGTTTGTTCCCTTGATCGCCCACCTTCGCCTTCAATGCCTCATGCGCCTTCTTCAGCTCGTCTGATGCTTTGGAGGTTTCGGCGTGCTTCTTGGCCATTTCATTAGCCCATGATTTCGCTTCGTTCAAGTCGGCGAATTCGGGAATACCGGGCTCGGGCTGTCTGTCTGATGGCGTGGCAGGAGCTTTGTCACTCCCTGGCGTAGCAGACGGAGCAGCCGGGGGCGCGGCGCCTTCAGGGGCTAAGTCACCCCCTCCACCATCGCCCGCATCGTAGTATCGGTATAGCCACATGTTTAATGTTTCTCCATCTTTGAATGTTTAAGGGTTTTCTCGAATATCTCTATCTGTTCTTTTAGGCTTTTCCATTTCAGCCACTTTTCCCGCAGGAGCGTGGAAGTCGGATCCTCTAACGCACGAAGATCCTCGAGCGCTATCTGAGCGCGTTCATTGAGTCGTCGCATCCAGTCCTTGAAGATTGGATTCTTTTTCAACTGCTCAACGTATTCCGGTTCCGGATCGAATTTAGACACCACCGGCTTCATGCTGTCCTCTCATCATATCCGACTCGTCCTGCATCGGGTTCATAGTGCCACGTCGTAACATGGCGGCATCGGCGTTCTTGCCGTCATGAGCCTTTATGTGTTCTTCAAAATTGAGCTTGTACCGAGTTGGCCAGAGCTGATAGTCCGCGGTCTGTTTCTCCTTCTTGTGAGATACGCTATGTTCCCGATCATCATTCTCCGGGCTGATTTCCGGAGTATGCCCCTGAGCGAACATCATGTTTTCGACTTCAGGCGGGATATTGTGCAACTTCTCTCTCGGGTCGCGAACGAACTTTGTCCAGTTTTTCGGGTCGATCATCTGCCAGAGGCTTGCAAGAATGTTCGGCATGTTGTGTTGCTCCGGCATCATCATCCCGAGCTCCACACCCTTGAGCATGAGCTGGACGCGCATCTCGATATTCATGGCGAAATCTGCGCCTTTAGGCTCAAAATTCGGCATAGCATGGAAAGCGTAATCTTCAGGTCGCACCGTGAGCCAGGTTATACCCTCCGGTCCCATGTATTTGAATATCTGCTCTGCTGTCATTAGTCGCTGATTCAGTTTGAATTGCTCCTGATAGAGCGGTATCAGCGCGTTCGTTTCGTGATTCATCGCGACCACTGCCGCACGCGACACGGTTCCAGACTGCACGAAATTGGCTTCTCGGGCGGTACGGCGACCGGACGAGAATTTCCCCATAGCATTATCACCGATGCCACTGGCGAGCTTCATAAACTCGACCTGAAGGCCTAATTCTTCGGTGCCGGTATCTGCTGGTATGGATGGCGTAACAAGCGCGGCCAGATCCTTCGGGTTTTTATCGCCCTTCGCGATGAATGTTTTCCCGGGATAGGTACGAGGGCTATCGTCGTCGTGTGAGTCGAGGTTTTCACTGACAATAGCCATCGGATCTGCGACCCAGTTTTGAAGCTGTCTGCGATTATTGATAATGGCGTTCACATCGAGGGCAGAGCGCTCAATACGCTCGAGCAGCCCCATATAGCGATATTCGCCGGGTACCGGGAAGGTGCCCCATAGTTGCAGGGGCCAGCCATCTAGATCCTTACGAGAAATAACCCAATCGCCGGCGATCTCAACAACATGGTCAGGGGTCCAGTAGCGGACGATTTTCAGGCGGTTCAGCATCCGTCCGGATCCGCGGTCGGCGGGGTCGTCTACATCGTTCTGGACAACCGCAGAGGCCGCATAATCATTGATTGCCTTCTCAATGTTTTTATACTTCCCCCAGGGCCGTTGTTCTGACTGAGCCAGCGCCATGAGATCGACAATAAGCTCGTTACGCCAGTCGATGAAAAACCCGGAATCGTCGAAGCCGTGTTGCGCGCCCTTATCGTGAGCGCAGTTGAAGAAGTTGATGCTGCTCAGTTGCGGACGATCGATCGCGAACGGTGTCCATTTCCGTCGCATCTGCGTTTGCTGGTAGGGGAGCTGCATCCCGGCGTAGTCCATCATATCAGAGGACTGCTGGCGCTCCATGACGTAGCCAGGGCGAACCTTCCAATGCATGTATGTAACCCAATAGTCGAAGCACAGGGAGCCCTGCAACGCCTCATAGACAGCGAAGCGGTATTTCATTTCCTTTTGCTGCGTCAGCATGTGAGCCGTGATCTTCGCCGCCGCAATTTCATCCTTCCAATGCTGTGCATCCATCCCGAAGTATTGAGCTCCGGAGAATAAGATATTGAAAATCTGAGCGCTCGCAGACTCAACGAGGGCCGCTCCTATTGGGAGTGACGTGTTCGAGTAGATCCGTTCGTCGTCGTCAATTTGTCCGGACGATTGATCTATCACTTCGTCCGAGGGATCAAGGTTCTGGTAGATCCGGAGATATTCTTTGCACCGCTCGAAGTCTTTTGCTTTATCACCCCGGGCAATCTGGTAATCACCCTGGACGCGCAGCACAACCGCCTCGTCGTCGAGTTGCCTCAACGATATTGATCTATCGCCAGCTCGTCGCTGTGCTGCTTTTCTCTGCTCATCATCCACAATTACCACCTTTGCCTAACAATTCCGATAGTCCGTCCGGTACCACGCTGCCTGATCTTTTTCGTCCTCATTTTGAAGGCTTTTTGTCCACTCACGTTCGGGATATACCGGAAGGTGTTACAGATCACATGCCGGCCAGCATCGCCACCATGATCGTAGGTGCCATCTTTTTCATACTTCCCCTCATGTACCCCTCTCATGCGGTCGCCTGAAGCGTGTGTTGGCCAGTGAAGCCCACCACCAAAGACTTTGATTCCATACTCGCAGCGAGGATGAAAGACAATCGATGGTTCGCCATTGGGGAGCACTTCGCAGAATTGACCGATCATAAATTCGGTTGAATCAGAAAGGCCGAGCTTCCGCGAATAACATCGGAGGCCTCGGGATTGCATGATTTTGATTGAGGTATTGAGATCCTTATCGGAGGTCGTTTCTCGCTGCTGGTGGCCGGCCGGGTCTACGTAGTTACGAATATCGTTATAGTCCCAGGCCTCCGGGTATCGCCCTTTTATCACTTCAACTATGCGGTCAGCGAGCGCATAGGTGTTTGAATTTGTTTTTATGACTTCATCGAGGAACCGGAGCTGCTTGGCGTTAAAGTCCTCAAATTCGACGAATTGACACAGGAAGGCCACCGCGAAGCCGACACCGAAGTCAACTCCATTGACCAGGCCATAGCGTTTGTCGTACTTTTTGGCTCTGACATGCGATTCCTCGGACCAGTTATGTATGACCGGGAGCCCTTCAAACGTGTCATAACTGATTTCGTACTCGCGCATCCAGCGCTCTTGGCTCTTGATCCGCTTCTTTTCAGCCTTGATCCATTCGCGACCGGCCTCAGTTTCCGGTGACTTCATAGGGTCTGCGGAGTAATGGATCCTGAGACAATGCGTTTCATCGACCGTCTGCCAGTATTCCATACCGGGCATAGCCGAAAGCAGCACTTCCAGAGGATAGCCCCAAAATTCAGCATGGGACATATCGAGGATCTTCTTTTCAATCCACCATCGAGCTGCTTCAGCGCTCAAGCCTTCGGGGGCTTTGAACGGAGGATCAAGGATTTCTCGGGAGTCCTTTAGGTTCGGTCCCTTTGGTTTCCCCGTAAATGGATCAATGGCGTAAAGTGTCTCCCAGGCGAATGTATGGCCGTTTGGCGTACCTTGAGCGAAGTAACGGCCACCACCGGAGAGGGTGGGAGCTGCGGCGCCATAGGAGTCCTCAGCCTTCGTCTGGTGATTGATCTCGTCCGAAAAGATGTTCGTACACGTGTGCATACGAAGAATGTCGGGGCCCATCGGAATACCGCGTAGGCGGGAGAATATAGACGGGAAGTAGATCTCGTCGGCGGTTCCGCTCTGTCCTGCGACACGTTTTGGCTGAGGCAGATCCAGAGGCCAGATTTCGGTTAAACAGTCGTAAATGTGCCGACATCGATCGACGACATCTTGCGCGTCCTCGTCCTTTTTGGATTGGATGATATTCAGGCGGTTCCGGTGAAAGATGGTGTCCCATAGCATGAACGCGGCCATGCGCCAGGTCATCATTACTTGTCGGCTTTTCTCCGTGAACAGAACATCGGGGATCTCCTGCACCACGCGGCAGAAAATACGATCGAGGGCTCTGGCCGGCACGACCTTTTTGGAGGTTCGGGCATCGTGAGAATCGAGCGTGCGAACGAAATAGCGCCAGAAATACCAGAAATCGCCCGTAGCGATCGCTGCGAGCTCCCGGTACTGCTTGATCTCTAAATCAGCCTGCTTGTCTGTTTTCGTCTGGCTCAACGGTGAACTCCGCAGGAATAGCGTTTGCGTCCCGTTCTCGTATCGCTTCGTGGTGTGCTCTTATGGTTGCAACGACTTCGGGCGAATAGCCGACCGTGTGCGTCGTTTTTTTGTTTATGTCAAGTTTCGTCGGGGCGATCATGCCCGGGGTGAGCTTGCAGATCAGATTGACAGCCAGCATCCGTAGCTTATGATCCGGGCCGAGATCCACTATTTCGCATCCGTTACCATCGCGTCCGTTCATGGCGAACTTCTTTTTGGCGTGGAGCGCGTCGCGAAGCGTTTCTGCAAGTTTGTCCAGATCTACGTTATTTCGGTAAAGAGCATCCCCTAGAAACCCGCCGATTCTCTGCTGGACGACTTCAGCCTTTTGGAAAGGCTCGGGGGCCATAAGTTGCGCCACCTGGTCGAGCGACATCTGACCCGACTGAATAATCATTCGGATTATCTCTTGCTTCGGCTCAGGCAGTTTCCCGAATTCTTTCGTCTGCGTGATCGAGAGATTCTTCGGCGCGTTCTGAATTTCTTCGGGTGTTGGCATGTCAGTAAGCCTCCTCATGGGATAGGCATACGACACGCCTTTTAATAGTGCAAGGGGTTTATGTTGTTGTGGTGTGGGTTCTTACAGAGCAGTTAGAATTGTCGTTGAGGCCCGGGTTTCTTTCTTTTCAGGAGCCCGATAGTTACATAAAATCTTCGTATCGACCCTTTATCGCCGTACCAATGTATGTTTTCGGCAAAGACCTCATATCCCTTCTCTCTCATAAGATCTCTGACACGCTTCGCCTGGACGATTTTGGTTTGAACTCGGACTTTTGCGTTCACACAGTCGGTTCTTGGGATGAAGCAATACGTGACCCTGACCGGTCTGTATTGCGGTTGACGCTTGTAACCCCTTCTGTATCGGTGTAATAGCTTCTGGACCCAAATGTACTGCGTATATTTGCCCGGGCGTTTCCCGGGGTCTTGAACTGGACTTGAGATTTTGATTATCATACCTGCCTCGAGTGGATATTTCGAGGTGAATGGCTGGCCAAAGAGATTCGGGGGGAGTTTGCGCGGCTTTTCCTCGAAACTGGACGGCGGGATTGATTTCTTGATCCTCATGTTGTCACCTTCAGATATAAGTCAGGGCAGGCGGCGTGTACTGCCACCGCCCGCCCATACTCCGCGAGGGCATCACGCGGTCGCTACTTCTTTTCCTTGTCCTTCTTCTTGTCGGACGGCTCCGGCTCACCGACGATCGTATGTGGCGCCGGCTCGTCAACCGGCTCGTCAACCGG
>Ga0272443_10000875_pt1 | contig 49536 bp, 33 predicted proteins | sample SSMAcet12_FD_193581 | JGI IMG/M metagenome (GOLD analysis project Ga0272443, IMG submission 193581) | Marine sediment archaeal communities from Little Sippewissett salt marsh, Falmouth, MA, United States - SSM-Acet-12 | ecosystem: Environmental > Aquatic > Marine > Wetlands > Sediment ...
CGTTGGCCTGGGATAGAATCACCTGTCCGGGCCCGCCGCCCTTCACCCAGGCGAAGACCGTGAACGGTCCATCGGCCGGGCGCAGCACCGCACCGCTGCGCACGTAATCGTCGACACCATCGAACTCGAGTGCCCCGCCGGCGACGCCGGCATCCGGGTGCCACGTCGGCCCGCCGTACAGCGTCCCGTCGAACTGACCTGTACGGTCGGCGGCGATCTCACCTCCGGTCTCGTCGAAAAGCCAGTGCGCCACCAGACTGGGGTACTGCATCCAGTAGGTGCTCAAGCCGCTCAGGTCGGCATACCCTACCACCGCGTCACCATCCGGAGCCGGGGCGATATCGAACGCGCTCGTCTCTTGCGACCACTGCTGCGCCAGCAAGGCGAAATCGACGAGGTTCAGCACGCCGTCCTGATTGAAATCGGGCACCAGCCGCACACCCAACAGGAACGGTGCGATGAACTCGGCCATGACACCGGCCCCCTCGGCGTTGGGATGAATCCCGTCGGGGAACAGATCTGTGTAGGGCTCCAGCGCCGTGTATAAATCGAACACGGGCGTGTCCCGCAGCGCGGCGATCTCCTCGATCATGGGCAGGATCTCGTCGTGGATCACCGTCGGACTGATCGAGAAGTTCGTGTAGAAAGCCGGGACCGGTTTGCAGATCCATACCTCCGGCGAACTCGGCAGCGCCCGGAAGGCGTCGATCATCGCCAGGTAGTCGGAGACGTACTCGTCCCGATGCACCCAATTGTGCGGCTTGGAGTCGTTGCTCCCGAGCTTGATGATGACGATGTCGGGCTCGCTGGCCAGGGCGCTGTTGTAGGCACTCTCTTGAATGTACGGCCGGTCCCCATTGTGGAGCAGCGTCGCACCGCTGACACCGAAGTTGTCCACCTCCCAGGCCGTATCGTATTGCTTGAGGAGCTGTTCCAACTGGGCCGGGTAGCTATCGTGCGTCCGGTCGGCGATGCCCGAACCATACGTGATGCTGTCCCCCACGCACGCGACTCGCTTGGCATTGGCCACACCGACCATCAAAACGGCAATCAGAACGATGAACAGGACATTGCTTTTCATGTCTCCACTCCTGCCAGAATCAAGTCTCCATCAGTTCTCGGGCAATGTTATCCGATCGCGGCCGCCCAGGTCGCCCCGCATCCCCTTCCCCCGGCGACCAGGTTCCATTTTACGGCTCTTTGCGCTCGCCGCAAAGCACAATTCGCGCCTCAGGCCCCTTCAGATGCCCCCAACCGCCCGTTTAAGTCTCTTTTTCCTTGACCTGTGTCCAGCGTCTGGATAGAATGATACTTTTGGTTGGGAGAGGCAGCAACGTCTGCACCATCGATGACGTTCGGCAAGAATGTGTCAGGCAGACATCAGTGAGGTGGGTGCGAGACGGCACGAGGGAAGGGGCATCACACTCCTAAGCTACCGATGGGTTCCACGGCACCGCATCTGTCGTTCCACGTCTGCGTAATCGTTTGGGATAAGCGTCTCGGGATTGTGAACACTATCACGGGCGAGGCCCGTGTTCGATTCTCGGACCTCTGGAAAGGGTGATATGATGCGGAAATTGATGGTACTGGGCATCGTCCTGGCCGTGACGACAATGGCATCGGCCGACCTGCTAAGTGTAATCGATGCCGGTGGCGACCGGCTCGTGGACTTGCAGAATAACGACGGCGGCTGGGATTGGCCCCTGGATGACGGAAATCCGGCCAGTGCGAGCCCCCTTAACACCGTCGGTCCGATTGCCACGGGCCTGGCCCAGGCGTACTCGCTGACTGGCGATGCCGCTCAACTGAGTGCCCTGACGGACGCGGGCAGTCTGCTGTTGAGCAAGACGAACAACTTCTCGCCTTCGGATGGCTACCTGGCCGTCGAACTCGACCGCGTCTTTGGCGGCACCACCTACACCGACCACGTCACGACGAACTTCTACGACGAGTTGGCGGCCGGCACGTATGACCGCAACGGCGCCGGCACGCTCTACGACACGGCCGGCTACGTGAACCTGGTCCGCACGGCCCGCGCCAATCAGGGCATCGGCAACCTGGCCGCCTGGGATCTGGGCATGGGCCTCTACGCCGCGGGACTGGCCGGCGCCGACACGAGCGACTGGATCGACGGCGTCAAGGCCGAAGTCGATGAACTCGACGGCAGCGCCTACTATGACGTCATCGGCTTGGCTGGCGCGATCTTCGGTCTGGCTTCCGTAGGCGAAGACTTCGATCCCACGGCCGGTGAACACGCCGCGGCCGGTAACCTGGGCGACCTGGGTGGCATCCTCGCCGGCTACCAGATCGATGGTGGTGGCTTTGCCTGGAACTCGAACTATATCATCGCGGGCGACAACAACGAGACCATCCAGGAGACCGCCTACAGCGCCCTGGCCCTGTACGAATTGGACAAGGTCAATTACCTCACGCAAGTCCTGGGCGCCCGCTGGTACATGCAGGGCAGTCAGTTGGCCACCGGCGGCTGGGCGAACTACGCCGGTGCCGGCGAAAACAACGAGATTACCGGCGAAGCGTTGTGGGCGATCGCCACCGTCCCGGCCCCCGGTGCCCTGTTGCTGGGCTTCCTGGGCATGGGAACCGCGACATCCTGGCTGCGGAAACGCCGTAATCGTCACGCCGCCTGACGAACGCTGAACGGTTGTGCGACCTGATAGCCTGTGGTCGCGCGGCATGTGCCTGGAGAGAGTTTGACAGATAACGCTCGTGGTGGGCCAGGCCACCCCTGGTCCATCGCGAGCGTTCTATTTTTCCAACCGACGGAACACGGGCGGGTGATTCCAGTACGTGACGCGGCGTGGTAGAATGCCTCCCGAACGCGTATGCTCGACAGTGGCACGTACATCGCCGTCTTTCTCCTGCCACAGCAGCGCCGCATTGAAGTCGGCAAGCTGGGGGCCTTTGTGTTTGAGCCAGGGTTCTATCTGTACGCCGGCAGCGCGCAGCGCCACCTCCCCGCCCGCCTCGCACGGCACGCCCGCCGCGAGAAACCCCTCCGCTGGCATATCGATTACCTCTCGACCCAGGCGCACATGATCGGCGCGCTGCTCGTGCCCGGGCCGCGCCGGCGCGAGTGCGAACTGGCCCGCGAACTCGAGCGCCTCTATATCCGGGTCATACCCGGTTTCGGTGCCTCGGACTGTCGCTGCGCGGGACACCTCTCTTACACGCGCCGGTTGTAGCCGGCGGCGCGACTGTTTTCTTGGTTGTCGCCCTCGGCCGAAACAACTATGTTGGCCTGAAGGACCAGAGGACTCGTTCCTCTGGTGGCATCGACTAGTCAATGATTGGGAGCAGTACCATGGATCGCCGCAATTTCCTCAAAGTAGCCGGCAGCAGTGTCGCCCTCAGCGGTACGCTTTCGACCTCGGCCACATCGTCACCGGCCGAAGCTCCGACGAGTGAAGCATCGCAAAACCGGGAAGCCTCGATCCAGGTTCGTGAGGGCAGACTCATTATCGATACGCCCACGCAAACGGCGGTCATGGAGAACGGCCTCGTTACCGCGCTCAAGAGCAAGCAAACGGGTGAAGTGTTCGTTCAGAAGGTAGACATCGCATCGACACCGGCCCTGCAACTGCTCTACCGTGACGGCCACACCGTCTCCGTGGATCAGAGCAAGTTCGGCACCATCGAAACCCACGCCCTGTCCCAACATCACGCTGAAGTGATCTTTCACAGTTGGGACGCCGACGGCGTCTTGCATGTCTCGGTCGAGCCACAGTCCGGCGACATCCTGGTCGAGCCGGCGGCGTATTCCTCGCGGGCCGGCGTGCTGGCCTGCCGCTGGAACCTCGCTGGCCTGCGCCCCGATCTAAAGCTTGTGGCGCCGTTCTTCCAAGGCGTCAAGCTCCCGCTGGACGATGCGCTGATCAAGGACAGCCACTGGGAGTGGCCCTTTTTCTGGGAGGCCGGCCTGGCGATTCTGGAAGGCCCAAAGGGAGGCCTCTGGGTACACGCCCAGGATAATCGCTACCGCTACAAGGCGCTGCACGTCGGCAGTCGCCAGGACGCCCAGCGCCTGGGTTTCGATACGCAAGCCTACGGCCCCGTCGACGACAATCTCAGCGCCGGAGGGCTCACCTGGCGCATCAACGTCTTCGCCGGGGACTGGCACACCCCGGCCACCCGCTATCGTCAATGGCTCTGGCAAGCCTATGACCTCGAGACCGAGCGTGCGCGACGGGCGCCCTGGGTCGGTAACGTGCGTTTCGCCGTGAGCTGGTGCCCCACGGACGAAGCGGTCCTCGACGCGCTCGCGCAGGAACTGGACCCCAAGACCGTGCTGCTGCACATTCCCAACTGGCGCACCGACCCCTACGACGAGAACTACCCCGCCTACGTGGCCAGCGATAAGGCCAAGGCCTTCATCCGCAAGGGCAACACGATGGGTTTTCACATGATGCCCCACTTCAACGCGATCGACATGGACCCGTCGCACGAAGCCTACGCCTATGTGCGTGACTTCCAGTATCGCGGCATCGAGCATCGCGACCTGCGCGGCTGGAGCTGGTATCAGGGCCGGGGCCTGGGCGTACCCGAATCCAACGCCGCCCGCCGCGCGAATCGCGACAAGAAGGTCATGGTCAAGGTCCACCCGGGTCTGAGCATGTGGCGATCGATCCTGGGCCGGGCTATTCTCAGTGCCACCGATGATCTGACCACCGACACCGCGTTCATCGATGTCACGCTCGTCTCGCACAACCTGCACAACTGTTTCGTCGAAGCCACCACGCCCACCGAGGGCATGCACAAACTGATTCGTCACGTGGCGTCTCTGGGACGAGGCTTGGTCGTCGGCGGCGAAGGCCTCAACGAAATCACCATGCAGGGCCAGTCGTTTGCCCAGGCGCATCTGTTCAAGAGCTGGCATGATTCGGTCGACGGGCTCCAGCGCACCGGTGGCTGCGACCTCAATGCCTTCCTCTTCGATGGGCTCTGCCGCACCATCGGCTACGCCAACCTCGCCGGCCGTGACGCCAACCAGGAATTGCGCATGCGCATGCACCTCGAGCACGGCGCCATTCCGACCGTCACTATCCGCTCGCCCCGTGAGATCCTGAGTCCGAACGCCGCCGTCCGGCAAATGCTCGACCGCGCCAAAAAGTAGACTGACACTGGAGGAATTGAGCTATGCAACGAAGACAGTTTATCCAGGCCTTGGGTCTGGCCGGGGCGACGACGCTCTGCGCCCGGGCCACACGCGCCGCCGCTGCCGCCGCGTCCGCACGGCGTCCGAACATCGTTTACATCATGGCTGACGAACTGGCCTACTATGAACTGTCGCATATGGGCAACCGGCGCATTCATACGCCGCGTATCGATCGGATGGCTTCCGAGGGCCTTCGTTTCACCCAGGCGCTGGCGGGGGCACCGGTCTGCGCCCCGCTGCGGTGCACGCTAATGACCGGCAAGCACACGGGCCATTCCTCCGTGCGTGCCAACGACGGCGGGACACCGCTGCGCAGCGAAGAGCAGACAATGGCCTCCGTGCTAAAGGACATCGGCTATGCCACCGGCGGCTTTGGCAAGTGGGGGTGCGGGGGCCGCGATTCGACGGGCGTGCCGGAGAAGCACGGCTTCGACGCCTTCTTTGGCTACTACGATCAGGTCCACGCGCACTCGTATTATCCGGCTTACCTGATTCGCAACAGCGAGGAAGTCCCCCTGACCGGCAACGAAGGCGGGCGGACCGGCCAGACCTATGCCCACTACGTCATCATGGAAAGGGCCCTGGAGTTCATTCGCACCAACAAGGACCGGCCGTTCTTCTGCTACCTGCCGATCACGCCGCCGCACGGGATGTATGACATCCCGGCCGATGACCCCGGGTGGGCGCTGTACGGCAGCGACGAGTGGGTCAAGGACCCGGAGGTGCCCCAGGACGCCAAAAACTATGCGGCGATGGTCACGATGGTCGACCGCAACGTCGGGCAGGTCCTCGATCTGTTGCGCGCTCTCGATCTGGAGGACAACACGATCGTCTTCTTCACGGGTGACAACGGTGGGCAGGACCGCTTCCGCAGCGAAGCGTACCCGCGCGGCTATTTCGGGCCCAACGTCGACCCCAGAACGGGCAATGAGCTGCGCGGCGGCAAAGGCAATCTCTATGAGGGGGGACTGCGGATTCCCTTCATGGTCCGCTGGCCTGGCAGGGTCGCCGCGGGCCGGGTGAGTGACTTCCTTTGCTATCAGCCGGACATGTTGCCCACGCTGGCCGAACTGACCGGCGCCCAGCCCCCTGCCGATATCGATGGCCTTTCGATCCTTCCGGAATTGCTCGGATCCGAGGCGACAGGCCGCCAGCAGGAAGAGCACGAGTATCTCTATTGGGAGCATCGCGCCCAGGTGGCGGTCCGCATGGACAACTGGAAGGCCATTCAACCGAAGAAGGACGCCGCCTGGGAATTGTACGATCTCCACACCGATCTGAGCGAGACGGCCGACATTGCCGACCAACACCCGGAGATCCTCGCCCGCATGAAGGCGTTCGCGGCGCAGGCGCACGAGCCGGTGCGGCCGGGCACGTTCTCGGATCGCACACGCCACGAGCGCGACCGCAAGGCCAAGTGGGGATCGACCCGTGCCGAGGCCGACAACTATGGAAGCCGGGTCAACCGAATTGCCGAGAATGATCTGATCCCGGCCACCCAGATGAAGGTCATGCGCTGTAGCAGCGAGAACTTTGCGAACGATCGCCGGGCTGTCTACGCGATAGACGGGAATCCACGCACCGTCTGGCATTCTCAGTTCACCGGCAGGCTGGCCAAGCACCCGCACGAACTCGTGATCGACCTGGGTACAGCGTATGAGGTCCGTGGCTTCCGCTACCTCGCGCGGCAGGACCGGGGCTGGAACGGGGCGTTCGCCAAGACAGAGTTCTATGTCAGTGACACTCCCGACGCCTTCGGAAAACCGGCCGCACGAGCCACGTTCAAGAAGGTGCGCACGCCGCAGGCAGCCGATTGTGAAACTCCAATCCGCGGACGCTACGTGCTGGTTCGTATCCTCTCCGAAGTCAACAACGGCCCCTGGGCCTCCGCCGCCCAGATCGGTGTCATCGGAACGAAGTAGGGTGGGTTCTCAACCCACGCGCCACAACCGCGCATCCGAACGCGCCGCCGCTATCTCAAAAGACCGCGTGGGTCAAGGACCCACCCTACCTTTGCGTCTCAGGGCTCGCCGCCTTCGAGAGGATCGTTCTCTCCGCAGGGCATGGGCATCTCATCTTCATAGAACCCTTCGCGCACATACCGATGGTATGTCGACCAGGGCCACTCGGACGGCTTGGCCACAAGGCCGTGCTTGACCGGGTTGAAATGGATGTACTCGATATGCCTCTGGAGATCTCTCTCGTCGCGAATCTGGTGCTCCCAAAACCGTCGCTGCCATAGCGCCGCCTCCTTGCTCCGTCGCCGCGACCGATTGCGTGTGCCATCGGGTTCCCCGCCCCGCAAGTATTCGCGGGTGAAGATTGCCTTGAGCGCCGCCCACCGCTTCGAGAAGCCCGCGTCGCCCTCCGGCATCTTCCAGAGACAATGCAAATGCTCCGGCAGAAGACACAGGGCTACCAGTTCGAATGGCCGACGTTCTTGCACCACCTGCCACGCGTGCCGCAGGCATCGCCGTGCGAAAGCCTCGACAAACAGCGGTCGGCGGTCCCACGTCACAACCGTGAAGAAGTAGTACCCGCCTGGAAAACGCGCTCGCCGATAGTGTGACATCTCGCACTCCCCTGCTCTCGCACCTTCAAACGGTCCACGTAGGGTGGGTTCTCAACCCACGCGTCGCAACCGCGCATCCGGACGCGCCGTCGCTATCTCAATGAAACGCGTGGGTCAAGGACCCACCCTACTCAATACGCCAATCCGGTCTCGGCGAAAATGTATACGACGCCGCTGTGGGGGTCGATCAAGACCTGGTACAGAACATCGTAGCCCGTGCGTCCCGGTCCTGGCGGCGGCATTTTCAGCGCCCCTTCCCATACCCGTGCCGATCGGATCGACGCCGGCGTATAGAGGTCGATCCGCAACTCATCCTGCCAGCCCTTTGCCTCGTCAAAGAAGACCGACGTCGACTGCTTCAGGGCGACCAACTCGCCCGGATCGAGCGAGCGGAACACGGCCCCCTGATCCGTGAACAGCGCCACCACCTCCTCCTGTCCCTGCCGGTCCGCTTCGAACCGCACGAAGATCTTCCCCGCACGGCCACCCCCGGTAATGGCACGAAGGTTGGCCGCACCCTTGGGCAGCTTCCGATCCGTCACCTGACGAAACCTCAGCCGGACCTCGCGCGGCGGCACTTCCCGCGGTCCCGTACCGAGACCCGTCTTGGGCAGAGTTGCTCCCACGTAGGACAACGTGGCCAAACAGAACAGGCCCGGGACAATGGCAGACGTCAGCAGAACCGTGCGCAATGATCGCTTCATATGTCTATCCTCCCGTCACACGCTACCTCGACCGGTCAAAGCCTCTCCTGGCGCAGCTTCCTCATGAGCACTACATCACCAGAGTACCCGAAATGACCGATCGGGTCAACCGTCTGTGACGTCCCGAGCAGCGCCGGCACAAACACCACCGCCATGGTGAACAGCATTTCGGCTTGACAACACCGAGTTGTTCAGGGTCTCATCGAGGGGTCGTGCCCGCAGAGTGGGTAGGGCCGGCGATCAAAATTGAACACGGGATGACATCTCAGCATCGCGACCGGAAGGAGTGGCCATGAGATACGCACCACGACAGAATCAGCGCAGCCAATGCATCCACCGAATGTTCGTGAGTCTAACGATCGTCTTGATGTACGGTGCTTCCGCCTCCGCGCGGATCGCCGTGGATGGACGCTACTGGACCTACAATGGGCAGCGGGTGCTCTTGCTCGGCGGTTGGAATCACGGCCACAATCCCTTCATCGATCACGACACGGACAACGACCGTGACAAACAAGGCGTCAGCACGGTCGAGCAGATCAAGCAAGCCATGGACGAACTGGCCGCCGCAGGCGGCAACTACCTGCGCTGCGTCCTCGATCCGGGGATGGCCGCGGGCATCCAGGGGTTCGACTTCTGCGCCAGGTCTAACGGCAAGTATGACCTGAACACCATGACCGGTCCCTTCTGGACGCGGCTGGAAACGTTCATCAGCGAAGCGCAGCAGCGCAACATCATCGTGCAAATCGAATTGTGGGATCGCTTCGACTGGGTCGACGGCGCCTGGGGCTCCTGGCCGCAGAGCCCGTGGAACCCGCAGAACAACGTCAACTACACCCCCGACTCCTCCGGCCTGGCCATCTCCTACGGATCGTTCGGGAACCATCCGTTCCTCTCCGAAGTCCCGGGCCATCCGAACTACGAGCAGGCCCCGCCGCAGCGCAAGCAGCAGTACGACCTCGTCCGCCGCTTTCACGAGCAGTTCGTCACCAGGCTGCTGTCGGTCACCCTCCAGTACGGCAACGTGCTCTATTGCATGAACAACGAAACCCACGCCGACCCCGCCTGGGGTCTGTACTGGATGCAGTTCATCGAAGACCAGGCACGGGCCCAGGGCAAGACCGTGGAGACCACCGATATGCTGGACGACGTCCACCAGGCCGAGGACTCGCACGGCTTGACCTTTCAACTCACCCACCGCGATCGATACGACTACATCGACATCTCCCAGGTCAACAGCCGGCACGCCGACGAAGCGCATTGGGAGAAGGTCAAATGGATCGCCGACGCTGCCCGGAGACTCGATCCGCCCTACCTGCTGCACATGACCAAAGTGTATGGCAACGATCTCGCTTTGGATAGCAAGCCCTGGAGCAATTGGCGGCCGGGCGACTCAGACAATGCGATCGAGGAATGGTGGCGCGACCTGCTCGCCGGCGTCGCGGGTGTTCGCTTCCATCGCCCCACCGCCGGGATCGGCCTCTGCACCGCCAGCAAGAATTGCATCCGCGCCACCCGCAAAGTCGAGAGCCGTGTCAAATTCTGGGACGTCGAGCCCCGGATGGAGTTGTTGAGCGAGCGAGAACCTGATGAGGCCTACCTGGCTGCCGATCCAGGCCGGGCGTACATTCTCTACTTCACCAAGAACGGCGGCGGCTCGGTCGGTCTGAGACTGGATGACTACGCCGGCCAAACCTTCGCGCTACGCTGGGTCAACATCGACACGGGCAACTCGGAGCCGACCGCCTCACTCGCCGGCGGCCGCACCGTCACCCTCACGCGTCCCGATGCCAACGCCCACTGGGTCGCCACCCTCACCCGGTGACGTCACAGCCCCCTACCATTCGACAGGGTCGCCCTGGCTCACGGACAGGCAGGTCCACTGGCCCTGGTCGTCCAGGCGAATCCAGTACGCCCCCTCCCACGTATCGGTGCCGAGGAAATACGACCCGTCGTCGAGTTGCAGCACAGTGTTCGGAATCCAGGGTACGGAACTAACGACTTCGCGGCCGGGCCTCGTCGCCTTCTGCACGACCTTCGTGACCTCCTTGACCATCTTGCCGTCCTGGCGGCGCCACGTCACGTGATCCACCACTTGATCGGGCTCTTTGACCCACTTCGAGGGCCTGTCGAGAGCGAACGCCAGTTCCAGCAGCAGTTCGTCCCCTTTGAGGCGATAGAGGCCGGTACGACCGGCCAGCAACAGCGTCTCGTCGGGCAAAGCCCTGACCGCGGAAACGGCCGCCCCTTCATACTCCGGGCGCGCATCCGGCCAGTCCTCCGGAAGTCGAACGGAGCCGCCGGCCGTAGCGATTGAATAGCGTCCGTCCACCGATCGGCGGAGCAGGCAGTTCGACTGCCAGTATTCGCCGGTACAGACCCAGAGATCGCCGGCGCTCGTCAGGGAGCAGGAGGTCACTTGTCGCAGGTACAACACCCCTGCCGTGATCACTTCCAGGCGGCGATCGAGGACGCTGAGATGCAAGGGCTCGCCCATCGTCAGCCACCACAGGCGGTTGGCCTGCCGTCCGCCCATCTGCTCCTCTTCGCGGAAGAAGACCGTATCGCCATGGCGCTGCGGCGGCAGGCTGGAACGTGGCAACAGCATGTCCCCGGCATGGACGACGGTCCAGGTGCGACCCTCGAGGCGATAGATCGCCTTCGTATACACGGCCAGCAGCGACTGGCCCTCCAGACCCAGGTCGGGCATCTCGTCGTCCTGAGGCAACCGCACCGTGACCCGATCGTCAGCGCCGATGCCGGTCACGACGAACTTCCCGTCCGCCACCCCGCCGAACCAGGCCCGCTCGTCCGCTACGACCGCCGCATACACTTCGTTGACCTCGGGCACGCAAATCTCATGAACCTTCTGATCCGCCGGATCGAAGTAGTAGCCCTGGGTATAGAAGTCCTCCCCCGGCTTCATCTTGCGGGCCTTACGCTGCGTCCCATCGAAGCAGTATCCGCGATGGACGAAGTCATCATATTCCGACGTCGGGCGGCCGTTGCCGTTCGGGTCGGTGTACGACTCTTGGTTGAGAACGTGCGCCCGGTGCAGACGCCCACGCTGGAAGGCAGCGAGAAACACCCCGTCGCGGAACGGACACAGGAAGCGCACCCGCACGCCCTTCTCATTGCGCACGACAATCGGCACCTTGGGAACCTTGCGCTTCTCGAAGCGCAGCCCCATCAACCTGCTCCGCAGCGCCGCCCGTGCCTTCGGGACCCGATTCTGCTGCCTCTCCCGGTATTCCCGGTATTCGGCGGCCCGCTCTTCCAGGCGGAAGTCTCTGCCGTGCCGCTTGCACCAGAAGGTGGCGAGAATCACACCCGACATCTCATCGGGATGCGGAAATCCCAATCCCTCCATGTACTTGGCCAATGCGGAGCCACTCCACAATCCCCACTCATTCCGCATGCCCGTACCGAATCCATGATGAGAGAGGATCATCCCATCTTCCGAATCCATGCCATCGACCAAGGCCAACGACTCTGGCGTCAGGATCTGCTCCAACCTCGCATGGGCCTCGGCCAGGGTGGCCGGGGGCTCCCCCCAACGCTCCTTCAGGTGCAGTTGCTTCCTCGCCAACCTGGCGAGTACCCCCTCGATGCCGGCGCGTCGGTTCGGCTCCTGGCGCACCCGCTTCTCAACGCCCTGCTCCTGTGCCGAGACGGGCGAAAGCAACAGGCAAACGATAACGAACACAACCCGCATCAAATTTCTCCCTCTGCAACCTGGCTGGTCGGTAGGTTGGGCGTCCCGCCCGACCTTTGGGGCAAGCGAGACGCTGGCCCTACAGAACAACCGATATGCCCCTTCCTTTCCACTGGCGGCCCCGCCTCCGCGCCGGCACCGCATCGCCAGGATATGAAGAACCGCCTGGTGGGTCAATGGCCTCTCTCAACGCAGCCGCCTCTCTGCCCGGCAACCATCGCGACCAACATCGGGGCGAATGATGATTCGCCCCTACCAGACGACGGGGTCGCCTTCGGCCGCGGGCAGGCAGGTCCATTGGTCGTCATCGTCCGGGCGAATCCAGTAGGCGCCCTCCCACGTATCGGTGCCGAGGAAATACGACCCATCCGCGAGTTGCAGCACGGTGTTCGGGTTCCAAGTCACATGATCGACAACTTTGCGGCCGCGCTCTGATGCCTTCTGCACGACGACTTCGACGTTCTCCTTGACCATCTTGTCGCCTTCGCGACGCCAGACCACGCGACTCACCGTCTTGTCGCGGAGTTCCTCCAAAGGCTTATCGAGTGTGAAGCGCAACTCCAGCTTCAAGGTGTCGCCCTGGAGGCGGTAGATCCCGGTGCGACTGGCGAGAAGAAGCGTCCCATCAGGCAAGGCCGTAACCGCGGAGATGTAAGCCCCTTCAGATTCGATCCGGGTCTCGGGCCAGCCTTCCATGAACCGAACGGAACCGGCCAAGGTAGCGATCGAGTAGTCTCCGTCCTGCGCTCGGCGTAAAAGGCAGTTCGAATACCATTCATTGACACACGCCCACAAATCCCCCTCACTGGTCACACAGTAGGAGTTCACCTCGTCCCACTCCGGCCCCCCTGCCGCCAACACACCCACGTCCTGGTCGAGGGCCCTGGGATACAACGACTCGCCTATCGTCAACCACCACAGGCGATCCGTCTGCCGACCAAGCATGTACGCCTCATCGAGGAAGAAAACCTTGTCGCCGTACCGCAACGGCGGCAGGCCCGAACGTGGCAGTAGAATGTCGCCGGAATGGAGGACAGTCCAGGTACGACCCTCCAGGCGATAGATCGTCTTGGCATACACGCCCAGAAGGGATGCCCCATCCCGGCCCAAATCGGGCATCTCATCGCTCTGCGGCAAAGGCACCGTGATCCGATTCTCCGCCCCAACGCCTGCCACGACGTACTTCCCGTCGGTGACACCACCAAACCAGGCCCGTTCGCCCGCCACCACCGCCCGATACACTTCGTTGACTTCCGGCACGTCAATCCGGTGAATCTGCCGGTCCGCCGGGTCGAAGTAGTATGCCGGCGTGTAGAACTCCTCCTCGGCCTTCATCTTCCGCGGCTTTGTGCTGAAATCCTCCCTCCAACCGATCCCGTACCCTCGGTAGATGGGGTGATCGTACGGCCAGGCCAGGCGAAGCCCATCATTCGGAGCAACATTACGGCGTGGTATGGGGACCTTGGCCCTCCGCATACTCCCCTGCCGGTACGCGGTCAGGAACACGCCGTCCCGCAGGCGACATAGAGAACGCGCCCGCACGCCGTGCTCGCGGATCGGAATCGACGCCGTAGGGACGTCCTGCGCCTCGAAGTGAAGCCCCATCATCCCGCTCCGCAGCGCCGCGCGACCCTCTCGAACCCGCTTGTCGTACTCTTCCTGGGCTTTCTCATCAGTCTCCCATTGCCTTCTGGATTCGGTGGCCCGCTCTCCCAGCCGGTAATCCTGCCCGTGCCGCTTGCACCAGAAGGTATCGACAATCGCGTACGCCATGTCGGAGGCGTAGGCGAATCCCAGCTCCTCCATGTGCTGGGCCAGCACCGAACCGCCCTCCAATTTCCAGCCGGTGAGAAGGTCCCCACCCAATCCAAAGAAATGCTCTTTGTGCATCTGCCTTTCGGAGGTCATGGCATCGATCTTCGCCAGCCCCTCAGGCGACAACATCCGCTCCAGTTCCGCATGGGCTTCGGCCAGCGTGGCTGGGACCTCCCCGATCTTGTCTTTGACCTTGAGCTCTTCCAGCCTCTGCGGCCAGTTGTGCATCTTGATCTTCCCCCCTTGCGCTTGCCCCGCCTGCACCAAGACCACGGCAACCACGAAGCAAACGAACACTGATGACGAAATACGCATCGTGTTTCTCCCTCTAACTTAGCTGATCGGTAGGTCGGGCGTCTCGCCCGACCCTGGCGACAAGCGAGACGCTTGTTCTACAGAACAACCGATATCTCCCTTCCTTTCCACTGGCGGCCTCACCGCCTCGCCGGCACCGCCATGGTAGCATATCCCAGGGGTCACGCCGGGTCAACTTCCGGGGGCTTTCGCGCGCCGCCGGCAGCATCGGTCCGTAGGGGCAAGCCCCCGTGCTTGCCCTTTCTCTGGATCGATACATCAGACCGGACCAGCGCCGAATCTGGCCATCGGGACGGGCAACCGTACTGGACGGAGCGGGCCGGCACGGTGGCCGGCCCCTACGGGGAAATCCGGGGATTTTCGTTGACGGCGGCGGACATTGTTAGTATATTGCATAACCAATATGAAAACTGGAATCGACAATTCGTTATCCCGGGAGGCGCGCCGCTGCGGGCGCCGGGGCTCGTGGGCTTCAGGCCGGATCCGGTCAGGCGTGGTGTCATCATTGGCGTCAAACAAAGCCAATTCCCGCCCGTTTTTGGGCTCAAAACGCGGATCTAGCGCAAGACGAACCCTATCGAAGCCAAATACAGCAGGCTGGAGGCGGGAGGCCGGAGACCGGAGGGAGTTGGTCTCGGCGGCCCCTCACGAGGTACGAGCGACCGGTCACAGGCGACGGAACGCGCCAAACAAAGCCAATTTTCAGCGTTTTCGGGCCAGGAACGCCGGTCGGGCGCAGAAACAAAGCCAATTGCAGGTTCCCGACCGCGGGTGGCAGCCTCAAGCCCACAGGGCTTGGGGATGGTCTGAGGCTTTACAGCGGGGCCGGATATGGTATGCTGTGGCCCGCATCAAGCCTGTGGGCTCGCGCTTGGGGGAGGTGGGTAACCGTTTCCGAAGCACTTGAAACCGACAAGAGAATACCGACTGTGGGGTAGGCTATGAAAATCAAGACGATCAAAGCACATGAATTACTGGATTCGCGGGGCAACCCGACGATTGAAACCATCGCCGTCCTGGAAGACGGCGTGAGGGCCACGGCCATGGTCCCTTCGGGGGCCTCGACCGGTCAGCACGAGGCGCTGGAACTGCGGGATGGCGACAAGAACCGTTATCTGGGTCGCGGCGTCCTCAAGGCCGTCGCCCACGTCAACAAGGAGATCGCGCCGGCCCTGATCGGTATGGATGTGACGAACCAGGAGGCGATCGATCGGGCCATGCTGGAGATGGACGGGACGCCCAACAAATCCAAGCTCGGTGCCAACGCGATCTTGTCGGTCTCGATCGCCGTTCTCAAAGCCGGCGCCGCTGCCCGCGGCATCCCCTTCTACGCCTACGTCTCGACGCTCTGTGATCCGGACCCGAGTGGCAAGTTCACGATGCCCATCCCGATGATGAACGTCCTCAACGGGGGCAAGCACGCCGAGGGCTCGGCCGATTTCCAGGAATACATGATCATGCCCGTCGGGGCGCCGTCCATCGTCGAAGCCGTGCGCTGGGGCGCCGAGATCTTCCACCATCTGGGCAAGATCATCCTGGATAAGGGCTGGCCGACCACCGTGGGCGATGAGGGTGGCTACGCCCCGCCCGTCAAATCCAACGAGGAGCCCCTGCAACTGATTATGGCGGCGCTGGAAAAGGCCGGCTACCGACCGGGCGAGCAGGTGGGCATCGCCCTGGACCCGGCGGCCACGGAATTGCACGTCGACGACAAGTACCACCTGGAAAAGGACGGCCGCAAGGACCTGTCCTATGAGGAGATGGTAGACCTCTACGAGGACTGGATCAAGAAGTATCCGATCGTCTCGATCGAGGACGGGCTGGCCGAAGAGGACTGGAGCGGATTCAACCATCTGATGGAAGAGACCGAGGGCAAAGTGCAAATCGTCGGCGACGACCTGTTCGTCACCAGCGCTGAGCGCGTGCGGATCGGGATCTGGGAGCAGGCGGCCAATTCCGTGCTGATCAAGGTCAACCAGATTGGGACCATCACCGAGGCCCTGGAGACGATCAACCTGGCCCGCGAGCACGCGATGACCTGTATCATCTCGCACCGCTCGGGCGAAACGGAGTTGCCCTTCGAAGCGGACTTCGCGGTCGGGACCCACGTGGGCCAGATCAAGATCGGCTCGCTCTCGCGTTCCGAGCGCGTGGCCGAGTACAACCAGCTCATGCGGATAGAACGCCAGCTCGGCGACCGGGCCCAAATGGCCAAATTCCGCTTCGCTCGGTGACCGGGCGTCAGATGGATCCTGAAGCAGGCGAGGACCGGTGTTGAAAGAACGCGTCAAACTGTGGCGGAGGCCGGAACTGGGGGGTGTCGAGTTGTTGCGCGCCCACTACGTCGCGCAGACCTTCGGCCGCCACACGCACGAGGGGTTTGCCGTGGGGGTGATCGAGGACGGGGCGTTGGGGTTCTACTACCACGGCGCGAACGTGATCGCGCCGGCCGGCATGATCAACCTGGTCAACCCGGGCGAGGTCCATACGGGCCATGCCGCCACGCGCGGCGGGTGGACCTATCGCATGTTCTACCTCGACGCCGATCTGCTGCAAGAGGCCGCGGCGCAGATCGCCGACCGGCCCGAGGCGCTGCCTTTTTTCCGCGCAGGCGTGCTCGGCGACGAGCCACTCGCCCACGCGCTGCGCAGCCTGCACGCGGGGCTCGAAACCGGAGAGCTGTCGCGTCTGGAGGCCGAGTCGCGTTTCCTGACGCTGTTGACGCAATTGATCGAACGGCACGCCCAGCCCAGACCGCGCGTGCGCTCGGTGAGGCCCGAACCGGCTGCGGTCAGGCGAGCGCGCGACTACATCGAGGCGTGCTACGCCGAAAACCTCTCCGTGCGCGACTTGGCGGCGGTCGCACATTTGAGTCCGTTCCATTTCATTCGAGTCTTCCAGGAACAAACGGGCCTGCCGCCGCACGCCTATCTGATGCAGACGCGTGTGCGCCGGGCCCAAGCGCTGCTGAAGCAAGGCCGGCGAATCGTCGACGCAGCCTGCGCGACGGGCTTCGCCGACCAGAGCCATCTGACGAAACATTTCAAACGCGCCCTGGGCTATACGCCGGGCCAATACCGCAATTCCATACAAGACGCTTGACGTGACGTTGGCCTAGACTGGCCGAAGAGAAGTCACAAAAAACGTCATGACTAGGAGTTGCCCAGATGCAAGATTACGTACACGGCTATGACGCCAGAGAATCGGACCGCCTGACCGATCAGGCCAACACGCTGACCGACCTGCTGCATCACGACACCTCGTACCCGGCCCAAGCCCGAGTCCTGGAGGCCGGCTGCGGCGTCGGCGCCCAGACCGTCATCCTCGCCCGTAGAAGCCCCGAAGCACAGTTCATCTCGATCGACATCTCCGCCGACTCGTTGGCCCAGGCCCAGACCCTGATTGAGGCCGAAGGCCTCGCGAACGTGACCTTCCAGCAGAAGAGCCTCTTCGAGTTGCAGCCTGACGAGGGCCTGTTCGATCACATCTTCGTCTGCTTCGTACTCGAGCACCTGCCCGAACCGGTTGCCGCGCTGCGGCACCTGGGCACGCTGCTCAAGCCAGGCGGTTCGCTCACCGCCATCGAAGGCGACCACGGCTCGTTCTATTGTTACCCCGAGAGCGCCGAGGCCAAGCGGGCCGTCCGCTGTCTGGTCGAGGCCCAGGCGCGTGCCAAAGGCAATGCGCTGATCGGCCGGCAGCTCTATCCGCTGTTCCGGGCGGCAGGATTCGACGACGTGGCGGTTTCCCCGCGTGCGGTGTACGCGGACGCGAGCCGGCCCGAGTGGGTTGAGGGCTTCTCCAAACGCACTTTCATCGCCATGGTCGAGGGCGTGCGCGATCAGGCCCTGCTGCTGGGCCTGATCGACGAAGCGACCTGGAACCAAGGCATCGCCGATCTCTACCGCGCGACCGAAGCCGACGGGACCTTCTGCTACAGCTTCTTCAAAGCCGTGGCCCACCGACTGTGAGGCACCTATGATGTCAGCCGCATTGTCACAACTCTTTGGTAATGCCGGGCTGGGGGGCGGCGTAGAGGCCGTCGGGGCCGGCGTGGATGGGCGGCTCGCTGGCGAAGGTCAGGCGGTCGATGTCCTTGACGAACTGGAAGTCGCTGGCCATGACCTGGTCCCAGGTGACCATCTGGCCCGTATGGGTGGCGGCGCGGCCCATGATCGCCGCGACCTCCGCCTCGCCCGCGCGGCGGGCCTCGTTGTGCGGCTTGTCCTGACGAATCGCATCGAGCAGGAGTTGCCATTCGACGCGATACGGATTCGGATCGTCGCCCTTGAACTGCCAGATCAGGTTGTCCTTGCTCATGTCCTGCGTGCGGTAGATTTTCGAGCGCGGCTGGCCCAGCGTCTCCATCAGGACGGCCGAGCCCTTGGAGCCATGGGCGTAGTCGGCGTAGGTGTTCCAGCACCCGTTCATGTGGCGCGAGAAAGCAAACAGCTTCGCCCCGTCCGCAAAGGTATACTCGACGGTGTAGTGATCGAACTGGCTGCCGGCCTCCTGGTAACACCGGCCGCCAAAGCCCTGGGCCGAGACGGGCCAGGCGCCCTTGGCCCAGCAGGCGACGTCGACGTTGTGACAGTGCCAGTCGATGAAGAAACCCGAGGAGACCCAGGTGAAGCTGTTGGGCTGCTGGAGCTGGAAAGCGATCTCGTTGGCGCCGGCCGGCAGCGGCGGGCATTGGACCGGGCCGTGCACGCGGTAGATGCGCAGGGTGTGCACGTCGCCAATGGCGCCGTTGTGAATGCGCTGAATCGCCTCCTGCCTCGCCTGGGAATGGCGCCACATAAAGCCCACCCCCACCTTGAGGCCCTTCTTCTCGGACAATTCAGCGGCCTTGAGCCAGCGGCGCACGTTGGGCGCGTCGGTCGCGAAGGACTTTTCCGCAAATACGTTGATGCCCTTGCTCACGGCGTATTCGAACATCATCGGGCGAAAGGCGGCATGCGTGGTCAGCAGCACAACATCGCCCGGCGCAAGACAATCGATCGCTTTCCTGTAGGCCTCGAAGCCGATGAACTGCCTCTCGGGTGGCACGTCGACTTTCTCGGCGGCGATCTTCTTGAGATTTTCCAGACTGCTCTTGAGACGTGGCTCGAACAAATCGGCCATCGCCACCAGTTTGACCGGACCGCCCCGCGCTGCGAAAGCGTCGGCCACCGCCCCGGTGCCCCGCCCGCCGCAACCGACCAGGGCCAGTCTGATTGTGTTGTGCTCGCTCGCGTAGAGCCGCGGGCCCATCTGCGCCAGCAGTGCGGCGGTCGTGACATGGCCCGACAGTTTCAGGAACGCGCGTCGTGATCTCGAACGGGTGAAACCAGTTGGGATTGAGGTATGCATCGCCGATTCCTCTCATATCCGAGGTCCGTTGGCCGCCCGGCGCGTCGCCGGCGCGAGCCCGGGACTGCCAAACAGCATACCACGGGGCCTGATAACTGCAAGTCTTCGCTCCCGTGTCCCATCTTATTGCACCGTCTCGTCTTTTTTTGTCGCATTCGAAGCGATTGTGTTGTTCAATGCGTCCTATGAATGAAAACTCGTGTGAGGAAACAACAGTAGGCGCCCCGGACACAGCGAATCCCGCTGAACCAGCGGCAGAAACGGACAAGACTGAGAGCGCTCCGCCCGAGGGCGGTTCCCGCAAGAAACGACCCCGGCGACGGCGCAAGAAGAGCAAGGAGTCCTGGAGCCTCGATCAGTTCCAGGTCCCGGAGAAACCGGGCGAGACCCGATTCCACGACCTGGACCTGCCCGATCGGATCATGCACGCGATCGCGGACCTGGGCTTCAAGTATTGCACGCCGATCCAGGCCAAGACCCTGATCCACGTGCACGCCGGGCGCAACGTCTCGGGCCGGGCCCAAACCGGCACCGGCAAGACCGCCGCGTTCTTGATCACCATGTTCAGCAAGTTCCTCCGGGAGCCGCTACAGGGCGAACGGCCCCTGGGCACCCCGCGGGCCCTGGTTCTGGCGCCGACGCGCGAGCTGGCGATCCAGATCGTCAAGGACGCCGAGGATCTGGGCAAGTACTGCCGGTTCAACTGCCTGGCCGTCTATGGGGGCCTGGAGGTCAAGAAGCAGAAGAACCGTCTCGACAAGCGCCCGGTCGATCTGATCGTGGCCACGCCCGGCCGCCTGCTCGATTTCGTCCGGCGCAAGCTCATCGACCTCAAGAAAGTCGAAATCCTCGTCATCGACGAGGCCGACCGGATGCTGGACATGGGCTTCATCCCGGACGTCAAGCGGATCATCCGGCACACCCCGCCCAAAGCCAAACGGCGCACCATGCTGTTCAGCGCCACCCTGACCGAAGATGTATTGCGCCTGGCCGGCCAGTGGATGCCCGACCCGGTCATCTGCGAGGTGGAGCCGGAGCAGGTGGCCGTCGAAACCGTCGACCAGATCGTCTACATCGTCACGTCCCGGGACAAATTCAAGCTGCTCTACAACATTCTCCAGCAGCGTAACGACAACCGCACGCTCATCTTCGGCAATCGCCGCGACCACACTCAGGCGCTGGCCTCCAAGCTGAAAAAGCACGGCATTCCCTGCGAATTGCTCTCGGGCGCCGTCCCGCAGAAGAAACGCCTGCGCATCCTGGAAGCCTTCCGCACGGGCGAGATCAAGGTGGTGGTGGCCACGGACGTGGCCGGCCGGGGTCTGCACGTCAAGGACATCGGCCTGGTGGTCAACTACGAGTTCCCGTACGAGGCGGAAGACTACGTGCATCGGATCGGCCGCACCGGTCGCGCCGGAGAGGCCGGCACGGCGATTTCCTTCGCCTGCGAAGATGAATCCTTCATCATCCCCGACATCGAGAAGTACATCGGCAACCCGCTGAAATGCACGATGCCCGACGAAGAGCTGATGGCCCGCGTCCCCAAACCCCAGGCCACAGAGGCCGACCCGACTCAGGCTGACAGCCCCGAACGGACTTCAGCGAAGAGACGTCCATCCCGTCGCCGTCGCAGCGGGCGTCGATAGCAGACATTGTCGGCATCTGCGGCCTCCTGATCCTCGTTGAGCGTGTCACGACTTTCGAATGTCGCAACTCGCAAGGCCAGTCTGCGTGGGTCCATCGGCCGTTGTCGCGGTTAGAATGCATCGCTCAGGGCCCGATAACCCGAAAATGTCCCCCGAAGTGGCCGACTATTGGTCTGGCCGCCCTGCAATGACCGATATGTCTATACAACATGGTTCGGAAACAAGGTCGGCTCCAACGCAGGGGTCATCCTGAACGGAAGGCGAAGGATGGCGGCGAACGTGATGGCCAATCGAGGTTTTTGATCACTTTGGGATGATATGGCGATGCCCCGAGAAGCAGAGACAATCCCGTTGCTGCCGCGCAGCCGGCACCGCAGCAAGGCGTGCCCGTTCTGTGCCGAGACGATCCGCTACGAGGCGGTGAAGTGCCGCTATTGCGGCGAGTTTCTCTACGGCGACCGTCGCGCGACCAAGGCCAAATTCGGTCCGGCCGAATCCGAAGAGACAGAGTATGAAGAGTGCGAAGAGTTGGAAGAGGAGGACGTCCTGGACGAAGAGGCGGAAGACGACGTGCTCTGGTACGGCCGGCCCAGCGTCTTCGCCCTGATCGGCAAGATCCTCAAGACGAGCATCGTGCTTGGCCTGTGCTGGGCGGTTTTCCACTTCCCGGTCACCAGCCTGTTCGCCTATGCGGATAAGTTCCTTTCCGCAGCCCCGGTCTCCGCGGAACGGCTGACCCAGATCGAAGCCTGGATCGACCTCGGCGCCCTGGCGCTGGCGGGCCTGGCGCTGCTCGTCCTGGCCGTCCGCATCGTCATACTCAAGAGCATCTACTACGAAGTGACACCCGACCGCATCGAGTGGTCGCGCGGGATCTTCGATCGCCAGGTGGACAACCTCGACATGTTCCGCGTGATCGATTTGAAGCTGCGCCGCTCGCTGCTCGAGTGCCTGCTCGGCATCGGCACGGTCCACCTGACCACCAAGGACGATTCCGACCCGCAGTTCGACTTCGTCAAAGTCCCCGACTGCCGCTACCTCTACGACGTCCTCAAAAAGGCCGGCCTCGAAGCCGACAAAGTCCGCAACGTCATCCATATGGAATAACCCGCCCGAGCGAACGCGCGGAATTGACGATGACCTTGTGGCCCATCCCAGCGAACCATCGCCAAGGCCTATGGCCTTGACGCTGCCACCCGGCACCGACCGTCATTTCGACCGAAGGCCAGAGGCCAGAGTGGAGAAATGTCGCCTTGCACCGACCCTCGGCGTGTGCTACCCTTGGTCTATATGTCTGACGCAATCGCGCACGGAGAGGTTCCCTGATGCGAATCGTGGGGCGACTAATCGGAGAGGAGATTACCACGCACATGTCACAACACCAGCGGAAAGCCGGTTGCACTGCCGTCATTGGACTGCTTGCCCTGTGGGTACACACCAGCGCCGCCAACGCCCTGCCCAAAGCACCGGACAACGCGGCTTTGCTATATTGCCAAGCCGCCTTAATCCGTGCAGAATTGCGCGTCCCAGTGGGCATTGACTACGTGCTAAGGGGAGCTGATCCTGACGAGAAGATGAAGGCCGCATATGAGCAGTTGCAGGCTATCTACGGCCGTGGGGATGCGAACATGCCGCGGTATTCTGTCCATGCGGAGGGGAAAGGGAATCCTGAAGGCAAGGTGCGGGAGTATTTTCAGTCAGAGGACTACCGCCGGGCGGTGGAACTGACCTTGGCCGCCACACGGATACCAAAGTGTGACTGGGGCCTGTTGGTTTCCGGCCGAGCGTCTCCTGAGGGGAGATTGCCCCAAGCACTCAGACAGCTCGTCTACTTGCTTGAGACACACGCCAAGCTGCTGGCACGCTACGGTCAGTACGCTGAGGCAATCGAGACCATTGAAGCGTTGCGGCGCTTCAGTAGCCACGTCGGAGACGACACCTATCTCATGTGGATATGGTCTCCCACCGCAGAGAGTCAAGCTCTTGATGCAGCGCGCCACCTTCTCAGTAGGATGCCGGCGGATAATGACCTGCTGGCGCGACTGGACGCGGCACTCGCCGACGAAAAGCGTCCGCCATGGCACCCCCGGGAAACACTCATGAAGTGGTATGACACGGAGATTGCCTCCTTAGAGGCGTCAATCGACCTGTACTCGGACTGGAGGGAAGCCTTCCTCGCAAGGCTTGACGGTGGTTTGATGCAAGAGGGGGATGCCGGGGAGAAACTGATTCGAAATGCTACCTCTGCCGGGGAGGCGCTTGATCGTCTGCGGGCTGCTTATGAGGACCTCGTCGACCCGGTGATTGTGGCTCTCGAAGGTGACGGATCATATCGGGATAAGCACGCGAAGATCGCGCAGCTCAAGGACAAGGTCTATGCGGGCATTGAAGCAGGCGACATTATCATTCTTGTGACGAGGGCTCTCAGCGTGGAACACTATTACCAGTTGCACGTCAAGCGGTTGGCTCTGGCCCATGCTGTACAGGCGGCGATCCTCGTCTATCGCATGAAGGCCGAGAAGGGCCGCTTGCCCGAGGCCCTACCAGACGGCTTACCGGGCGATCCCTACAGTGGCAAGGACTTCGACTATGCGATCACGGAGGAGGGCTTCACCCTGCGCTGCCGCGCCATGGCGGTCGGCTACAACCAGGGGCCGCGACAGTTCGATTTCAAGGTCCGCGAAAACGAGGAGCGCTAACCACGGGCGTGGCGTAGAAGCTTGACAAGACACAGCAGAAACGGCCTACTGAGGACTCGTCGGGGTCACGGGATGATTTTGGATGGTGTGATTGTGTATGGAGGTATGGCATGGCCATTCAGCGAGCGGTACCGAAGTCCATCTGCGGCTGCATTCTTGCCCTTCTAACCCTTCTGACCTTTCTCACCCTTCTGACCCCTCCCACCTGGGGCGGCGAGGATCGGCCGCTGACCATTGAGACGCGGGCGGCGCGGGATCAGTCGAACAATATTCGGCAGCATTTGATGCGGGTGGCGCAGGAGGTCTCGCACGGGGCGCTGGCGGGGATCGATACGTTGGCCGATTGGGAGCAAGCCAGGCCAAGGCGGTACGCGCAGTATCTGGAGATGATGGGGCTGGTGGATGTCCCGGTGGACGGGCCGCGACCGCCTTTGAACGTTAAGATCGTCGGAACGATCAAGAAACCGGGCTATCGCATCGAGAAGCTCCGTTACGAGTCTCTGCCCGGCCTGTACGTGCCGGCCAATCTCTACATCCCCGACAACATCACCGAGCCGGTCCCGGCGGTGCTGTACGTCTGCGGCCATTCGCGGACGCAGAAGGTGTCGTATCAGCCGTACCCGCGCAAGTTCGCCCAACTGGGTTTCGTCTGCCTGATCATCGAGACGATCCAGTGGGGTGAGGTCTACGGCGACCATTGGGGCTGCTACGCGCGGGGCTGGTTCCACTGGTACAGCCGGGGGTATTGCCCCGGAGGGGTGGAGCTATGGAACGCCATGCGGGGGCTCGATCTGCTCTGCGCGAGGCCCGAGGTCGACGCGGACAAGCTGGGCGTCACCGGCATCTCGGGCGGCGGCACGCAAAGCTGGTACATCGCGGCGGCCGATCCGCGGATCAAGGTGGCCGCCCCGGTCTGCGGGACCAGCACGGTCAATTCCCACGTGCATCAGCGCACCGTCGATGGGCATTGCGACTGCATGATGCCGATCAATACGTATCAGCAGGACTACCACGACTTCGGCGCGTTGATCGCCCCGCGTCCGCTGCTGATCGCCTCGGCCAATCGCGATGGGCTCAATTCCATCGAGGCGGTGCGCGAGGTCTATTTCGGCATCAAGCACATCTACGAACTCTATGGCAACCCGGACGATATCGTCCTGGTCGAAACGCCCGGCGGGCATTCGTATCACGAAATCAGCCGAACCAGGATCTTCTCGTTCTTCATCAAACACCTGATGGGCAAGGATATCCCCCCGACCGAAGTTGGTGACATCGACAAATCGGAAGAGAACATGCTTTCGGCCGAGGAATTGAAAGTCTACGTGGACGGCCCCCCCGCCGACGACCGCACCACAACGATTCAGGAGACGTTCATCAAGATGGCCAAGCCTCCGGCGCTTTCCACCCGCGGTCAGTGCAAGGCGCAGCGCGAAAAGGTACTGAGCTTCCTGAAGGAGCGAACGTTTGGGGCCTTCCCGAAGAACCCGCTGCCGCTCGATCTGCGCTGGGAATTCCGCGCCGAGGATGGCGCCGCGCACGGGTGGGAGATATACAGCTTCGTTTCGGAAGAGGACTACCGTCTGAAGATCGACGTTCGCTGGCGCCACACGCCGGAGGAAGCGGCGCCCTTGATGCTCGTGCTGCGCAGCCCGAACGAGGACCGCTGGGAGTCGCAAGGCTTCATCTCGGGCCTCGACGGCAAATGGAACATCGCCTACTTCGAGACGCGGGGCGTGGGCGAGACGGGCTGGCCGGCAGATCTGCAGTGGCACGTGCGGCGTGCCGCGGCCTGGACGGGCCGGACGGTGGCCTCGATGCGGGTTTACGATGTCCTGCGCTGTCTGGAAGCGCTGCGCGAGTTGAAAGCGGCCGGCCAGAACCGAATCGGCATTGCGGCTCGGGGAGAGATGGCGGCGGTGGCCCTGTACGCCGCCCTGCTGGATGGCGACGTTGCTGCCGTCCTGCTGCGCGACCCGCCCGCGACGCAGAACGCCCCGAGCAACGAGGACGGACGCGGCGAGGCCATCGAAATGCTCAACTGCCTGCGCATCACCGACTTGCCCCAGGTGGCGGGTCTGTTGTTCCCAACCTCCATCGCCATCGCGGGCGAGATGCCCGATTCGTACGAGTGGGCGCAGCAACTCTACCAGACCCTCGGCGAATCCGGCCGATTCCAGAACGTCAGCACGTTTTCCCAGTGGAGGTCCGAATGAAAAGAACACGAGTGAGACCCATCACACTGTGCGGCCTGCTGATCGTGACATGGGTCTGCGGCGCAGCGCAGACGGCTGAGCAGAAGGTAACGCCAGGGATCGAGGAACTCTATCGACTGGATCGGCTGCCCGTGTTGCGCGAGTCACTCAAGGTCGCCTCGGTCTCGAGCTATGACCGCACCGGTGGAAACAACGACGGATTTGGCGGGCAGTTCTCCTTTGTGCGCAAGGAAGACGACGGCCTGGTCCTGGCGGACCTGAAAGGCCCGGGCGTGATCTACCGCCTCTGGACCCCCACGCCCACCGACGATGTGATGGAATTCTATTTCGATGGCGAGGCCGAACCCCGCATTCAGGTGAAGTTCCGCGACATCTTCCTGGGCCAGCATCCAGCCTTCGAGCGGCCCCTGGTCGGCTACGGCGCCGGCGGGTTTTACAGCTACGTTCCCCTGCCCTATGAGAAATCGTGCAAGGTCTTCATCCGAGCCGAACGCATGCAGTTCTACCAGATCAATTACGCCACCTACCCCGCGGACATGGGCATCGAGACGTTCACCGCCCAACCCACCGCCGAGCAGCGCGCGCACACCGAAAAGGCCAAGACCCTGTTCGTCTCGGCCGGTCGGGACGTCAGTGCGTACGCCGTCCCTCCGGGTGGCAAAATCGACAAACACACCGCCAAGGTCACGCTGACAGCGGGCGAAGCAGCGACGCTGTTCAAGGTGGACCGGCCGGGCCGAATCGTGGGAATCCGCGTCTCGCCCGCCGAAGCGTTGATGGGCAAGCAGCGTGATGTCGTCCTACGGGCATACTGGGACGGCGACAGCGAGCCGGCGATCCTCAGCCCGGCGGGCGATTTCTTCGGCTACGCCTGGGGCGAACCGGCGACCAAGTCCCTCCTGGTCGGCACCGCCGACGGCGTCAACTACTGCTACTTCCCGATGCCCTTCGACCGCTCGGCGCGGCTCGAATTGTACGCCGAGCCTGGGTTAGATCGAAACGTCTCCGTACAGGCGGAGGTCTTGTTCGTGCCGGCCCGGCGCCGGGACAACGAAGGCAAGTTCTACGCGCTGTGGCGCCGCGAGAACCCGACGACCAAGGGCAAACCTTTCACCTTCATCGAGACCGAGGGCCGGGGCCATCTGGTCGGCTGCGTTCAGCAATCCCAGGCCTTCGAGACGGGCGGCACATATTACTTCGAAGGCGACGACCAGACCACCATCGATGGCGAGCTGGTCATTCACGGCACCGGCTCGGAAGACTTCTACAATGGCGGTTGGTACGACGTCCCGGGCCGTTGGGAGACGCGACGCTCGTTCGTGCTCAGTGGCTGCCTGGCCTATAAGAAGCATCTTGGGCGAACCGGTGCGTACCGGATCTTCCTGGGCGACGCCTACGCCTACCGCCAGAGCATTCTGCAAACGATTGAGCACGCACCGACCAACAACGACATGCTCAACGACTATTGCGGGCTGACCTATCTCTATTCACAGGAGAGGCCCACGTGCGACTTCGCCCTGCCGGCTGTCGCTGATCGCTCGGTTCTCGATCCAGAGCGCATTGTGTTCGCCACCTGGTGGAACGTCCCGATCTACTCGTTCTCCCTGCGCAACGCGACGCTGACCAAGGAAGGGATCCAGCACGAAGGCCGGGAGGTGCGTTTCCTCTCGATGCGCGCCCACGACGGCGCGACGTTCGGGCCGCATTCGATCTCGTTCACCTGTGAGTTGCCCGCGGCCGGTACCTATCGCATCAGCCTCGAAGCAATCAAAGGACCGGAGCAGGCCATCGTGCAATTGTTCCGAGATGAAGCCCCGGTCGGGCCGGCCCTCGATCTGTTCAGCGCCGAGCGACAGCCAGGTAACGACCTGCACATCGGCACACTGGAACTGGAGGAAGGTCCGAATAACCTCATGTTCAAGCTCGTGGGAAAGAACGACCAATCCGCAGGCCTCGGCTTCGACCTGCGGAGCATCATTTGTGAACGGGTGCAATAGATGAAGAGACATAGCGAACATCGACTCGTGCCGGCTGTGGCCGGCTTGATCGTCGTTCTGTGCGGGCAGATCGTTATCGCGGGCGATGCGCGGCAGATCATCCCAGCTCCAGCGCAGGGACGCATGGTGGCGCCGGACGTGATGCAACGCGTTTACGAAGAGGCCAAGACACCCTTCAAATACGGTGTGATCCTCAAGGGCCAGGACGGCAAGAAACTCGACTGCCCCAGCGTCTTCCGCCACGAGGACCGCTGGTACATGGTCTATATCATCTTCGATGGCGACGGCTACGAGACCGCACTGGCCGACAGCACCGACCTGCTGCACTGGCGACCGCGGGGCACGATTCTGCCCTTCCAGCAAACCGGTTGGGATGCGGTGCAGGCGGCCGGCTACATCGCGTTGCAGGACACGATCTGGGGCGGTTCGTATGAACTGGAGCACCGCGATGGCAAGTACTGGATGTCTTATATTGGCGGCGCTCTGAAAGGCTACGAGACCGATCCGCTGGCCATCGGCATCGCCTGGACGGACGATCCGACCCAGCCGCAGCCGTGGCAACGACTCGCCGAGCCCGTACTGTCACGCGATCAGGAAGACGTGCGGCCCTGGGAGAGCCTGACCCAATACAAGAGCAATATCATCCACGACAAAGACCAGACGCTGGGTTACCCCTTCGTGATGTTCTATAACGGCAAGGCCAAGGGCAGCCCCGAGCGGATCGGGATGGCCGTCTCGCATGACATGCGGCGGTGGCACCGCTACGGCAGCGACCCGGTCATCGACAATCAGACCGGTATCTCGGGCGATCCGCAGGTGGTCCGCATGGGCGACGTCTGGGTCATGTTCTATTTCGGCGCCTTCTGGCGGCCCAAAGCCTTCGACACCTTCGCCTGTTCGTACGACCTGGTCCACTGGACGAAGTGGCAAGGCCCCGATCTGGTCGCGCCGTCGGAACCCTACGACGAGACCTTCGCGCACAAACCCTGGCTCGTCAAGCACGAGGGCGTCGTCTATCACTTCTACTGCGCCGTGGGCGACCAGGGCCGCGTCGTCGCCTTGGCCACCTCGCGCGAATCGCCCCGCGGTCGCCGATAGCCGCGCCCACGGCTACGGAGCGAAAGCGCCGGGGAGGAAGATCTGGTCAACAACCTCTTGCGAAGGCTCCTCAAAGAACAACCCGCCCCGGGCCGTATCACCGGGGGGAAGGCAATCCCCGTTCGGACGGATATCGTGCATTTCCAGAGAGGCGCCGCCGGTCGTGTGCAGGACTTGGAGGCACACGACGTATCGGCCCGCCTGCTCCACATAGAAGGCGTGGAGGTGGTGCGGCAGCTCGCTGTCCCCCGCGCCATCGGGCGGGACGAAACCACTGGTGCCATCGTCGTCTCGAGGAGACAACCCTCGGAACGAGTGCGTCACGGTCGTGCCACCGACCTCGAGGCAAAACCCCATGTTTTCACCGATGTTAAGGCCGAGCAGGTTCAGACCGGCCGGGAAATCGACGACGGTGATGATCAGGACCCCGACGTGGTCGTCGTCATCGCCATCGGCAGGATTTCCGGGCGACGTGGCAGGGCCATCGAAACCCGGGAACGTCTCATTGGCGAAGCCGTTCAGACTGTCAAACTTGCCCGCATCGTCTCCAGAATCGTAGTAATTGGCGTAGGCGCTGGTGCGCGTGCCTTGTTCACTCAACGGTATGGCTCCGGAGAAGAAGTCATGCTTGAGATCATGCACGTTGTCTCGGGTAACCTCAAAGGGCTGTTCGGCCTTACCTCCCCAGGCCCAGAAACCGGGCCTCCCGGTGCCCGAACTGGTGATCTGCGACTCGGCCGGAATCCTCGGCAGAAGCTTCGGCACGGACTTGACCACCGCGCTGGTCTCCGTGGCATCGTCCTCGAACCAGAAACTCATTCCATCGTAACTGTAGGAGCTGGCGGTTGCGACAAATCTCACAGGCCGGCCGTTCGCTATCGCCGCGCGGAGATCGTCCGACATGGCACCGAGAAGATTGCTGAGAGGAATTTCGGTCTCCAAGAGCGAGAAGCCACCGACGACCGTGGTCTCCGTATCGGGATGGTCAAGCGGATTCCACTGGCCATCGCCTCCCGTCTTGACATACCCCGCGAAGCCCTTGCCAAAGCCAACGATCAGTTCAGCCTCGCTGTAGAAGTCCTGCGGGTCGACAGACTTGCGGTCATCGTCAGGGTCGACTGCCCCCAGGTATACATCGACTCCCCCACTGAGCGGAAAGTCGGTCGTATAGAGGACCGCCTTGATGGTCAGGGAGCGATCCTCAATGGGCGTCAGAGGGGAGCCCAGTCTAACTTCCACATGGGTCAAATCCACACCACCGAGGCCATAGCCGAAATCGCCGCCGTGATCGTAGTACACGTCAGCTATGAGGTCGGCGATCCAACCCGCACCTTCAGAAAGGAAATTGGCCCCGCTATTCCTGCCGTGGCGCATCGCCCACTGGAGTTCCGGAGCGAGTCCAACGGCGGTCGCGGATCGCTCCCATCCGATCCATCCGAATCCCTCCCGAAACACACTGCCTTGAAGAAGGGGATCGATCGTTACGCCGGTACCGCCTTCGGACATCACGTTGGCCGGGTCCGGTGAGCTCGGAACGCCGAGCGTCAGGCCAACCCCGCGCACGGCGTTGCGCGCCGTCTCTTGGGGTGTTCCGGCGCGTTCGATATTCGCAACCGGCAACAAGCGCCAATCCAGGTAGTTGTACTGCGGCTCTTCGACCCACACATCGTCAACGATGTTGAGCGCAACACCTTTGCGCAGACCGAAGTTCCTCTTGATCCCGGTCTCGTCGGTGGACTCCTCATCGGTCGGAAGGTAGGTTCCAGTCAACTCGAAGAGACTTCCCAGCAGAACGTCGCCTTGCTCAGCAGCAGAAATGCGGCGATCGCCATCCCCCACCATAATCCCGGTGCGTAAGCGCGGGACGGATAGCTGGACATTTATTGGCTGGAATATGCGGTTCATCTCATAGAGGATCTCCCGAACTTCGTCGACGTCACCCGGGTCCTCGGGCCCCAGGACAAAGACCGCCACCGGAACTTCGATGCCTCCCGGCTCGACCAGGACATTGGGGCCAATGACATCCCCGGCCCGGGCCGACGCCGCCAGCAGGCACAACATGCTGAACACTACCGACCCACGCCGTCCGTTTTTGCAGAGAGTCTCCATCTCATTTCCTCCGTATGTATGGCTACGGCTGTACTGGTGCTGCTCACCTTGCCTGGCTGAGCACAATCTATCGAGGCGTGGGAGACGGCATTGCACCGTCCGGCAGGCATCGGCCTCGTCTGAAAATCAACGGATGTGCCGGGAGGAATACCGCTACCCAAGCCACCTACTGCAACCAGACGCCCATCATGATGAGCTGACCTGGTCTACTGTTGACCTTTACAGGACCATTTTAGTCCTATTCGCTCGCAAAGAAAAAACGGACGCCTCGAAAAGAACGGAGTCCTAGGGTTAGCGTAGTGGTCTCGATAGCAAGGGTTCACGAATTCAGGCTTTTTTTGCTGTTTTTCTGTGAGCGTCCCCGTGGCGATGACGAAGGCCCGGACTGTGGTTGCCCCTCGGTCCCCGGACAGGTGCTGGCAAGGGACTTAGGGCCACATCCGGTCATCGAGCCATTGCCGGCCCAACGTGGCAAAATCGACGAGGTCCACTCTGTCGCTGTCGTCCAGATCGGCGGGCAGGCCGTTCACCCGTTCTAACTGGCCCGTTCCATCGCTGGCCAGGTAAGCAGCTTCCGCCTCGCAGAGTGCGTAGTTGTAAATCTGAAAGTCGTCGATCAGGCCGTCGTAGTCGCCATACCAGCCCGAACCGATGGTGAAGGACGTGATGTCTTCAATAGGCGTATCGGTCCCCTGCTTGCGGTCGTAGAGCACGCCGTTGAGGTAGATGCGCATCTCGCCTTTCTGTTCCCCGGATCCGACCCGAATGTCCTTCGTGAACGCCCAGTGGTTCCAGAGTTCCGTCCATTCGCGCTTGGATTGGTGCCGGCCCGCCAGACGATTTTCGAACGACCATGGCGCGCCGCAGTCCCAGCGATACTGCCCCGGCTGACGCCAGCAGCCTAAGTGCACGGCGAGGGTCGGATTCGAAACACCGTAAGTGTAATTGGAGCAACACAAGGTGTCGTTTAGATGAGAAGAATCATGACCCTTCTGCCAGAAGGCAATGGTCACGGCCTCTCGGATATCGTCGAAGAGCTCAGCCGCATGGAACACCGTCACGGCGTCGCCTTGATTGAGCAGATTGATGGCCTTGCCGTGCACGCCGGGCACGTAGGTGGGCCGCCCTTGGAGTTGCCCGTGCGCCGAGCCCACACAGTCGGAGGCGCTGCCGTCGAAGCGATACCACAACACCGGCTCGTTCGGCTCGCGGAGCGGCACCGTATAGACCGGTTCGTCCAGCCACGTTGACGCCATCTGCTCCAGGTCCTCGTAGTCGACCACACAGTCGCACGTCAGGTCGGCCCGGGGACGTCGCTCCTCGAAGCATTGGGCCGGGTGCAGCGCGAGATCGTCGACGTATACGGTCCCGGAACCGAATTGGCCGACCAGGGCCTCGGGCCAGACGAAGCCTATCGCAACACTCTCCACCTGCGCCAAATTGACGTCGTTGAAGTCACTGAGTGCGACCCGCCACTCGCTCCATTCGAGCCCGGTGAGAATCTCCGGATCGCCCGTGAAAATCGAGCGTTGCTCAACCGCCCCGTCACTGACGGTGACGTACATCTGTCCGCGTATGGCATTGTCTCGTCCGCCATGGAGCCAGAGGCAAAGCGCAGCCGCTCCGGACCGGGTCCAATCCTGCGGTCGATCGAAATCTCGATAGGCTTCGGAATAATGCATGGCATCGTAATAGTACGAGAAGGCCATGCTCTGCTGGCAACTGTGGTAGATGCGGTCAATCTCCAGCGCCACCCGTCCCCGGCTGTGGGTGGACCAGGTTAGGTAGAGGAAGTTCTGCCACCAGTTGTAGGCATCGAAATCATCGATGACCAGGCGGTCCACCACGGTGAACGACCACATCTCGCCCGGGGAGTATTCGTTGGGCTCGGAGGCATCCGCGGCATCGACGCGCCAGTAGTACGTGGCGCCCAACCGCAGTTCGGGCGGCTCGAAGCTGTTCGCGTCCGGTGGTACGACCTGATATTGCACACGGCCATCGGCCGCCTCCACCAGGGAGCGAACCTCGCTCAGATACAGAACCTGCCGGCGCGCGTCACAGGCCGGCGTCCACACCAGGTTGGCATCGGCCGGGACGTCGAGCGCCCCGCTGACCGGCAGCGGGTACCGCGCTTGCGGCCCGCATTCGTACACGATCCGTGCCTGGACGTAGCCCAGGTCGAAACCGGGCGATGAGCCGCCGTAGTCGACCGCGACCAGCCGCAAGGCCCGCGGCACAAAGGGTACTTCGAGCTCCGGCAGTTCCAGACTGATGTACGTCGTGGCCTGGACGTGCGCATCCTCGGCCTGCGCCACACCGATGACAACCTCCTGGTCGGCGCCGTCGGTCAGAAACACCAGCGCCTGCTCCCCGGCTTTGCCTGATTCGGTCAGTTCCAGATCGTCGCCCGGGCCGTTCCACAAATGCCCGGCAAACAGCAGATCCACCCAATGATCTTCAGGAATGGTCACCGCCGAGAGTTCCGACGGAGGCTGCCCCACCAGCCATTGGTCCAGGACCACCGGAATTGGATACTCGCCGCTGGCCCCCATGCCGACCCAGCAGCTCGCGTCGGCGTCATACGCGTCGAGCAGGCCGACGGGATACTCCCATGCGCCTTCCTGGGCCCACAGCGCACCGGGAGCCAGGAACATCATGACCCACACAGCGAACCTGCTGGGCATTCGCATGGTTATCCTCCAACGTGACCTCCGCCGGCGGCACCGATTCCGATGCGCATCGACCCTACCGATCAACCCACTACGTATTATACCAGTTTTCCTGCTCAAGTACAAAGCCCCCAGGCAACCGATTCGTCCCCGCAGAGCAGGCGTCGCCGGCCGGGAATATCCTTGCTGCCGGCCTGCCGGCTGCTATACTTGCGTTACTCATCATGCGTGCGACAAGGGCAGCGTCGCCGGGAAAGCTGGTCCCATAATACATCGACAGTGAGAGGCGAGAAACCATGAGCGATTATTCCGTAAGCCCCGCCGGTGAGAAGTTCGAATTGCCCCAACCCGAAGCCTACGCGGCCGAGTTCCAGCGGATCGAGGCCCTGGCCCAAACCGCCCGCGCCGAGGGCCAGGAGGTCGTGGTCGTCATGGGCGTCGGCTTTGTCGGCGCCGTCATGGCCGCGATCATCGCCGACACCCTGGATAAGGAAACCGGCCAACCCAGCAAGTTCGTCATCGGCTGCCAGCGGCCCAGCACGCGCAGCTACTGGAAGATTCCGCTGCTCAATCGCGGCCAGTCCCCGGTCAAGGCCGAGGACCCTGAAGTCGATCCGATGATCGCCCGGTGCGTTCTGGAGAAAAGGACCCTGGTGGCCACCTACAACAGCGACTGCCTCAAACTGGCCGATTGCGTGGTCATCGACGTGCAGTGCGACTACACCAAGCACGCGCTGGGCAACATGCGCAGCGGGCAGGCCGAGATGAGCGCCCTGGAGGCGACGATGCGGACCATCGGGGAGAAGATCGAGCCGCACTGTCTCGTGCTCATCGAGACGACCGTCGCGCCCGGCACCACGGAGTTCGTCGCCTGGCCGATTATGAAGAAGGCCTTCGCCACGCGTGGGCTCGACACCGAACCGTTGCTGGCGCACAGCTTCGAGCGCGTCATGCCCGGGCGGCACTATGTCTCGTCCATTCGTGATTTCTGGCGCGTCTGCTCGGGATGCAATGCCGAAGCCCGGCAGCGCGTCGAGACATTTCTGCGCCAGGTGCTCAACACCGAGGAATTTCCGCTGACCGTCATGGACCGGCCCATCGAATCCGAGACCACCAAGATCGTCGAGAATTCCTACCGCGCGACCACACTGGCTTTCCTGAACGAGTGGAGTCTGTTCGCCGAACGTAACGGGGTCGATCTGATCAAGGTCATCCAGGCCATCAAGATGCGTCCCACGCACAGCAACATGATCTTCCCGGGCCCCGGCATCGGCGGCTACTGCCTGCCCAAGGACGGCGGGCTCGGCTACTGGGCCTACAAGCACATCCTGGGCTTCGAAGACGGTGACAGCATCTTCAAGATCACGCCCACCGCGATCGACATCAACGACACGCGTGGGCTGCATGTGGCGCAGTTGACGCGCGACGCGCTGCGCAATATGGGTCGCTACATTGCCGGTGCGGACGTGCTGATCTGCGGTGCCAGCTACCGTCAGGACGTCGGCGACACGCGCTACAGCGGCAGCGAAATGGTCGTGCGGAAGCTGACGGAAATGGGCGCCGAGATCCGAGTGCACGATCCGTACGTGGAACACTGGTATGAATTGGAGAGCCAGGACACCTATCCGGCCCCGGGTCATTCGTGGGCGCGCTTCTTCCGCAACCAGGACCACCTCACCAGCACGACCGTCCAGCAGGACATCGCACCGGCGCTGCAAGGCGCCGAAGCATTGATCCTGGCGGTGCCGCATAAGCCCTACCTCGAACTCGATCCCGATCAGGTCGTCGCGTGGGCGGGTAGTCCCCTGGCGGTGATCGATTGCTTCGGCATCCTGGACGACGACAAAATCCGGCGCTACTTCGAGCTGGGCTGCGAGGTCAAGGCCCTCGGTCGCGGCCACATCCAACGCATCAAGAAAGAGGTCAAGGAGGCGACAACGCGCTAGGAAGTGAGTGTCCGAAATCAGATGGAATGCGGGGGGATGGCCACGAATTTCAGCGGCGCGGCACTACAGGTCCACACCCGATTCGCGGAAAGCTCGCTTCAGCGACTCAGAGACACCCAATACCTTCGCCCAATCGCTCAGATAGTCCCTGTCCAGCGAATTGCCCTGCACTTTGATGACGCCCAGAACATCCAGCCATTGACGCTCCGAGACTCGGCCGCCCGTCTCGTACCATTGCAGTTTGCTCAAAATGACATCCTCAGGTGACGAGATGAAGATGACCGTATCCGGATCGTCTTCAACCAATCGATCTTGGAGTCTCCGCGCGAGCGCTGATGCGTGATACGCATCCTTCCTATGGATAAACACATCGACCTTCAACATCGTTTCCAGGTGGATGAGATTGAAGGAAGAAACGCGCGAAACAGCATCTCCGATCATCTGTTCGTCGATGTAATACTCATCCTGCAGCCGTCTGACCAGCGCCGGAATGTGAACGACGGCCACGTCGGCCACGATGTCCGCATCCATTGTGGCGCGCGCCATGCCATGCACCGAACTGGCGATAGAGCCGGCAAGATAATACGGAATAGAGAGCCGGTCGAACGCGTCGATGACCGGCGCCATAGCACGCAAGATATCAGGGTCTTTCATCGCTTTGGCGTTTCAAATGCCCTTCAAGCCGATCGGCCAATTCCTCTCCATAGTGGTAGCGAACGAACAGCCGGCCGAGTTCGTCTTCGCTCAATTGCTGGTTTCTTCGCGCAATCGCTCTTCTCGACAGGCTTGCGACTGTCTGAGACAGCGATCGAGTCTGGGCAAACTTCTTCGATGGCTCGGCGCTTCGCAGCAAGGCAATCAGAACCGCCTCCGTCCTGCCGTCCGTATCCGCAGATTGTGTTCTCATTTCAGATTTCTCAATCATCCACATCAGTATATGAGGCTGTCGGGCAAATGTAAAATAGGAAAGAACGGGACCAGGGTCGCTCCTGGCGGCCTGACGCGCCTCCACACTCGCCCCCCCGCGGGGGCCAGCGAACCAAAACACCGCAAGACCTTGGAGAACAAGCTTGATGATTGACGTGAGAAGGCGCACCATGGGAGCGAATTGTCTCATAGCCGGATACCCTGCATGGACATCAAAAGCAAACGAATTGCGATTCTGGCGCCGGTGGCGTGGCGCACGCCGCCCCGTGCGTACGGTGCGTGGGAGACCGTCGCCAGCAATATCACCGAGGGCCTCGTCGCCCGGGGTTGGAAGCACGTCACGCTGTTCGCTACGAAGGATTCGGTGACCAAGGCCAGGCTCGTCAGTTTCGTTGACAAAGGCTACGAAGAGGACAAGTCCCAGGTCCCGCCCGTCTCAACCTGCCTGCACATCTCCAAGGCCCTGGCAAGGGCTGATGAGTTCGACCTGATCCACAACAATTTCGACTATCTGCCTCTGACGTATCTGCCCTTTATCAAGACGGCGATGCTGACGACGATTCACGGGTTCTCCGAGCCGGACATTCTGCGGGTCTATCGCGATCACAAGGACACCTACTACGTCTCGATCAGCGATGCCGACCGCGACCCGGAGTTGCCCTATCTCGCCACGGTTTACAACGGGATCGACCTGTCCAACCTGACGTTCCGCGCGCAGCCGGGCGAGCACCTCGTCTTCTACGGGCGCATCCATCCCGACAAGGGCCTGCACCTGGCCATCGAAACGGCCCAGAAGACCAAGATGCCCCTCATCGTCGCGGGCATCATTCAGGACCAGGCTTATTTCGATCAGTGCGCCCGGCACTTCGACAGCCAGCAGATTCGCTACATCGGTCCGGTGAATCCCGAGCAGCGGGACGCGTTGCTCGGTCAGGCCCATGCCATCCTGCACCTGAACACGATTCCCGAACGGTTCGGCCTGGTCATGGCCGAGTCCATGGCCGCCGGTGTCCCCGTGATCGCGATGGACCTGGGCTCGTGCCGGGAGGTTGTCGAAGATCAGGAGACAGGCTTTCTCGTCAACAATGTCGAACAGGCGGTCGAAGCCGTCCGTAAGATCGATCGAATCGATCGAAAGAAGTGCCGCCGGCGCGTGGAAGAAAACTTCACCATCGACTGTATGGTCGCCCATTACGAAAAGGTCTACGAAGAAATCTTCCGCCGCGAAGCTGAAAAGAGAGGATGAGCTGCTCATGAACACGCCCATTGTCACCCGCTACGAAGGCAATCCGATTCTGACCAAGGACGACATCCCCTATTCGGTCGCCACGGTCCATAACGCGGGCGTCACCAAATACAACGGGCGCTATATCATGCTGTTTCGCTCACACCTGGATACGGGCCGATCGATCATCGGGCTGGCCGAGAGCGACGATGGGTTCCACTTCACGGCGTGCCCCGAGCCCTTCCTGGTACCCGGGACCGAGCCGCCCTTCTCCGAGTACGAGGCCTTTGGCGTCGAGGATCCGCGCATCACGTTTCTGGAAGGCGCGTATTACATCACGTATAGCGCGTACTCGAAGCACGGCGTCCGCATTGCGCTGGCCAAGACCACCGATTTCCAAGCCGTCCAGCGCATCGCGTTGATCACCCAGGCGGACTACCGCAACACCGTGATCTTCCCTGAAAGAATCGGCGGGCACTACGTGCGTCTGGACCGGCCGCACTCGGAGATCAGTCCCTGGTCGATCTGGATCAGCTACTCGACCGACCTGCGGCACTGGGGCGACTCCCAGGTCATCATGAAGCCCGTGACGTACCACTGGGATGAGATGAAAATCGGCCCCGGCGCCCCGCCGATCAAGACCAAGCGTGGTTGGCTCAATATCTATCACGGCGTCTTCCCGACCATGGATGGCAGCGTCTACCGGCTGGGCGTTGCATTGCACGATCTGAACGACCCCGCCAAGATCATCGCCGTCGGTGACCGCTGGATCTTGCAGCCCGAAGACCCGTGGGAACTTGTCGGCTACGTCCACAACGTGGTCTTCACCTGTGCGGCTGTCCCCGAGGACGACGGCACCCTGAAACTTTACTGGGGCGGCGCCGACAAAGTCATGTGCGCCGGCACCGCCGTCATCGAAGAACTCGTCGACTTCTGCCTGGAGCATCCCCGTCCACCGATGTGAGGATCAGTTGGAGGCCACTACGCCCCGCTTCAGCGACTGCTTCAGTTGCGGGAGGTATTCCTGGTAAACACCCCGTGGTGAGGTCTCGTGGTCGGCGCAGAGCGCCGCGGCGATGCCGATGACCTCGCCCATCATGCCGGTGGTGCCCTGGACGCGCACCGCTGTCAGGCCGATTCGCGTGACGCTGATGTTGCGCCCGGCCATGAACAGATTGTCGACATTCCGCGAATAAAGGCAGCGATAGGGAATCTGAAACGGTCCGTTGAGTTTTTCGGCATCGAGAACGGAGCGACTCAGGCCAATATCGTTGTGGTTGTGTTTCTGGATGGAACGAAATTCCTCGCGCGGAAAGTAGGCGGTGTTTTCCGGATGGGGAAAGTGCTGGTCGATCGAATACGTTGCGGTCACAGCCGCATCGGGCCATTGCCTCTGCTGCTCGATGTCCTGCTGGCGCAAAATGACATCGCCCAGCAGCCGTCGTGATTCGCGCTTGCCCGCAATGTAGCCCACCCGCACCAATTCCAGAGGGGCATATTTGTCTCTATCCTTTGCCTGGTTCTTCTGGAAGGCCCAGTTGCCATAAATCACGCGCAGCATGTAATCGCGGACGTACTCGAAATCATCGATCTGATCGTAGTAGAAACCCGTCTCCCAGTTCCAACCCCAGCGCGTCGCATGCTGGCAGGTCTGTTCGGTGAACTGCACGGCCCAGGGACACTCGGGAAAAGTTGTCGGCCGCCCCATATCCTTCGAGTACCAACTCAACGTCGATCCGTACGACAGATTGTCCGTCACTTCCGGGGCCAGCGTCTCACCCGTTTGGCTCCGCGTTTCCCGGCCCATTCGGTAATCAGCGCCCGCCAGGAAGCCGACGGTGCCATCCCCGGTGCAGTCGGCAAACAGCGGCGCGATGAAACGCCACTCCCGGCCTGTCTCGATGCGCTTGCCAATCACCGCGGCGATTCGAGTCCCTTTCATCTCGACGTCAAAGACATGCGTGCTGAGAAACAGCTTGAGGTTAGGCTCAGCCCGGACCAGGTCCAGCAGCTTCTCAGGCTTCATCTGCACCTGCTTGAGCTCGGCGACGACGTTGCCGATCGCGGGATAAGGAGGTTGGTTCAACTGCCCCGACATATGCACACCGATCTCAGGGCTGTTGTTGCCACCCAGGACCGGCCGATCTTGAATCAGGGCCACCCGCACGCCCAGGCGCGCCGCCGAGAGGGCCGCACTCGTGCCGGCAACGCCGCCCCCGACCACCACCAGATCGAACTGGCCCACCTCCGGCGGCACCGCGGGAAGGCCCAGTGCCGTCTTGCGGAAACGACGCAGCAGGTCGCCCTCGTTCGGTGGCGTAAACGCCGGATCGGTCGTCAGAAGAATCGCATCGCAGCGCCCGTCGAACCCGGTCAGATCGTGTAGTCTCAACTCGATGGCCTTCGACGAAATCTGTACCGGTCCGGCCTTGATCCAACCCCACTGGGTCCCTTCCGTTCCGAACACCTTCGCAACCGCCTGGCCATCGACGAGAATCTGGAATCGTCCGGGCGACTCCGCCGTCTGCCAGGGTGCGCACCAGTCCCAGGTCCGCACGTGGACGTAGTAATGCCCGGCCGAGGGCAACTCGACGCGCGTCGTCGCATCGTCCACGGGTCGGCCCGCACCATGGGCCAACAGAAAAGGCGAGCCCATCTGATCCATGAACTGCTGATCGACCACCCAACCGCCTTTATCCTGAAAGCGCTCCGCTTCCACCAGCACAGTCTGGGCATCGGCTGTGAGGACGAAGCTCAGCATGCAAAGAGACAAGACAATCGCAACGTGTGAACCCGGCTTGTGTGACAACATCTCTTGACTCCAAAGCATGGATTGGCGAGTTCACCAGCCTATCGTTGCGACTGGCGCCACTTGCGGTCCATAAGGATGATGATCTTGTCGTGGATGGCGGCCGGCAAGGCCTTCTTGAGCATCTTGCGCACCTCGCGCATGGGTGTACGCTGGGTTAGATGGGAGATGATGATGTGCTCGTTTTCCAGCCGCTCGACCAGGGACGCAAATTCGTCGACGTGCATATGCCGTCCCGCATTGGCCCGGCTGACGTGCTCGTCCTCGTAGAACGTACACTCGGCGACCAGGATCTTGCTCTTGACGACGTAGTCGAGTTGGGCGAAGTCCACGTATTGCGTATCCCCAAAATAGGTGACGATCGGCACCTCCAGCGGGTTGTCGATCTGAATGCCCTGCTTCTTCAGCTCCACCAGTTGGGGTCCGGTCAGGCCGGCGTATTCGGATTTGAGCTTCTTGCGCTTCTCCAGCACGGTGAACCCAACCGAGCCGGCGGTATGCTTGGTGGGAAAGGCCCGGGCGAACAAATTGGGCTTGATCTGATACTCATCACCGGGCTTGACGCCGACGAGCTTGGCTGGGATGCGATTGCCATCCAGACGGCCCCAGGCGTTGACGATCTCCTGCATGGGCTTGATCAGGTTGGCCGGCGCCAGGATCGTCCCGGCCGGCAGCCCGCAAAAATTTCGCTGGGACAGGTAGTAGGCGAATCCCGCCGCGTGGTCCATGTGGCCGTGGGTCAGCAGGACGTGATTGATGGGGATGATCTGGTCGGGGGCCTTGCCGACGTCGAAGCAGACGTCAAGCTGGGGTAAGGCAATCGCCGTCTCTTCACCGGCCACGGAATAGCCGAGGATTTCCAGGTCGTCGATTTCGATACGTGATAGATTGTGACTGGGCATTTGGATTTACGATTTACGAATTACGATTTATGATTTGAGCTTATACGAAGCACATGGTGCCAAATAGTAAATAGTAATTCGTAAATCGTAAATCCCAAAATGCCTGACAAGCGAACCCATAGAGGGGCCCATCCGTCCGATGCCCAGCTCTTCAGCCGTGAGGCGCTGCCTGCCCTGCGTGCGGCCTTGGCTGATTTCTCGCTATTGCTGACCAAGGACTATGCCGACAACAGCGCTCTGAAGCTCGTGGGCGACCACTTCTCGCTGAGGCAAAGGCAGCGTCTGGCCGTCATGCGGGCCGCCTGCTCCGATCAGCACCGACAATCGCGTCGGGACCGGCACGTGGCAAACGCTGACCTGCCCGGTCAGCCGCTCGCTATCGATGGCTACAACCTGCTGATCACGACCGAGGCGGCTCTGAGCGGCGCCTTTCTCTTCCGGGGCCGCGACGGCTGCCTCCGCGACCTGGCCGGCATCCACGGGACCTATCGCAAGGTGGAGGAAACCATGCCGGCCCTGCGGTGCATCGGAAGATTCCTCGGAGAGATCGGCGTGACCGACGTGCTTTGGCTGCTCGACAGTCCCGTCTCCAACAGCGGACGCCTCAAAACCCTCATGGGCGAACTGGCCCGCGAACACGGCTGGAACTGGGACATCCGTCTCTCGACCAATCCGGATGCCGAATTGAAGCAAACCGGCCGCATCGTTGTCAGCACCGACAGTGTCGTGTTGGATGCGTGCGAGCGCTGGACCAACCTGGGAACCGAAATGATCCTGGCCTGTATCCCGGAGGCCCGTATCGTCGTGCTCGAGACAGGAGGTTGATGGTGCCTACCGACAGAAAACGTAGTATTGCGGCAATCGCGCTACTGGCTCTCTTGACGTCGACCGCAGCCATGAGTCAGGGACAGCTCAGCATCGCCGAGCGCATTGCGGGCCGCGACTTCCCTTCGGTGTTTCAGGCCTGGAGCCGCGTTGAGAATCTCCCCCGTGCCAACGCGATCGAAGGCATCGCGCGACACGATCTGGCGTGGAACGCGATCTCGCTCTGCGGGCTGCGCTGGGACACGACGCCGCGAGGTCTGGCGGAAGACTTCGAGCCGAGCAGCATCGAAGCCGCACGAAAGGTGCGCCGAAAACTGCTCGAACTGAATCCAAATCTGATCTTGATCGCTGAAATCCGCTACCGCGATGCCCATCGCAGTTTCCTGCCCGAAAACCATCCATGGTGGATGCGTGACGAACGGGGGCAGATCGTCGAGGGCTGGGCCGAAGGTGGGTTTCTGCGTCTGGACTATCGAAATCCCGCCTTCCAGCGGCACGTGGCACAGCGGGCGAAGGCCACGATCGACTCCGGTATCGCGGACGGGATTCTGCTCGACTGGTGGCAGGAAGACAACGATCGTCTGGCGCTGATTCAGGAGATCCGAGCCGCCATTGGTGATGAGCCGCTCATCATCGCCAACACGAACGACCGCACCGCCCCGCGCACGGCCCCCTATATCAACGGATTCTTCATGGAATGCTATCGCAGTGCGACCGCCGAAGACTGGCAACGGATCGGGCAAACGCTGATCTGGGCCGAACAGCACTTGCGCCAACCCCGCGTCAACTGCGTCGAAGTCTGGTATCATAACTCACGCCGGGACCTGAACCTCATGCGAGCGGTGACGACCCTGACTCTGACACACTCGAACGGCTACTGCCTCTTCTCCGATCCCAACCCCCTGCCCACTCCCGACCATCGGCACGACTGGTATCCCTTCTGGGACACGAACCTGGGCAAGCCGGCAGGCAAAGCCATGCACCGGGCCGATGGGGCAACGTCGCGTGCGTTCGAGCGAGGAACGGTGGTCTACAACCCCATGGGAAACGGGCAGGTGGAAATCACCTTCGATGGAATCCGCGTCAGCCGAGCCACGGGCCGGCGCAGCCGCATTCATACGTTGTCGGCCTGCGACGGAGACATCTATCTCAGAGCAGGCACTCCGTGACCTACACGACGTCGCCTTGGTAGCGGCCGTCCGCGGTGCCATCCTCGGCGTCGACTTCGTCGACGAGCTTCGCGAACTCCTTCAGGTCGATCTGGCCCTTGGCGGCCAAGTAGCGTACCAGCGCCGCCAGGTAGAGCTTCATCTCGTCGCTCTGTCTTTCCAGGATGTCCAGCCGCACCTCGATGTCCTGGGTGGACTGGCGCGACTCCGACCGCACCCGGCTTCTCAACTGCTGGATCTCGCGTCGTTGGTCCTCGATGTCAAGCTGCTGGCCCAGATTGCCCAGCAGCAGCATTCGGCCCCATCCCATCTCGCTCTCCTTCAGTCTGGTCTCTGCTTAGCCCCGCGTTCTCTTCATCTGTCGAAAGGCCTTGGGCCATCGTCCGTCAATCAACATCTCGAGCGTCTGGAGCGTCACCGGCTCCACCGAGTCGCAGATCAGGTCGGCCTGCGCCAGTTTCTCGGCCGGAGTCGTGTTGGTCACGGCGATGCACTTGGCGCCCGCGGCCTTGGCGGCCTGAACCCCGTTGGGGGCGTCCTCGATCACCACGCACCGGGCCGGATCGAGCTCCATACGCTGCGCCGCGATCAGAAACAGCTCGGGGTCGGGCTTCTTGTGCGTCACGTCGTTGCCGTTGACGTAGACCATTTTCGTGTAGGGAACCTTCGCCGCCTCCAGCGCCGCCCGCGATTTCTCCAGTGTGCCTGAGGTCGCGATCGCCACCTGGAAGGTGTCGCTGGCCAGCCCCGCTTCGATCAGCTCCAGCACACCGGGATAGGCGGGCAAGGGCTCGGTCTTCAGCACCTCCAGGAACAAATCCTGACGATACTGAACTGCTTTCTCCAACTGTTCGCTCGTCAAATCGAGGTTATGCACGCGGGCGGCGGCCTTGATGTACTCGTGCGCGCCGCGGCCCAGCCCCTCGGTGAAATCCTCGTCCTTGACCCCCTTGACGCCGAACAGATCGTCAAACACCTCCGCCGACACCCGCCGATTCACCGATTCGGTGTCCGCAATCACCCCATCCACATCGAAAATCAAACCGTATGTCTCGTTCATCGTCGAACCTCTATCGGACCCATTGAAACCCAGGGATAATACCATCTCGGAGGGGCTTCGTCACCCCCTTTGCCACCACATATGCGCGGGTCGGCCGCGTCCCTGCCCCTGACAGATTCAAGCCCGGGCAGGCACAGCACGAAAGGTGTTGAACGATGCCGGTTTCCTCATCAGATACACTGATGACTATAGGAATCCACTCCCGTGGCGGCAAGAGCTTTTGCATGGGATCGGCACGTAGACCCGCCGGCGATTGGAATTTCCGAAAAAACGGCATTTCGTTTAGACTGAGGATAGAGAGGTAATCGTTTCCATATCTGATAACCGGTTGTTGGAGTGCTGAGCCAACTCGTGCGCATGCTGGAAGATAGAATACTCGTTTGGCGATTCAATCGCGGGGACACGGCGGCGCTATGCCGTATCTACGAGAAGTACCGCGATGGTTTGCTCAAGGTCGCGGCCGCTTTGCTCAACGACAGGAACGGCGTCGAGGATGTCTTGCACGACGTCTTCGTCGATTTTGCCGGCACGACCGGACGTTTCCAGCTCAAGGGCAGTCTGAAAGGCTATTTGGCGATCTGCGTGGCCAATCGGGCTCGCGACCGCAACCGCACGAGGCAGCGCCGCAGCGCGGTCAGTCTCGATGGGGTCAGGCCGGGTCGGGCAGATGCGCCAAGCCCGGCAGGCACGGCCATGACGTGCGAAATGATCGAGCAAGTCGGTGCAGCCCTGGCGCAGCTGCCCGACGAGCAGCGGGAGACTATCGTCCTGCATCTACAGAGCAAGCTGCGGTTCCGGGAGATCGCCCAACTCCAGGGCATTTCCGTGAACACAGCCCAGAGTCGCTACCGGTACGGCCTGGAGAAGTTGCGGGCGAGCTTCAATGGTGAGTTGAGCCATGAGTGATTCCGACAGAACCGAGCGTCTCGTCAACGACTATCTGGCGAACCTGCCGACGCCCAACGGCGCCGAGGTGGACGGCAAGGTTCTGAGCAAGGCACTGACGACGATGCAACGAGTCAAAGACCAACGAGCGGCCCAAACGGGCCGCCTCAACTGGAGAACGATTATGACCAGCAAAGCAAGCAAACTGGCTGCCGCGATGGCCGTGACGGCGGCCATATTGTGCCTGACCGTCTTCGATGGATTCACCCAGCCGACCTGGGCGCTGGACGATGCGATCGAGGCCCTCAAAGACTTCGGCGCCGTCCACGTGGTCGGCGCCTTCCCCGGTGGCACGGCCGAGATATGGATGCGAGCCAACAAAGCCAAAACCCAATCCACCGACGTTGTCGTCAAGGGCAGTCTCGGCGCCATCACCTGGACAAAGGATGGCGCGACGTACCACTACGAACCGGGCCAGAACACGGTCTACTACGAACACGCTCTGACGATCGGCATGGCCCAGTGGCTCGGTCCCGAGTTGCTGGAGATGCTGAGTACGGCCGAGAACGCGGAGGTCGTGCGGGGCAAAGACCCCGCCACCGGCCGCGCTCGCGTCATGCTCCTGTGCAGTGTGATCGACGTGCACGGCGCCCAGTCCTGGATGATCGAGTTCGACGTCGCCAGCAAGCTGCCCGTGGCCTTCAAACACTGGCCCAACCTCGACCGCAGCGGGCCGCCTGCCTTCAATGCATTCAAGGTCACCTACTACGAGGACCTGCCCGCCAGCGTGTTCAACGTGCAGATCCCCGGTCACCCGGCCTACGTGCAGAAACCGCTGACCATTCCGGACGAGAACATCGGTATGCTCAGCAATCCCCAGCACGGCATGGCGGTCGATCGCATGACCCAGCAGGAGGCGGCCGAGCGTATCGTGCGGGCGATGTTCCAGGCCGTGATCGATGGCAACCTGGACAGGCTCAAACAGATGTGTCCCGTCTGCGAAGCCTGGGGCGATGAATTTCTGCGTTCCGTCATCTTCCGGGCGGACAAAGACGACCGCATCGCCGAGATCCTGGAGATCGGACAGATTTCCGAGACCGGCCACTCCAAACTCGGGCCCATCGTGGCCCTGCCCGTCTCGGTCCGGCGGCACGACGGCGTCAAGGCCATGCAGAAAGTCATCGTCCAGTTCCGCGAACTGGGCGGCACCGGCTCCTGCGTCGTTCACGGCCCCTACGGCCTGTCCCGCGAAATCGAATAGCCCCCTTCCCTCCGCCTCCAAGAGCCGTCGACCCCATGACTCCGACGGCTCTTTCTTTTTGGACGCCAAACGGCCCTCCCGGTCCCAACGCGGCGGTTTTCGGGGCTCCAATCGGGGCCGGTGCCGTGAAATGGACTTGCGTGGACGAGACAATTTTGTTTAGATAGAGTTAACAGGCGTTCGTTTCACAATGGCAAGCAAGAATGCGTTGATCGGCGCGGCGTGACGACCACACTGGAGCACGCGGGCAGCCACAAATCGAATGATTCCGGGGGGCGGGACGTTGACGTAGTGAGTTCTTGTCTAACGCATCTAACGAGTGAGGGTGTACGGCCAAGCGCCGTCGCATGCCCCCGATTTCCAGCTTTTTGAATGGTCCGCATCACACTTTGAGAAGGAGGATTACGATGGATAGGGTAAAGATTTTCGCCGTGCTTGTCTGCGTACTCGCGGCGGCCAACGCGTGGGGAGCCGGCTTCGCCGACGATTTCGACCGACCGGACGGCGAGGTCGGCAATGGCTGGGGCACGCAGGCCGACGGGACCATTACGGTCGAGATCGTCGATGGCGAGGTGCTCATCGCCGGTCAGCAAGGCACCGACTGGGTGCGGTCGGGTATCTCCCGTGAGATCGGGGGAGAGACGAGAATCGCGTTTGACTTCAAAGCCGACAACAGCTTCAACGTCCATCTCCGTATCAACAGCGCGGACGGCTCCGGCTTCTTCGAGCCGTACTGGCCCCCCGGAAGCTCCTGTCAGTACGCCAACTCCGCCGATGGCAGTTGGCCGGGCTGGACCGCGCTCGCTGATTCGGCCATGATCGCCGGCGAGTACAACACCGTGGTGGTCGAGCGACTGGATTCGGAGATTGTTCTCAGCCTCAACGGCACCGTGATCGGCACATTCACCAATAGCGGCCTGACCACGTTCGGCGACATCCTCATCGCCAGCGATTCGGCCGCCGGCACGAACGGCAGCCTTCACATCGACAACGTGCAGATCGGGACGGTGATTGCGGGCACGGCCAAGGAGCCGAGTCCGGCAGCGGGCACCACGGATATCCCCCGCGACGTCGTGCTGGGCTGGCTGCCCGGAGAGACCGCCGTGGCACACGATGTCTACTTTGGGACCATCGCTGAAGACGTCAACGCTGCCAGCCGGGCTAATCCGATGGACGTGCTGGTCAGTCAGGGCCAGGCGGCCACTGCCTATGAGCCGGACGCTGTGCTGGAATACGGTCAGACCTACTACTGGCGCGTCGACGAGGTCAACGCCGCCCCCGACAATACCATCATCGCAGGCCCCATCTGGAATTTCACGGTTGAGCCCTTCGTCTATCCGGTCGAGAACATCATCGCCACCGCCTCCAGTGCCGAGCCGGACGGCGGTCCGGAAAACACGGTCAATGGTTCCGGCCTTGACGCCGCGGGCCTGCACTCAATCGAGGCGACGGACATGTGGCTGACCGACATTGCGGGCGAGCAGCCGGCGTGGATCCAGTACGAGTTCGACGCGGTTTACAAGCTCCATCAGATGTCCGTCTGGAACTACAACGTCCAGTTCGAGCTGGTGCTGGGCTTCGGAGTCAAAGACGTGACCGTGGAGTACTCCACCGACGGCGTCGAATGGACCGTGTTGGGCGATTATGAGTTCGGCCAGGGCACGGCCCGAACCGGCTACGCCGCCAACACCGTTATCGACCTCGACGGCGTGGTGGCCAAGTACGTCCGGCTCACCGCCAACAGCAACTGGGGCGGCATGGTTCCGCAGGTGGGCCTCAGCGAAGTGGCCTTCCTCCACAAACCGGTGGCCGCGCGTGAGCCCATCCCGGCCGATGGAGCCACGGATGTTGCTTTGGATGCGACGCTGGACTGGCGCGATGGCCGTGAAGTCGTTGCCCACGATGTCTACCTCAGCACCGACCGCGCCGCGGTCGAGGACGGCAGCGCCCTGGTGGATTCGGTGGACGAGAGTCGCTATACCGCCAGCGGGTTGGATCTGGGCCAGACGTATTACTGGCAAGTCAACGAAGTCAACGAAGCCGCGGACCCCACCGTCTGGGAGGGTCCGGTCTGGAGCTTCTCGACGCAGGCGTATCTGGTGGTCGATGACTTCGAGAGCTACAACGATGAAGACAACGTGATCTACGAGACCTGGATCGACGGTTGGATCAACGAGACCGGCTCGACGGTGGGCTATCTGGAGGAACCGTTTGCAGAACGGACCATTGTCAATAGCGGGCGTCAATCGATGCCGCTGTTCTACGACAATTCCAGCGCCAGCACCTCCGAGGCCGATCTCGATCTGACCCAGAACTGGGCCACGAATGGCATCCAGAGCCTGTCGATTCAGTTCCACGGCGACGCCGACAGCACGGTCGGTCAACTGTACGTCGAGATCAATGGCACGAAGGTCTCCTACGACGGCGACGCGGCCGATCTCAACCGAGCGATG
>Ga0272443_10000876_pt1 | contig 49509 bp, 50 predicted proteins | sample SSMAcet12_FD_193581 | JGI IMG/M metagenome (GOLD analysis project Ga0272443, IMG submission 193581) | Marine sediment archaeal communities from Little Sippewissett salt marsh, Falmouth, MA, United States - SSM-Acet-12 | ecosystem: Environmental > Aquatic > Marine > Wetlands > Sediment ...
TAACATAATAAAAGAGATTATAGCCAAAGTATACATATATAATATGATTATAAACTTATAGATCTACACGGGCATACACAATAATGCCTGACAAGTTGGTCACGAATTAATCCACAAAGCAATTACAATTAAAAACAAAATGTGTTCTTACCTTTATTTGAGGATTGAATCACTAAATCGTAAAACACAAATTAATAAGGACGTATTGAGATGTATGTGTATGAGATTAACAAAGTTAGTTATTGGATTTAATTTTGAATCATTTTAGGGATGAGGTTAAATGCACCTAACGGCCAACCTAGGTTCGGTAAGATATACAAGTGAAAAATGGGCGAAAACAGATGAAACGAATCGATACATTGGCTAAAGAATGTGCAAAAGACAGCCCTGGTGCCAATGAACGTGGTGAATGTGGTACAAGAACTTCCTATCACCCCAGTGCCAGAAACGAAACTTGGTCAAACACCATATGGCAGGAGCATGAATGATGGCTCGACGATCTCACAATCCTGATATAATCCAAATCGAGGAATCAAGTTGCTGCAACGCATCCTGCTGCAAGCAACTGGGAATGATTCGCGCCGCCTTTAAGCTTTGATTCCATGGCAGGGAATTTGACGATTTTCATCTTCGATATGTACATTTTTCGAAACAAACGGTCCAAAAAAAAAACAGAGCGTGGCCCTCATGAAACAGGTTCTAAAGAAAAAAACAGGAATCATGCGACTGTTGGAAATCGCAGGGGAAAAGAAAGGACTCCTGATTTGTTCAGGCATCCTTTCCATGCTCAGCGCCATCTTCATGCTGATTCCCTACGTTTCTGTCTACTATATCCTCGCCGAGCTGCTGAGCCATGCAGCGGATCTATCTTCCGTTGACGGCCCGCTGATGATGCGCTGGGGGTGGATTGCTTTTGGGAGCCTGACCGCTGGCCTGATCACTATGTATCTCGGAAGCATGGCATCTCACATAGCCGCTTTCCGCATCCTATACGGTCTGCGGGTGCAGCTTGCAGAGCACATCGGAAGGCTTCCTCTAGGGTACATGACACAAACCTCTATCGGGACAGTGAAGAAGACACTTGAGCAGAATGTGGAGAAGATCGAGACGTTCATCGCCCACCAAATCCCCGATATGTTCAATGCACTCACCACCGTAGTGGTGATGTTTTCAATCCTCTTCTATCTGAATTTCTGGATGGCTTTGGTCTGCTTGATCGCGATCGTTCTAGGGTTCGGAATCCAGGCATCCATGTGGATGGGTGAACAAGCGAATGAGTCAGTGAAACTCTATTATGACGCGCTTGAAGAGATCAATACGTCCGCCGTGCAATACGTTAGGGGAATGCCCGCGGTCAAGGTCTTCGGTCAGACGGTGCATTCGTTCCGCCGTTTCTACGACGATATGGTCCGCTACCGTGACCTATGTATCCGGTTTTCGGACAGTTTTCAGAATGGGTTTGCATTTTTCAAGACCATACTTGCTTCACTTCTGAGTTTCATCCTCCCCGTAGGAATCCTTCTCCTAGGCCAAGACCCGACCAGCATGGCGTTTGCCCTGGTTCTGATGTTCTTCATCGTGCTGGGCCCAGGAACGGCGGCACCGCTTTACAAGTTCCTTTACCTTTCCTCAAGCCTGCGAGATATCTCTGAGGGGGTAGATCGTATCGATGCGGTCTTCGCCGAGCACCCTATACCCGAGCCGGAGCACCCAAAAAACCCAAAAACATACTCGGTGGAGTTCGACAAGGTCTCCTTCTCCTACGACGCTGCCGGGGCCTCCACCCGGACAGAAACACTCTCGGGGATTAGTTTCGTGGCAGAGCAGAGGAAGGTGACGGCCCTCGTCGGGCCGTCCGGGTCCGGGAAGACCACGATTGCCAACCTGATCCCGCGGTTCTGGGATGTAAAGGAAGGGGCGGTCCGGATAGGAGACGTCGATGTACGCCAGATGAAGACGGAGGATCTCATGGATACGGTCTCCTTTGTGTTTCAGGATACGTTCCTGTTCTTTGATACACTGTATGAGAATATCCGGGTCGGAAAGCCAGGGGCAAGCCGAGAAGAAGTCTACGCTGCAGCCAGAGCAGCCCAATGCCACGACTTTATCGAACGGCTGCCGCAGGGCTACGATACGCTGATCGGGGAAGGAGGAGTCTACCTCTCCGGGGGAGAGGTGCAGCGTGTCTCCGTGGCGAGGGCGATCCTGAAGGGCGCACCCATCCTGGTCTTGGACGAGGCGACAGCCTTTGCAGATCCTGAGAACGAATTTAAGATGCAGATGGCTCTGCGAGAGCTCGTGAAGGAGAAGACCGTCATCGTCATCGCCCACCGCCTCACCTCCATCCGAGAGGCCGATCAGATACTCGTGCTGGAGGAAGGACGCATCGCGGAGCGGGGTATCCATGCGGCCCTGCTCGAGAAAGGTGGCGTGTACCGGAGGATGTGGGACGCGTACACGGATGCAGCTTTATGGGTCATCGTGAAGGGGGGTGTCGCTTGATGGGCGTTCTATCCGATATCACGGCAGGAGACCCCAAAAAACTGGCCCGACCGGTATTCTTCACGGTGCTCTCCGATCTTCTCAATATCGTTCCCTTCGTCTTCGTGATCGCTGCAGTAAGCATGATCTTTGAGCCGTTCATTCATCCGGGCACCCCGATGAATCTCATTGGCCTCTGGTGGGTCAGCGCCGCACTGCTGCTCTATATAATCGTCATCTTCCTCGGGGAGATCGGAGCGTATCGGGCCTCCTATCGAGCGGCCTACGCAGTTGCGGCAGAAGGCAGGGCAGACCTCGCAGAACACCTGAGACGGTTGCCACTTGGATACCTGACTCACCGAGACCCCGGCGATCTGGCCAACATGATCATGGGGGACTTCACCCAGATCGAGCACTCGCTCTCCCATAACCTGCCTCAACTCTTCGGGGCCCTGATCCTGCCCATCTTTGCCTTGGTTGGGCTGGCGTTTCTTGACTGGCGCATGGCCGTGGCCATGTTCATCGCGCTGCCGGTGTCCATCCTAATCGTTCTTGCCTCATCCGAAATGCAGCGGTCGCTGGGCTCCAAGCACATCCAGGCCAAGATTAATGCGGCCAGCCGACTGCAGGAGTACCTGAACGGCATACAAGTGATCAAGGCCCACAACCTCTCAGGAATCCGGTTCGTCCGCCTGGAAAAAGCGTTTCAGGAGTTGATGCAAGAGAGCATCCGGCATGAGGGACTGCTCGGGCCGATCGTTCTGTTGGCGGTGGCATCGGTGCGGGCCGGACTGACGGTACTAGTGCTCGTCGGCGTCTACCTTCTCCTTGGGGGAACGCTGGACATTCTGACGTTCGTCATCTTCCTGGTCATCGGGTCACGTGTCTTTGACCCTCTGACCATGGCGCTGATCAACTTCCCCGAGCTCCGGTATCATGCGCTGGCAGGGGAGCGTATTTTAGCGCTCAGGAACGAGCCCATCATGAAGGGTGAGCGCTGCCCTTCTGAGGAGCACGACATCGAGTTTGCATCAGTCACGTTCGGGTATGGGTCAGATACGGTACTCCACGACATGTCGCTGAAGATGCCTGAAGGAACTCTGACCGCCCTAGTCGGGCCTTCAGGAAGCGGAAAAAGTACAATACTCAAGCTTGTCGCCCGGTTCTATGATCCTCAGTCGGGTAGGGTCCTCTTCGGCGGGGCAGATGTCAGTGAGATGGACCCTGAATCATTGCTTAAGAAGATCTCGATGGTGTTTCAGGACGTCTACCTATTCCAGGATACAATCGGCAACAACATCCGCTTTGGCCGAGAGGGGGCGACTCAAACGGAGGTGGTGGATGCCGCTCGGAAAGCCTGCTGCCACGAGTTTATCATGAAGCTGCCGCTGGGCTACGAAACGCCGGTCGGAGAAGGGGGCGCCACGCTCTCTGGGGGAGAGAAACAGAGGATATCCATCGCTAGAGCCATCCTAAAGGACGCTCCAGTGGTGCTACTGGACGAAGCAACTGCTTTTTTGGACCCGGAAAACGAAATCGAGGTTCAGAAAGCGATCTCGACCTTGATCCATGGCAGAACGATCGTGATGATCGCCCACCGCCTCAAAACCGTCCGCAGGGCAGACAACATCATCGTTCTGGACGAAGGGAGGGTCGTCGAACAGGGCCACCACGACGAGCTGCTGGCTCAAAAAGGCCTGTATGCCAAGCTCTGGACGCTACAGCAAGAGGCACAAGGGTGGAGCATTGCGGGTTGAGCGCCAGGAAGGGGCCCGGCAAAACTCCCACATCCTCTCAATTTTTAGAAAAATTCACGTCTCTAAGTAAAATAAATATAATCAAAATTAAGGTAATTTTAAGTAATTTAATAAATAATAATTGATATTTTAATATAATATTATCATTTACCGATTGTCAAAGCTGTTCTCGTAGCAATGAATGAGTTAAATCCGCGTAAAACCAGTTTAAATCCCAAACAACTGTTGCCCCTTAATGTTATTCGGATATTAAATCTCAGAGATATGGAAAATAATGCTGAATATGAACATAACAAGGGTTCATTCGAACAATTTCAGGAGCGGTATATGTCATAAAAGTAACAAAGGATGAGTGTAAACCGCTCATCTATCTCTTCTGAGAATATCTGCAACGATATCCTCAGCCATTCTACACCACCTATTTTCGAGCTATATCAATGTCCATTGGGCCCCAACCGGTAGACAGTGTACGGGATCGCACAGATCTAAATCCAGCTTTTAACATGGCATCGGCAATAAAGCCCTGATCAAAGACCGTTACTGGGCCAGTCATGGACCAACACATGGACCAGAGGACATGACAATCAGGCTTTGTTCCCTCGTCAGTAAGCCCTTCCGAGAAGTTTATGAACACTCCCTCTGAATTGAGTGCATCGTAGATCTTCTTCATAACTGAATCCATGTTTTCTCGGGCGAAGTTGAGGGTAGCACTCGCCCAGATGAGATCGTAATCCTCGCCAATGGAATCTAAATTGTAATCGCCTGCAAGAACATCTATGCGATCCTCCATTCTGTACTCGTGGATGAACTTCTTTGCAACATCAGTTACAGGCTGTCGGTCGAAGATCACAGCTTTCATGGTTGGATGCTTTGCCACCATTGCAATTCCGTAAATTCCAGGACCGCCCCCCAAATCGAGCATCTTTTGAAATGATGAAAACTCCGGAAGCTGAGAGACGAAATTGGACATCTGTTGGGCCATGCCTGCACGCTCACTGTTGGCCATCGGTGATGCAAGTTGGCCCCATTTTTGGGCATCTGCAAGGTCTTCTATGGGTTGCATCGGTGGGCCTTCTCGGATCAGTTTTGCCATATCCTTTGGCATCATATCAGCCATGCTGGCCTGGGAAGATAGCCCTTCTCCCAAGTAGGTTAAGCTTCCTTCAACCAGAAACGCTTGTGCAATTGGCGCATTTTGATAGAAACCGTTATGCTTTACGATCAGGTCACAGGCGACCAGGCCATTTAAGAATAACATAGTGTTATTAGTATGACCTCCAATCGCCTCTGCCACTTCCTCAGCGGATTTAGGTTCGACCAAATGGTTGAAGACTTTTAGTTCGATTCCTGTCGTAAGCAGATTCGCCTTGATTGGCCCATAAAGCATACTGTAAAGACTGTAATGCTCCTCGTTGCTAACATTTACTTCTGGCAAATTCATAAAAAATTCTCCTATTTGTAGCGGCACAATCTCTCACTTGTCGCTACATTTCACAGCAGACACATATTTGCTTTAGGTGAGCATATAATATTCTCTAAAAATAATAGGTTTCAGAGAAATAACCTAAACAACATCTTAGGGGTTACACAGTTGACCGAAAGTATCTTAGATGATTCTGTATGCATCAACGTCCATCTTGAATCCACCTAAATGTTGTGACTTAGATTACATTAACTTCCTGATAGCTGCATCTAACGTTTTTACATGTACAGAAACATCTCGATGTCATCCCGAGTGTTCCGATTTACCGTCTCATGATGCATTTATAGTCGAAAACCAATTAGTTTCATCTAATTGGTTCTCGACTATAATGGAAGCAACATAATTACATTAGTTTGGTCAGATGGCAATTGTGTGATTCCTATTGATTTTAGAATATACGACATCAATAACGACGGTAAAACCAAGAACAATCACTTTCGAGATATGTTGAAACTAGCAAAAAAGCGTGGTTTTGATCCTGATTTTGTTCTATTTGATAGCTGGTATTCAAGCTTGGACAATCTCAAGAAAATCAGAGATTTGGGATGAAGTTGGTTAACGCGATTAAAGAAAAATCGACTCGTCAGTCCTGATAATACAAAAAATGTTCAGATTGTATCTTTAGACATTCCTCCAAACGGTAAAAAGGTTCACCTGAAAGGGTATGGGCTTGTAAAAGTGTTTCGGATTGTTTCAAAAGACGGGAACAAGAAATACTAGGCAAACAATGAAACCGAAATGGAAGAATCGAAACGGAAGGAACTAGCACACAAATCGTGGAAAATTGAAGAGTATCATCGTGGAATAAAGCAGTTTTGCGGGGGGGGAACGATGTCAAGCGAGAAAAAACAAATCTCAGTGTGTTCATATACTGTCATATGCTGTTCTCAATAAGAGCATTTCTAAGATTAGAAGTGGAAAGGATAAAAACGAGGCGAAGCTGGTTTGAAAGCAAACAGCGTATAATTAGAGAAGCAATACGATTATACATAAAACATCCATGTTATAATTTGGAAACTACACCAACTGCGTAAGTCCTAGATGATAGGCATTACAATAGTGTGCTTTGAGGATCTCTGAGGATATGCAGGGGAATGGTGTTATCGTTATGATAGTTTTTTGCCTTGACGTCTAACTTTTTTCGGGTTAGGCATTTATGTACCTAATGCTGATTATCCGGCCATATTGTTCAGATAATAAGAATCTGGATGAGACGAATATAGATGCAGATCATCCTGGAACCGAAAGACGAAGGGCGGATCAAGGAGGAGATCCAGATCCCATGAAACACATCTGAAGGGGACAAGGCAGAGATCTGTTGTATGTAGTTGTATCTTGCAGAAATCCGGTTGAGATCAAGTTTGATAGGAATATGGTCTCTCTTGGCAAGGGGATGACACAGAAAATGAAACAGATTTTGCTCATGGGGAACCCAAATGTAGGAAAAAGTGCAGTTTTTAATCGTGTTACAGGCATGAATGCAACTCAATCGAATTATCCTGGCACAACTATTGACTACACAAAAGGGCATCTCCGATGGGATGAAGAAGATGTAGAGATTATAGATGTCCCCGGAACATTCTCATTGAAACCAAAAGATAAAGCAGAAGAAGTAGCAGTAAAAATGCTTGAAAAATATCGAGATTCTGTGGTTATATGCATTTTAGATGCATCAAAAATCGGGCGTGGGCTCTATTTGGCATTGGAAATTATAGAAAGAGGTTATCCTGTAGTGGTTGCATTGAATATGTGGGACGACGTTAAAACCAAGAAAATACACATAGACAAGGATAAACTAGGATCTCTTCTCGGAGTTCCGGTAGTGCCCACAGTAGCGGTAACCGGTGAAGGCATCGGAGAACTCGTTTCGAAGATATGGGAGACAACGAACGTTACAATTGAAGACCTCATAGAAAGGGTGAGGTCATGACCCTGAAAGGCGATGAACGATGGGAACTGATTGATGAGATAACCAGGAAAACAGTTAGACTTGAAGAGGATAAACAAAGTTTACTCGACATAGTGGGGGAACTGACGGTTAGGCCTACCACCGGGCTACCCCTAGCGATAGCCGTTCTATTCGGGTTTTTTTCATTTTTCTATACATTTGGCTTGAGCTTCCTCATGATGCTCCTGGATCCCTTGTTTAAAGATCTAATTATACCATGGCTGCTAGAAACCATTCCCGGAAGAGGACCAACTCTAGAAGAGTGTAGTTTTATCTTTTCGGTGCTTGTAGGCGACCCCAATGCACTACATTCATTTGAATACCTTGGCGTTCTTACTAGTGGCCTTTATACTGCAATTGGCGTCGTGCTTCCAGCAGTAATCGCGTTTTACATGATGATGGCAATACTTGAAGATAGCGGGTACATGCCTAGATTGGCTGTATTGTTAGATACTGTTTTCAACAAGATTGGGTTGCAAGGATTTGCTGCAGTTCCTATGCTTCTCTCGTTTGGATGTAATGTCCCCGGAGTAGAGGCGACGCGAAATTTAGAGACAAAGAAACAGCGATTTATGATGGTAGCGCTTTTGGGCATATTCATCCCCTGCGGAGCACAGCTAGGAGTCATGCTGCAAGTAGTGCCCGAGCATCTCGGATTTATTTTATTATATCTTGTAGTCTCATTTTTCATTGCTGGAGTTTTCCTCAGTGAATTTACACCCGGTAGGAGTCCGGAGATGATCCTTGATATACCCCCATATCGTATGCCGCAATGGGGGAACATATGTATTAAGACTTGGCACAATGTTGTGGGCTTCCTCGGCACGGCAGTTCCAATGGTGCTTATCGGAATCTTAATTGTAAACATACTCTATCTCGTGGGGGTGATAACCTGGATTGGTTCAGTGCTGTCACCACTATTCCTTGGTTATTTTGGAGTTCCCGAAGAGACCGCGATGCCGCTGGTAATGGCATTCCTCAGAAAAGATGTTGCTATTGCTCAGATTACTGCGATAACGATGACTACGGCACAAAAGATAATAGCAGTAACACTGGTTAGCATATACTTTCCCTGTCTAGCCACCTTTATCATGGTCTTAAAAGAGGAGGGGATGATATCCCTTTTGAAAACTATCGCCATCCTTATCGTGTGCTTCTTTGTGTTCGGTGGCCTGATGCAAGGAATAGTCACAATACTGGGGATATGAACAATGGATAAATGGAAAATAGGTTCGGTGTACTTTGTGCTGCTGGGGGCGGTAGTCTTGTGGTTTGGCTGCTGGGAACTTATCACATCGTGTGGTATCACAGATGAGTGGGCGACTGACTGGCTTAAGCTTTCTGCTGAAGCGATGGGATGGATAAGCATATGGAGAGGGCTTGTCACGTCCCTTGCGGGGTTGCTAATCATGTTGGGAGCATTTCGTTTTTCTGATGATGAGGGCTTTGGAACCTCTGTAGTGGGTTCCATAATGCTATGGATAGTTGCTGGAAGTGACATACTTAAAATGTTGTGTACCTCAATACCTGGAACGGGGTCATGGCTAAATACTTTCCACAGGTTCTTGGAAACGTATGCTCCGCCATATCCTGCCGCGATATGGCTGCTGCCTTTTTCCCTTGTAATACTCCACTTCATCGTGCTCAAGGGTCAGAAGATAAACAAAGAATCACAATAAAAAAGAATGACTTATTTTAATTTGTATTGGTGGTGTGGGCCGACGGTGTGAAAAATACCGAATTTTTCGGTTTTTCGTCAAAGCCGAATTTTAATAGGGCATATTTTCTTTATACCTAACAACCCATTACGCCTCTAATGTACAACATCGAACATAATGGAAGGCGAGGAATAAAAATGACGAGGAAATTGGTAGTAGGACCTGTGGTTTTTAGTCCAGATGTTTATAACCATTTTTTGTTTCCCTATTACGGCACATGATGAATATTATCGATATCACTCAGATGATACAACGAATGATAGCGTGACGGATTGTAGACGATAAACGTCTAGGATGACCTGAAGAACTGAGCTATACCTATATTGCGTCGCATGAGTTGGAGAAGGTCGCAGAGCATTAGTGTTGTTGGGTGCCTTGAAAAACACGAAGACAAAATCCAACCAGTCGCGGCGATAATTGAAACTACAGATGGAAAAAGGTGCCGAGATGAAAATAAAAACAAATATTATTAGGAATACTATATTTATGGCGACGCTGGTGGTGTTCGCACTGTGTGCACCCCTTGCAAGTGCACACATACCTGAAGGGTGGGTCCCAATCGAGGAGTGCTCGAAGTATTGTGATGGAGGAAGCGGTGGCGCAGCCACCGGTGGTAGTACTGTGAACGACTTATCCGCGGATTTTGTATATAAGGCGACGAACGATGCCATCTCTGAGCTGTGGAACGGCAGGGCACCAAAAAGATGTAACATGAAAATAGTCAGCAAACTGCCAACATCTTCTGCCGAACACGTGATCCAAGTGATCATAGGTCAACCAGCGGGGGATGCATTTCCTGACTGGACGAGCGAGGAACCAGGGACCTACGAGATTGATACACCCGAGGAAACATCTCCCTATAACCTACAACCAGAGAATTTCGAATTTACCTTTGTTGACATGAAGAAAGGTAAAGAATTCACGTGGAATGCAGAGAAAGAAATTCCTGGCATATTTCCTGAAGGTTATTTTGAACTCAGAAACAAAAAAGCGAGGGGGGAAGAACTGAAATGGTATGAAGAAAACGAGTTCAGCCCCATGGATGGTAAGATTTCATCACACCTTACCAAGTCCATTGGCACTATACTGTCAAACGAACTTCATGCATATGCCCATCCTCTTGATCAAGAAATCGTACCTGAAATAAAAGAGATCGCAAAAAGTATTGCGTCGACGGGAGGAAGTAAAGAGGATATAAGGGAACTTCGAGAAAAAGTTGGTGAATCAGAGGAATATACAGATGGCATTCATGGCGTTATGCACGAATTTGAAGAGGTTGTCGAGGAGACCGGCAAAGGCGAAGAGATGAACGTGAAGCTCCATGGCAAGGCACATGAACTCATGGCATTTCAGTATAAGGTTTCTGCTTGCGTAGAGAAGATGGAAACAACAGATGATCCAATAATTGTCAAAGATAAGGCAGAGGAGATTGTCGCCATCATAGGTGAGGGGGGGTTCCAGGACGTTGCAAGTTACATGCATGTTCATTCTACCGATATCGCAGGAGAATTTACCGAGCAATTGCCGTTAATGGTCAAGGATGGCACACATACAGTCGAAATCAACTACATCGACCTCACAACTTACCTTGGAACACTAAGTGGCGATGAGGAAAACCCCGCTCCGATTGGTGGTGCAATAGCCTTTGGAATAATCATCGTAGGCCTGGTAGCAATATGGATAACTCGCAGAAGACGCTGAGAATATACTCAGCCTAGACCACACATTTTCTCAGAACAGTATGATCCAAAGTGTAGATATTTAGGCAGAGTCTGAGTAGTTGGGGGCAACTTATTTTTTTGTTGAACACCCCGCTATCTCTGCTGTGGGAAGCACTTTGTGATATTCCATCCACCGCCCCAAAGGATTTGACCCGATATATCAACAGGGATGTACATCATAATTTTATAAATTTATCAAAAGTTTAAACTTTTCGGCTTTTTCATTAAAATAGAATCTTTTTAGGCATTATTTTCTATATACCTAACCTCCCACTGACAATTGCCTTTGGCCATATCATGCAACATAGATGCACGAAAAGGTCACATAACGGAGTGATGAAGATATGAAAGGAAAAAATGCGAACGTTGTTACCATAATAGGGCTCTTATTAGTTGGAACCTTAGCATTGTGCGCAGGGCTGGGCAGTGCAGACGATTCCTTAGAGGACGAGCTTAATGAGGAAGCACAGGAGCTCATAGATGCTACAAAGGCCATACATGACAACACAGAAATAATCGCCGATGACGAATGTGTAGATGCCGATGTCCGGACCAAAGCTGAAGAAGTCCATGTGGCCTCGCATGAGATGTGGGAGATTGCCGAGCAGGTAAAGAAAGATGCCAAAGATAGTAATCTGGATGCTATTTTAGATAGTCTTAAGGAATATTCCGAAATTCTGGATAAATGGCATGATCAGATACATGAGATTATGTTTGGAGTTCCAGATTCGCACAGGGAATATGCAGATGCGGCACATGATGCCTTCCACGACGCCCAACGTATCGTAGAGGATATTGAAGAGATCGTCGAAGACCTACAGTAATAGGTTGGTGTTTCTTCGAAACGAGAAATATATTTAAACGAGATCGCTGCAGAGGCCTGAAATTATTACAGCGATCTCGAATTTATTTCGTTTTACCCCTCTCCATATTCAGTCAAAAATATTGGACGGTTAGCTTTATTTTCGGTTCCTCGCTGTTTTGTGTGGGTTAATTTATAGGATTGTGAATCCTGAAGGAGCAGTCGTAACAACTTCATTATTGCCAGCGATGAGATTGATCGCTATCAATTACCGTATAGTTCGGACACATGGCAGGCATTTATGTGATTGATTCTATTGGTTGCTATCCAGAAGTTACCCACACAATATAGCGAAGAGCCCATTATTTAATCCACTTTGCTGTCATGTGTCATGTAGTGATGCAGATGACGTTCTTAATTTCACGTATTAGCCCACAACCCATATCAACTTTAGAATGTAGCTTATAGCCAAAATGAATCTCACCGCCTTTCTTTGCCCAGATTCCATCTCTAAAACAGCTGGCTTTAGCATCCTTGCCACGCGGCTTTTTTATGATCCCGGATCTGCTTCAATGAATAGCAGCATCTTGGATTGATCCACGTTTAACTCGGAAACCCTTGGCGTCTAGCTGTCTTTGAAGTTCGTTCCAAATCAGTTTGGCCAACCCTCGTCTTCTCCATACGGTTCCTAAATAGTTATATAGTCCTGGAATCTGGGATGGGATCAGGAAACCCAAGAAAAACCATAAACAATATGCGATCAGAGATTTGTCTTTCTACTTCCAAGTCGCTCAAACTACGTACGGCCCGGTTTTCAGAAGTCTTCAAGTATTTGTTGCCCAGATTACCCCAATCTGCACGATTGAAAACACAACGTTCGGTTTCCTCTAAACAGTCAACATGTTTCATCGATGTCAAAGAAGCACGAAAAACAGGCGAGAGTTCACGTCATCCCCTTGCCTAAAAGCTAAAAGGTAGGGGGAAGGGGCATCTGTGACCCCCAACACCCCCCTAAATAATAACCCCCCACTAACGCAGATAAATTTATGCGGCGGCGACTTCGATGACCCGGTTCTTGAAAAAGTCACCGATCAGTGTGTTGCCATTTTCTAGCCGCTCAAAGCCGGCAGGATTGGCAAATGTGTAATACTCCCAGACGATTTCCTTTTCAGGAGTTACCTCAAAAACCCGTTGGCCACTGTAATCACTACCTGTTTGGAACCCCTCTTGAAATTGGTCACCGAGGATGGTATTGCCATTTGCAAGTCTCTGGGCGACATAAGGATATACAATTCCTTCGCCGTACTCCCAGACGATCTCTCCGTTCGGGGAGACCTCAATGACGCGCTGATTGCCTGAATCGTCGATCAAGGTATTACCGTTTTCCAACCTCTGGCTCCAAGAAGGCCCTACAAGCTTGGTGTACTCCCAGATAATTTCGTCATTCTGGGATACCTCGATGACACTATTGCTGAGATAGTCACTGATCAAGGTATTGCCGTTGGCGAGTTTCTGGACGCTACCTGCTATAACCGCCTCTTTATACTCCCAGACGATCTCTCCACTCTGGGTCACCTCGATGATGCGCTGATTGCCTGTGTCAGCGATCAGGGTATTGCCGTTTTCCAATCTCTGGGCCTCCATGGGGGCCACAACATCGCCGTACTCCCAGATGATTTCTCCATCTTGGGTGACCTCGATTACGCGATCTCCAACGTGTTCAGCGATCAGGGTATCTCCATTTTCGAGTCGGTGGGGGTTTGCTGGTGACATGCACTTATACTCCCAAACGATCGGGTCCTGCACCTTTTCCCCAAGCTCCCTCACTTGCTCATCGATTTCATACTGAGCATCTTCGATATCCCAGAGGATCTCTTGCATCTTCAGTGCATTGGCATCCTCAGGATCCGCTTCAAGAGCCTGTTCAACAAGCTCATTCATCCCACCGATGGCCGCCGGAAGTTCACCCCACTGGGGGTTCGCCTGTCCATAAAGTTCTTTCGCCACCAGTTCCCGTATCTGTTCTTCGTTCTTGTGGGGATCTGCTACCAGTTTTTCTAACGCATCTACACTGTCGGATATGGCAGTTGCAAAACCTTCACATCGATGGAATTGGGTATGTATCCCCGCGCCGGCATCACCAGGCACCCGGTGTGCAGGTTTACTCATGCGGTTTACCAGTTTCTTGAGATCTTTGGCACTTGCAGCAAGTTCCTCAATATCCTCCAAGTATTCTGGAGCAGAAACAGTCTGCTCTTGAATCTCAGATGATGCATCTACAGGCGAAGTTTCTTCAGCAGATTGTGCACTTACAAGTCCTGCACATAACACAAAAGCCCCCAATAATAAGAGCACCTTCACCGAAACAAAGCTTAAATTCTTTATATTGTTCATTTACCCACCATATTCACAATTGAATAGATACTATAACCGGAAATGGGGATAATGTATAATGAGTGAAACTTTTACAGATCTCCTCACGAGTTAGCGATAATGGTTTGCCGGTAGGTTTTACATCACTCACTTATCGCCCCATTTCACGGCACACAAACATTTGCTTTAGGTGAACATATAATATTCTCTAAAAATAATAGGTTTCAGAGAAATAACCTAAGCAACGTCAACAACATCTTAATGAATACAGGTAGCTTTTGCACTGAAAACAACTTGCTGAATCGCACTGTTCTTCGTATACCAACATAGCACCTACCCCTTTTCTCTACGAAACAATCTTATTCTATTGACTGATGAGAGAACAAAACCGGAAATGGAGGGGAGGTTGGTTGATGGAACGGAACTCTGCTAATTGGTATTTTTAACCCTCCATTGTGCGGCCTTGTTATAATAGCCATCTGTGTATTTAGGTGGCCATATACCATCCCCTAAGAAAAATAGGTTTCATCGATATAACCAATAAGAACTACAGGTGACTGGATGCTTAGATGCTTAGGCCGCCTTTGTTCAAAAGCTCTATGAAAGCTAGATAGACGCTCACAGCCACCTAGAAGGTGAAGTATGTATCGTGCTTGGCCACGGATGTTAATAATGCTCATGGAATCACTTCTTCTCGAAGTCTTTGATCTGTCCGATCGTAGTCCACAAAAGAAGATAATCAATAGATATCGTACCCTTGAACAGATCATTTTAATGAGAAATGCCAAACAATCTGAACGATAGACATTGTGGGGGGATATTTACTATCATCGTGCTCAATTTCCACTCAAAGACGTATTTTTCACATTCTGTAATGAAAAGGCTTTGTTTTTAGCTAAAAACCAAATAATATTAGAATAATCAGTTATTTCGAGTCATCTTCGGTTTTTTCTGAATTTCTAGAATTATTTTGGCTCATTATTTATCTCCCTAACAACTACAGCGTTCTCACACAATGGATCCAATATAAATGGAGGACTAAAGTGAAAAAGATAGTCTTGATATATGGTACGACCTCGGGCAACACCGAGGAGCTGTCTGAAAGTGTTTCAGATGGGCTTAAAAGTGGGGACTCCGAAGTCACGGTAAAGAACGTGATAGATGCAAACGTTGATGAACTCAAAGATTATGATGCGATCGTATTCGGCTGTCCTACTTATGGAGATGGTGAGCTACAGGACGATTTTATCGATTTCAACGCCGCAATGAGCAACATATCCTTGGAAGGAAAAAAGGCAGCAGTTTTCGGCCCTGGTGACAGCGACGTATACCCAGATACGTTCTGCCAAGCGGTGGATATCCTCGAAGAAACGCTGACGAAGTGTGGAGCCAGGATCGTTGTTGAAGGGCTTAAAGTTGACGGTGACGTAATAGAGGCAATTGTAGACGCCGAAACGTGGGGATCGGAGGTTGCAGGAAACATTTAACATTTTATTAGTATTATTGAATCACTAAGCAGAGAAGATCGGGGTTTATTTTTTAAATATTATTTTGAATATATTCTCTAGTGTTTTGAGGTAAGACGACCTCAAAAAGTTTAGGCGACGGTGCCCATACGTATCGGTTATACAAAAATCGATAGCAAGGAAATTTCTGAATGTCCATTTCGTTACTGTGCAATCTGCGATACAAGATCTATCTTTACGATTTTTTGAGAAAATCTAAATTTGTTAGAGAGATTTTTTTGTATACCTAATTTCAAACAATGATGAGATCGTTATGAAACAAGAATTAAAGGGGGTACCTGAAACAATGCTCATTCCTCTTTGGGCAAGAGCAACTGAATCAAAGCAAATTAACCCCATAATAAAGGACGATAAAGCCGTAGAAATTATTTCAGGTATTGATTATGATTTTTCAAAGTTCAAAAAATGTTGGTTATCACAAGTTGGTGTTTCCATTAGAACGATGCTGCTGGATAACGCAACACGCGAGTTCTTACAACGTAAACCAAATGCAGTGGTGGTTAACTTAGGTGCTGGCCTCGACACACGCGCTGAAAGATTTAATCATAATAATGTTCATTGTTGGTATGACATTGACGTTCCTGAAGGGATTGAACTAAGGAAACAATTTTTTGCCGAAAACGATCAGAACCACTTTATAGCCAAATCAATCTTCGACCATTCTTGGATAGAAGAGATCAATATAACAGAGAAACCCATTTTAATAATCGCCGAAGGTTTATTGATGTATTTTACAGAGGACGAACTCAAACCCCTTTTCAATCAACTTGCTACACGTTTACCAGGATCGGAGATGCTCTTTGAAATGCTCGCTCCGTTTCTTGTGGGCAAAGGCAAACATCATGAATCGTTAAGCAAGATCGATAGCAGGGCAGAGTTCAAGTGGGGACTAAAGGATAGCAAGGCAATGGAAACGTGGCATAAAGGGATTGAAGTCGTGGAAGAATGGAATTACTACGACTATCACAAAGATAGATGGAAGTGGTTTGGGCTTATCGGGCAAATCCCTTTAGTTAAACCCAGGTTGTCAAACAGAATTGTACATTTAAAGTTCAAATGACCACTTCTACGACTTCATCATACGTTTCGGTAAAACACCTGCCTGGCGAATGATAGTTTGAAGTTGGATTATGTCATTTTTCAGAATCGAGTACATATACCACCTTTCCGTTCTCCAAACGATATAAAGTTCCCATCTTAACTCCTTCGCCACCAGCGCTATCTTCGGTCATGTCCATCACCTTTACCGATTCGTTGTCCTTTACAACCACTTGCATGTTCGGCTGGCCGGGGTTCTTAACGAGAGTCATACTAGCATCTGGATCGAGAAGTTATGGTACAGTATATGCAGCCACGAGTGCAACAAGCAGTGCAACTGCAAAAACCATGGCAGCGTCAAACAAATTCGCAACACCACTAGTAGGATCTATATCTTCATGCAGAAGCATTCGTCTCCGATTATTCATCTTCACCCTTTCAACACCTCCACCACATACTCTATATCGCTTAGATCCTGCAGGTACCATTTTGTTTTAATTAACAAAATGCAGTACGCTACACTGCCAGCTAAAAGACCGAGGACTATAGTACTAAAGGCGATAACTAAATTAGCTGAAAGCTGTTGGATATTGCCCGTTGACAATCCCATGAGTGCAGGCCCAAGTGGTATCAAAGTGCCCATGAGCCCGAGCATCGGACCAATACACTTCACCAATCAGACATGCATAAGTTCGTCTGTTGTTATTTTAAGCTCATAGTCCTGAATCAGCTTATCCACCTCTGTGGATAATCCTCCCTTTTTGACTCTATCCGAGTCTCGGATCATTTCAGATAAATTGTTAATGAATTGTTTAAGAAGGTCGTTAGATCCACAACTTAAGAAGAGGGATGACGCCTCTGAAAAACCCCCCATTTCGAGTTTTCGTTTAGCCACCTTACAACCCAACTTAAGCCTGTTTTCCTGGAAGCCATTCAAGCGTGCCGTGAGTCCCGACGTGAACCAACGCAGATGCATTGAAATTGTTCTTCAACCAAAAGTAGAAGGCGATGTACAGGTGGTTAGGCGGCAGGCTCGAATTGTGGTAAAGCAGCTTTTCGCTATTTTGGTATCCACGGTAAGGTTGTGGTGCGAGCAAAATATTCCCGTATCGTATGTTAGGAACTACCAGGTATTTGCTGCCATTTGGTGCACTGTACAACCATTTGGTCACCTGGCGGGGCCCCCAAAATTGCAATTACCGAGTATTGCATATCCTCCGGAAATTCGCTGAACCACTGTGCATATTCATCCTCAGAGATCAAGTCAATTGCGCCCGACGTGGCAAGGTTATCTATGTCATCCTGTGCCCAAGTGCCGATATTGCGTCCTTGGGTTACCAATTTCACAACAATGCTTTCATTGTTTGAAATTGAGTTGTTTCGATCGCTGATGTTGTATGATGTGAAATTAGTTCCGAGATCGTAACCCGCACTGTGCATCTCATTGAGCAGCACTTCACGCGTTCGTGGCACGTCCAGATAACTTGCGCAGATCTCAGCCTTGCCCGGAGGATATGAATAGTAAATGAATGCGATTCTCTTATCTTTATCGTCCGAATACTTCAAATCAGTCCACATGAGAGCTCTATCAACCACATAAGAGGCACGCTCTTCTATGGGAACTTTTTTCGTTGAACCTGTCAGTTCGTCGATGTCACTGCCACCTATGACTATGAGCTCTATCAGCCCCTCTATCTCCTGAAGCAAAACAGCCTAGCTTATATAGGAGTTCGGGATCCCCGTCGTATAGCGCGCCCAATCTTCAGGGGTCTGGCTGGTAGTTATGCAGTTTATCCATGGAACGCCCAGAGAGGCGATCACCTCCTTTCTCTCATCGATGCTGCTCAGATTGAAAGCTTTGGAACCGTGTAAGGTTCCCATATACGAGAGGACTATATCGACTATAGTCTCGTTTCTATCCTCAGCAAAAAAAACCTCTTGTAGGTCTGTGTAGTCAAGTATGGGGATTATATTTACGTCCCGGTTCTCAAACTCTCTTATGATCGCTATCCAGTCATCGAGAAAATATCCATTGACATAATAATAGCTGCTGAGCGTAAGGCCTACCATCGGTTTCTCAGGGTGGTACTTCCCAGTTTCATTGTACCATTTCAGATAAGATGATACGTTCTTGAAGACGCCATCGCTACACTGTTGCATGTCTTTTTTATAACCTGGATGAAACATGCCCGAGCGCGGCAACGTTGGTCCAGGTTCTATTTCTTCATCTGCACCCGACAAAGTGGACACCAGATAGGCTAGAAGATGCCTGTGGTTTTCGATGCCACTTGGCACCCAGTATTCTTTGTAGGCATGTTTGGCTATTGCAGAATCTACATTCATCTGCCATAGATAAGCCGACTCAGATAGGTATATTGTTGCGCTCGTATTGTTTGCTTCGTCCAACCGTTCTTGGATCGATGGACGATATGATAAATGATACAAAGCTATTATATCAAATTATATCAAATGATGAAAGGTCGTTATCCGATGCTTCATCTGGGTCATAGATAGTGAGATTTATGACGGTGTTATTCAATTTCCAATCCTTGACAGACTCACTTAAATAATACCGATGTATTGTATCGTTCTGGAGTATAAATAACACTTTGAGATCTAAAAGATCGCTAGAGTTATCTTCATTTTGTGCAGCGGCGGAGTATATCAAAATCACCGCAAACACAGACCGGAGCATTAACGATAACACAGCCCTCTCGAATACTATTAACCACCTTATATTTGTCAATAACATCATACCTTGCACAATTTTTATGCCCTACAAGAACAATGCTAACTATTTGCAGGCGAATTAACGAAAAGAGGTAACTGAACTAGGCAATGATCTATTTTGGCCTAATAAAGTTAATTTTTTGATTGATATCCGAATAATTTTAGGGATCAATTTCTATGCACCTAATAGTCAACATGGCCATGTATGTCGAATTTGATTAAGAGGATTGGTGAGAACAAATGGGGATAGTATATAAACATATATTTATAAAAATCATGGTTACTGCACTGTGTGGGTTAATTCTTGGAAGCGGTGTTGTATTATGCACGGAGATTGGAAATGCACAATCTAAGGAAGAAACTTCGCCTTTAGATGCATCATCCGAGATTCAAGAAAAGACTGTTTCTGCACCAGAATACCTGGAGGATATAGAGGAGCTTGCCGCAAGTGCCAAAGATCTCAAGAAACTGGTAAACCGCATGAGCAAAACTGCACACCAGGTACCCGGCGATGCTGGCGCGGGGATACATACCCAGTTCCACAGATGTGAAGGTTTTGCAATTGCCATATCCGACAGTGTAGATGAGCTGGAGGAACTGGCAGCAGATCCCGACAAGAACGAAGAGAAGATTCAGGAACTGGTGGTGGAAACCCTTTATGGACAGGTGAACTCCCGCAACGGTGCCCTTCCAGCGGCCATCGGTGGGATGAGCGAACTTGTCGAACAGGCTCTTGAAGCGGATCCTGAGGACGCAAATGCACTGAAGATGCAAGAGATCCTTTGGGATATCGAAGATGCTCAGTATGAAATCGATGAGCAAGTGAGGGAGCTTGGGGAAAAGGTGCAAGACCCGATCGTCTGGGAGTATAAGTGCATGGGACCCCTGAATTCACACAGGCTGGCAAACGGAAACACCCTCATCAATGAAGCCTTCAACGATCGTGTGATAGAGGTATCACCGGATGAGGAAATCATCTGGGAGTACACGGAGGTCGTTTACCCAACAGATTCTGTGAGGCTGGAAAACGGCAATACTCTGATTGCTGACAAGGGAAATAAGCGCGTCATCGAGGTGACCCCGGATAAGGATATCGTATGGGAGTACTCGGGCAACGGCCAGGAACTAACCGCCATATACGGAGTCCAAGCCCTTGACGATGGCAACGTTCTGATCGCAGACCAAGGGAATATGGAAGAGCCAGATTCCATCGCCCGCATCATCGAAGTCACCCAGGACAAAGAAGTTGTTTGGGAATACAGCGGGCCTGCTACGGAGTTTGTCGGCCCCTCTTTTGGAGGCCGATTGGAAAATGGAAATACGCTAATTGCAGATAACGCCGGCTTCATGAATGGCGAGCCGGTTTATGTCGGAGAGATAACGCCTGATAAAGAAATAGCCTGGGAATACAGCGAAGGTTTGACATGTGTCTACACACTCCAGAGACTGAACAACGGGAATACTCTGATCTGTGCCCAGTGTGACTGTCGGGTTCTTGAAGTGACACCGGAGGGAGAAATAGTTTGGACCTATGGCGCGATTGACACCCCGGGAGGGGTTGAAAGGCTCGATAACGGGAACACTCTAATTAGCGTCTTTGGAGAGAACCGGGCCATCGAGGTCGCCCCCGCATAAATTTATTTACGTTAGTGGGGGTTAGTTTTTAATTTGTAACTAAATTTTGAATGTTTGTGTAGATGATATGGTGTAGAACAGAGGGATGTTAAATGATGAACATAAAAAATGCAATCTGCGTTGCCACACCAGCGATATTGATGCTATGTATTCTCCTGCTGAGCATCGGAATTGGTGTTGCTGACTCTACAAAAGAAATTCAAGATATTGTAAATGAACTTGAAGGACAATCTCAAAACCTCGTGAATATATCCAAGACCATACACGATAACACCGAAAACATTGCAGACGATGAAAGTCTAGACGAAGAAATACGGGCAGAAGCCGAATCAATTCACCTGGCTTCACATGATTTGTGGCACCTCGCCGAGCACGTCTGCCAACATGTTGAGGGGCTTGAAGGTCTTTGCGGCGATCCTCAAACAAACGAAATGGAGGCAAAGGCGGAGCTAGATGAGATTGCAGAACACTTAGAAGAATATGCCACAATTTTAGAAGATCAAGAGGATTCTGTACACAGCGTTCTCTTTGCAGTACCGGAATCGCACATGGAATATGCGGATGCAACGCACAATGCTTTACACGAGGCGGAGGATGTAATTAATGATATCACCGAAGGTGCAAACGAACTCGCCGCGAAGATAGGCCTAGACGTAGATGATATTACGCCCGTATCAAATCAAGGACGCATCCAGATATATGACAAACAAGGAGAGCTGATAAACAGATCGATAGAAGGAGTGGCAAAGGAGGCCCATGGAGATTTGTGCCTATGTGCAGCTGCTGCCGCTAGAACCACCCAAGTTGCCATAATAGAGCTGTTCGGCGAAGAGATACCGACTCAGGGTGATCTAAAAGTAACCTACCACCACCCCGGAGAAGGACACAAAGATTGCCTTGAGTACATACTCTCGCCAGAATGCACCACTTATGAGCCAACGGGCGACCCCAAGAACCTCACATTGGATAATTTTGCATATACCTTTGTCCGCACAGATAACGGTGTCACCTTTGAAACAAAGGTAAAAGATGGCGTCATTTCTGAAGAGTTCTTTGATCTAAGGTACAAGGTGAAGGGGTTCACAAATGGGTGGCACAATAACCCGCCCACCGAAGCTGAAATGACTGCGTTTAAGCAGAAGAAATCTGAAGCAAGGAACAATATTCTGACGATGGAAGCGCATCAGGTATTCGAGAACGTAAATGAAAACGTTGCAGGGGGACAAAAATCTATAACCGCTGCAACGTAATTTTTTGGCAAATATCTTTGCCACCCATTTTCCACAAAAATAGTTATGGTGAAACTGCAACTAATTGTGTGATTGTACGCCAACCTAGATAGCTAACAAAAGTTAGATAAAAACGAGATCTATTTATAAATAACAAGAGATCAAATTAATACGTTGAATTCACGCTCCTGAAGAGGGAAACGAAGAGGAAGAAATCATGACCAATGATGACGAACTCGTTGAGCGATTCCTTCAGTATTGGCGTCACCACCAAATGTTGCAAGATTCCTGTAGAGTGTTATATGACCGGTTTCAGGAAGATAAGACAACGGAGAATGCATTTAAACAAATCAAGTCCGATATTTCCAAAGTCATGATCATATTCGATGGTGACGACCCACAGTTAAAACAATTGTGGGACAAGTGGGCGAAACGTCGATTGATAATGGAGAACGACCACAGAGATTTTTGCCGAGCAGTCGCCTATGTTTGGCGGGCTAACCCAAGTTTATCATGGGAAGAGGTGAGACAAATATCGACAGTCGAACGGGCAATGAATAGGCTAGAGAAACACCAAGAATTATATATTCCGCAGATACAAGGGTTAAAAAGAAAGATCGACGAGATAAATGAAATCATTTGTAAATTGTATTAAATTTTTGACGTATATAGTATTAAACTATAATTAATACAAATTGACATATAACGATCACTATGTCGCTTGACGAAGGTAAGACGAATTCCAATAAAATTAAAGATAACGATAAATTACCCTAAGTTTGAAAAATATTCAAATTTTGCCATTTCCCCCCTCGCAGTAAGTTTTCACTTTTATGAAAATATCGTAGAAAAGAGAGAGAAAATGCGTATCTTACCGCAGGTTGCCCGATGGTCTGTGTTCCAAGGAACGAAGAGTTATGAAAACAAGACCTTAGATTATCTCGATGAAACCTATTATTCTTAGAGGACATTATATGAGGACCTAACAGTCTACAAAGCAAGTATCAGGGCCACAAAATGGAGTAAATATCTCGATATTCATCTATCCGAGTCCCTCCTAAACAGCCGGCACATCTCCTACTCCATCTTGGCCCTGTTTAAAAATATGAAGACTCACAGATCAAATGTAAAAAATGTATGGTGAATTGAAATAAAGACGATTTGTATCATTTAGATCCACGTGAGTTTGCCTATTATTTTTAGGGGACATTGTATGCATACCTAATGACAAGCTAATCTCAGAGCTACGAAATGGAGGGCAAAATATTAAGTTAGCGGATATTAATTGGGCAGGCTGCTTTCCTCCAGTGGTTGAACGTGTTGCACCTCCATTTGGCTCTAATTAACTCATTTTAAAGTTCATTTTAGATTTCTAGATCATTTCCTAACATTATTCGGGATAGTCGTTTATGCACCTAATGGCAGTTTCAATATTCGTTCGGATGGCCAAATAATAACGAAATGACCAAACGAAGCCTAAAATTGAGACACTCAGATAAGCACACCGAATACTGAAAATGTGACCATGATGGCAATTTGGCCATAAAAACGTAGAACGATACGTCTTTTGTGAAAACGAGATTTAATATAAAAATGGAGGTTGGGTGATAAATATGGTCACCAAGCGATTGAGCGAGATGGACATTGGTGAAAAGGGACTAGTCGAAAACATAGAATCATGCGGCCCCTTACGTCAGAGAATTATGGACATGGGCATAGTCAGAGGTGCAGAAATAGAGATGACGAGAAGCGCGCCACTCGGTGACCCCGTGGAGTTTCTTTTGAAGGGATACAATCTCTCTCTGCGAAAAAAAGAAGCTTCAAACGTCTTGCTGGAGGTCGAGTAGGCTGAAAAGCAGAAGCGTCGTTTCTGGAGGAGAACTGCCGTTGGCATTTCTTTCTGAAGGTGAAGAAGGAAACATACTGGAAGTGAGAGGGGGAAAAGGGGTGGTCCAAAAACTATCAGATTTGGGACTTACACCTTCAACGAAAATAAAAGTAATTAAATCAAATCCACCGGGCCCGATGCTGGTGGAAGTGAGAAAGGCAAGAATCGCTCTGGGGAGAGGATTTACAATGAAAATAATGATGGCCAATGGAGAAGGGCTATGACTACCATAGCGTTGATCGGAAATCCGAATGTGGGCAAGACCGAACTTTTCAACAGGCTTACGGGGTTGAAACAACACGTTGGAAATTGGCCGGGCGTGACAGTCGAGAAAAAAACAGGCAAGTACACAAACGGCGGTGAAGTAATTGACGTCGTCGACTTGCCAGGCACCTATAGCCTCACAGCCCAAGCAAAAGACGAACTGATAGCCAGGAATTATTTGATATTAGACAGACCTGATGTGGTAATCAACATTGTAGACGGCACAAAACTGGAACGGAACCTCTATCTGACCCTTCTTTTGTTAGAGATGGAGGCAAATGTGGTGATGGCTCTCAATCGATGGGACTTGGTAAAAGAGAAACACATAGAGGTGGATACAAACAAGCTGTCTCAAAGTCTGGGCATTCCAATAATACCCACGGTTGCAACAACGGGCGAAGGCCTAGAAGAGCTGAAAAAGGCCGTAATGAAGGCCGTCCAAACGAAGGAAAACCGACAAAAAAATGGGTTAACATATGGCGAAGACGTGGAACAGGCAATAACCGGGATCGAGACGTCCATTAAAAAGGACTGGAATTTGTCGAAAAATTACCCGTCTCGATGGCTGGCCATAAAGGTGTTGGAGAACGACACCCAAGCCTTGGACTTGATTAAAGACAGCCCTCAAAAGAGAGAAATCATGGGGGCGAGGGGATAAATGAACGAATTTTCGGGGGACAAAGCCGAAATAATCTTGGCAGAGAGAAGATACAAAGCCATAACAGACATATTGGAGTCTACAGTCAACAAAACCGATGAAAACGCCTGGACATATACAGATCTGTTCGACCACGTATTCCTACATAAATTTCTGGGAATTCCCATATTCCTTGCCTTGTTCTGGGCCACATTCCAATTTACGTTCGTATTGTCCGAGCCTTTCATGGTCATAATAGAGATGATCTTTGGATGGCTAGGATCATTGGCCGAAGCGGGAATCGGAAACCCCCACCTCGCCTCGTTCGTGTCAGGAGGCATAATCGATGGATTGGGGTCCGTGTTGGTCTTTGTACCACCCATATTCACGTTGTTCCTGGCTCTTTCCATACTGGAAGATAGCGGTTATTTGGCCAGAGCGGCTTTCGTAATGGACCGCATAATGTACAAGCTGGGGTTGCATGGCCGCTCGTTCATACCCCTGATGATGGGCTTTGGCTGTACCGTTCCTGCCATAATGGCCACACGCAGCATGGATAACGAGAGCGATCGACTGATAACGATATTGGTAAACCCATTGATCACCTGCGGTGCCAGGTTGCCGGTTTACGTGCTCATAGCTGGCGTCGTATTCGGCGCAGGACAGGCAGGCACAGCTATATTTTCGTTATACATCATGTCCATTGCTCTGACCATAATCATGGCCTTCACCTTCCGTAAAACGCTACTCAAAGGAAAGCCGTCCCCATTTATTTTGGAATTGCCTGCGTACATGGTGCCCACAGCAAAAACCGTGGTCTTGCACATGTGGGAACGGGGTAAAGTGTTTCTTAAGAGGGCAGGAACCATCATATTCGGCACAGTGATAATCATCTGGTTCTTGTCGATGCACCCCTGGGCGGCAACTGCCGGTGGCGAATTGGTGGGGAACTCATACATCGCATCGTTAGGACATTATATCGAACCCCTGTTTGCCCCCTTTGGATGGGATTGGATGGCTGCAGTTGCGCTAGTCTTTGGCTTCTTGGCCAAGGAAGTGGTGGTGGCAACCTACGGCATATTGTTGGGCGTGGGTGAAGAGGCTGTAGGAGCGTCCCTTATCAAGTTGGGTTTATTTACACCACTCACAGGATACGCATTCATGGCCTTTGTGATGATATACGTCCCTTGTATCGCAACCATAGGCATTATCTCCAAGGAGACGAACTCGTATAAATGGCCAATATTTGTGACCGTTTACCTGACGGCACTGGCGTTCTTGATCGCGGGTTTGATCATCGGAGTGGGAAGACTTTTGGGATTTTCATGAGCGAAGGAGACGAAGATATGACAGATTTCAACCTAAAGACGGGAAAAACGTTGGGAATATACGCCTTTTCGCTGGGCGCTTTGTACCTAATAGTCGGCCTGTTAGAGGTTCTAGGCGGATACGGAGAGTCAATTCCAGGAGATCTATTTGGCGGATTGGCACTGGTCGTCGTAGCAACTACCTACTTGAGTGGGGTGAAGGGCACTTTGAACGGCGACTACAAGGGACTGTCTTTGCTCATGGGCGGCCTATTTCTTTCGGCGGTATTCGGCATACTATATTTGCTCATGCTGGGTGCAGACGGCCTGATGTATTTGCTAGGTGAAGCAGAAGAAATTCCAGGCCTCGTAGATTTCAGACCGGCAATATGGTTTTTCATCCTGTCCTTGCCTTTGATCCACCATATACGCAATATGACCCAAAAAACAACCTGGTGAAGGGGGTAAAAAAACCCACAAATCCCCCATTTTTAATAATTTAAAATTAGTTACAACAGTCGTATCGGTTTAAAGTTAGGATTTTCAAAATAACCTAATTCTTTTCGGGATATCCACTTATACACCTAACATCATCTTTTGCCGAGATTAGGTTTGCCTAAGTTCAGGATTGCAAAAAACAAAAACGTTGAAGTTGAAACATATGATGCTCACAGATCTTAAACCGGGTAATTGTGGCCGAATCGTGGCCATAAATGGTGGCTGTGGTGCCAAAGAGTCGCTGGCCTTGAGAGGAATCTCGGAAGGAGGGAAACTGAGAGTAATATCCTGCAGAGGACCTGTAGTAATTGAAATCGACAGAAACACGATAGTGTTAGGCAGAGGTATCGCCCAAAAGATCTTAGTTATTTGAGGCCAAATCATGGAAAGAATTCTATCTGATATGGATTATGATGAAACTGGATTTATGAAAGAGATTAAAGACGATTTCCGAGAGCGATTGGCAAGTATGGGAATAAGAAAAGGAAAGAAGATCAGAATGATCACCAGACAACCAATAAAAGGACCTGTGGTTGTGGAAGTCGATGGATGTAGCACATCGCTAGGACTGGAATTGGCCAAACAGATCATCGTGAAGGTAGACCAATGAAAGTGCTGCTCATGGGCCACCCCAACGTTGGAAAAAGCGTAGTTTTCAATCGCCTAACCGGCGTTGACGTTGTCACATCCAACTATCCAGGAACCACGGTGGAATATTCAGAAGGGTCCATGTTAGTAGAAGGCCAAGAAGTCACAATAATAGATGTGCCAGGAACCTTTTCGCTGAATTTCAGAGATAAAGCTGAAGAAGTGGCTGTAAATATGCTGGACAAAGAAAAAGATGCCATTGTAATCTCTGTGCTCGATTCTTCAAAGATGGAAAGAGGTCTTTATTTGGCTTTAGAGATCATGGAACATGGGTATCCTCTGGTTCTCGCCTTGAACATGTGGGACATGGCAAAACATAAAGGCATCAAGATAGACGTGGACAGACTGGGTGAAATTCTGGGAATACCTGTGATCCCCACCATGGCTACCAGTGGAGAAGGAATCAGCGAATTGATATCGTCTTTGAAGGTGGCAAAACCTGTCAACGTAAAAGATGTCCGTGAACGGTTGGGTATTACCACATGAAACTGACTGCAGACCAACGCTGGGATTTGATCGATAAGATCTCAAAAGAAACGGTGTACGTGGGAGAATACCAAGAGACTTTGAGAGACGTTATTGGAGAGCTTACGGTAAAACCAATGACGGGCATTCCCGTTGCCATCGCTGCACTTTACGCATTTTGGAGCCTGTTCAGCTCTTTTGCAGGAATGTTTACCGACGGGTTCTTCGTCCCCCTCTTTGATGAGCACTGGCTGCCTTGGTGGCAAACGCACTTTCCGGATGACTGGGGATGGGTTTACTACTTGGTGGTGGGAGACCCTGCGGCAGACAACTGCTTAGAGGCTTTTGGCATGTTGACATCAGGATTATTTGTGGCCATTGGAGTGGTTCTTCCTGCCATATTCATATTCTACCTGATTCTTACTTTGTTGGAGGACGTTGGTTATCTGCCCAGACTTGCAGTGCTTGTGGATGCGGTTATGCACAAGATTGGTCTGCATGGGTACGCCATTGTGCCCACCATTTTGGGTCTGGGATGTAACGTTCCTGGCGTGGCGGCGACGAGGATTTTGGAGACCAGAAAGGAACGTTTCGTAATGATGACCCTTTTGGCCATATTCGTGCCCTGCGGTGCTCAACTCGGCATCATGCAGGACGTAATACCTGAAACCATGGGGCTGGTTCTCCTTTATTTGATGGCGGGGTACCTAATGACAGGATTCCTCCTTAACAAGATAATTCCAGGAAAGTCTCCAGAGATTCTGATGGACGTGCCTCCATATCAGAAACCGTTGATGAGAAACGTTAACCTCAAAGTGTGGATGAGATTGAAGAGCTTTCTCGCTGAGGCCATTCCTTTCGTCCTATTGGGCGTTCTTCTGGTCAACCTTCTATACCTGGCCGGGTTCATACAATGGTTAAGCGACGCTCTCGCACCAGTATTCGTTCTCTGGTTTGGGGTGCCTGAAGAAACTACGGGACCGTTAATTGCCGCGTTTCTCAGAAAGGACCTGGCAGTAGCTCAACTTAGCGTAATTGAGATGACTTGGTATCAGATGGTTACTGCAGTGGTACTGGTATCCATATACTTCCCTTGTTTGGCAACTTTCATGATGTTGCTCCAAGAAGGACGAAAAGAGCTGATTGGAAGCTTGTTGGTGCTAATAACAGTGGTCACATTGTATGGAGGACTGATTCACCTGATAGGAATTCTGGCAGGGGTGGCTTAAAGGTGAGACTGATAAACGTCTATTTCGCAATATTAGGAATAGTTACCGTGGCTTGTGGCCTTGTAGACTTGCTGGTAACCATATCCACAGAGCCCTTCGCCTGGGGAATTGTCGAATTTCCCGGAGAATTGTTTAGAGGGGGGTGGGGCGGATTGGTGATTATTTTTGCAGGCCTCTTTTACATCTCAGGGGCCAGAAACGTCACTGACATTCACCATTTGGCCAATATCCTCATGGGCAGCGTTATGATATGGATGGTTGCTGGTTGTGACATATTCGCCAGGGTCACAGAATCAATACCCGGTGGCGAAGAAGGTTGGTTCAATACCATGGAAGGTTTCTTAGGATATTATGCACCACCCTATACATCGGCAATTGTCCTTTTACCCTTTTCATTGGTGGTGATTCGCTATCTATGTGCGAAGAAATGATAAAACTGGGCGAAAAACCAATGCATACAAAGGTGTTTACACAGAGATAACCTGATATTTTGGGAAAAAGAAAAAAGGTAGCGATTTCATGAAGAACAAGCTCTCCAGAAAGGCCGAAGATTACATGGAGGCCATATTCAACGTATCACAGAGAAAAGGATACGCCAGGATTAAAGATATCTCCAAAGAGCTAGGAGTCCAACCACCCAGTGTGGTGGAAATGGTGAAAAAACTGAGCAATGGGGACTATGTAGACTACAAAAGATACGAAGGCGTGTTTTTGACCCCAAAAGGTGAAGAGGTTGGTCGGGTGGTAAAGGACAGACACGACACACTCAAAGCATTTCTGATCTTCATAGGTGTTCCGGAAAAGCTGGCCGACAAAGATGCCTGCACTATGGAGCACCATCTTCACTCTAAGACAGTAGAACAAGTTAAAAATCTTGTAAGATTTATCGATGAGGGACCCGCCAATCCCGAATGGCTAGGGCATTTCGAGACATTTTGTGATACTGGTGAGCATCAATGCAACAAGATGAATGAAATTCGACGTGCTAAAAGCGAACAACGTTCTAAAGCAGCTCGTCACATAACAGCCACAGAATAACAGCAAAAGTTGGCTTATATAAGTGGTCACTGAAATTGAACATCTTCATTAGGATATTACTGGAGGAGGAATTAAATGGTTGTAGTAGCAGATTCAGAACTTAAAGAGCTGATAGAACGTGGATTGGTTCAAGATATGATCGATTCAGAGGTCCAAGTTCAAATGTGTGGAGTGGACCTCACCTTGAAAAAGATAGAGCGTTTTACTTCGGCAGGATCCGTAGATTATGACAACAAAGAGCGTAAAATATCGAAGACCGAGGAGATACCTTTCGACGATTCCGGTTGGGTATCCCTAAAAAACGGTGCGTATATGGTCACTTTCAACGAGGTGGTATCCATCTCCCCAACCATGGCCGCATTGGCCAGGCCCAGGTCCAGCCTTCTTAGAAACGGAGCTACCATGGAAACTGCCCTATGGGATCCAGGATATAGGGGCAGAAGCCAGTCTCTTCTGGTGGTGCACAACCCCTCCGGGATTAAGGTAAAAAAGAACGCTCGTCTTATGCAACTGGTATTTTGTCGGCTCAGCGAAGTTGCCGAAAAAGTATACGAAGGGATATATCAAGGCGAAAACCTCTGAAGGTTTGGCCCCCTTATTTAACTTATTTACCTTATCCACCATCTTGCCCACTATTTTTGCGGCTCTTGGCCAAATAGCTCCCTAACTACCAAAGTTAAAATGGGGCCTGCTTGATCGACCACCCGGGCCAAATATATCCATCCGCCATCATATCCACTGACCATTATGGCTTGTCATTCGTATTCTATGAGGGTTATAGTGTTTAACGATACGAATAGGCCAAAAAATTGATCGTATTCCTGCACATAATGTGAAGATTCTGATATAGAATCTGATGAAGACTCTAATATCTCTGTAAATAACGAATCAGACATGAGCAAATATCTGCTAGATTCATTATAGACATCTATACGATCATCGCAATTCACACCCATTACAGGTACAGGCACAAAAAACAATAGGTTCACCTAATTGGTTCTCGACTATAATATAGAACTCGTTTTACGGCAGATATTCATGTACAATCTCACCCAATATTAAAAGGACGATATAATTAATAAAGCTTATAAATATACGAGGATAAACCTTTTATGTATTCGTTATGCATTAACAATACCGTTTCAACACCTAAAAAAGCTGAACGCTATCATTAAGACTTTATTTCGCCAGTTGCTGCCTAGGAGGCTTATTTCGGTGATGAACTGCAAGGAATTAATTGCACTGATAATTAAAGTCGAAATTTCCACATATTTGATCGAAAGTCTCAGATTGATCGAAAACTCTGTCCAACCGACGGTGAATGTCCATGTATGAGATTGTGCGCAAGGAGACAATAGCACCCGGATTTAAGCTCATGGAAATTACAGCACCTCAAGTGGTGGAAAGCGTAACACCAGGCCAATTCATGATAATAAGGGTCAACGAGCAAGGCGAGCGGATCCCCATGAGCATAGCCGATTGGGACAAAGAAAAAGGCACCGTGAGCGTGATATTCCAGGAGCTGGGAACGTCCACCAGAAAGCTGGGTCTAATGAAAGTTGGCGATCGGTTAGAGAACCTTGCAGGACCACTGGGCGAAGGCACGGAGATTAAAAATTACGGCACGGTGATCTGCGTGGGTGGATGTTTCGGCATCGGACCAGGCTATATCCTAGCCAAAATGCTGAAAGAAGCCGGAAACAAAGTCATCTTCATAGTAGAGGCGCGGTACGGCAAAATCATCTTTTGGCAGGACAAACTAGAAGAGGTAGTCGACGAATTGATCATCACTTCAGGAGATAAGACAAAAGGTGTATATCGGTGGGCCACAAAACCATTGCGTCAAGTTTTGGAAAATGAAATGGTGGATAAAGTCTACTTGGTGGGCTGCACCTTCATGATGATGACCTGTTCCAAAGCCACAAAAGTCTATGGTGTGGATACAAAAGTTAGCCTTCTACCCATAATGATTGATGGAACGGGTATGTGTGGGGCTTGTAGGGTAACCGTAGGGGACGAGACGAAATTGGCCTGCGTAGACGGCCCGGAATTCGACGGACATCAGGTAGATTGGAATGAAATCATGGAGAGGGCAAAAAGCTATCTGAAAGAAGAAGAAAAGTCCCTCGATTTATGGGTACGAGATAATTGGCACAAAGTCAGATACCCTGAAGCCATAGAGAAAGACAATCAAAAAAAAGCTCGATGCCGATGAAATATCAATTATGTATATCGGTATAACCATACAAATCAATCTATTGTATATTTTTGTGCCCTTTAAGCCATTCCCTCTTCAACAAAGAAAGGCAGATCTCGTCCCAGAAGCAACCTTTCCAGTAGCCACGTTCCCGAAGAATCCCTTCCCACTGAAAGCCCAACTTGCGGAGAAGTTTCAAAGACCCAAAAGTGCCTGGTACCACCATTGCCTCGATGCGATTGAGATTCATTTCCTGAAAACCGTAGGCTATCACCGCCTCCAAAGCTTCGGTCATGAATCCCTGCCCCCGATATTCACTGCCCAACTCATAACCCACCTCCCCTCGACAACCCAGCTTTAAAATCCAATTGTTGAAGCCGACGGTGCCCAGCAAAACGCCGTCTTCCTTTCTGAAGATGCCCCAACGAATGATTTCACGGCGTTGAAATTGCAGACTGAACATTTGAATGGCATCTTCTGCTTGTTGAACGCTAGTTAAAGAAGGAATGGTCATGTGTTGAGTGACATCGTTGTCGTTCCAAAGCTGGAAGAGCGCCTCTACATCCAGAGTGGTTAACTTTCTCAAGATCAAACGTTTTGTTTCCAATCGTGGGAAGTCATCTGCATCTTCTGAAGAGGACATCGATAATATCACCGAACCTCATGGGCAAAATAAGTTTACGTACACAATGGTAGATGCAAATATAAAGTACGTATTTGGAGTACTGTTTTATCCGTATAATATTAGCTTTTTTAATTGCATGATTTTTGTAAATGAGGGAGGATCATATATAAATAGCTATAAATTATGGATTATACATATTCAAGTTCAGTTTCGCCTTTTGAAAAGGAGATATCAGAGCTACCATTTTCAAGATAAGCAATTTGAATTTCTGTTTTCCATAGTCCTGGTTTATTAATACCATACGTTTTAATAATATCTACATCATCCCAATGGATTGTATTATCATCATAATTCCTTAAAGGTAATTCAAAATGGAGGCCTGAAACCCATTTTTTGAAATCTGATTCAGCACAAGCATAACCATTATAGTAAATATCCCTTTCACCATTTGGAGAAATTCTGATCATCCTGTAACCACAAAGGTTAATATCAGTTCCGGTCTTATTTTTTAAATAAAAGATTACATGTCCTCTGCGATCATTATTAGATATTTTTTTTAAAGACCAAATTGGGGCGACTATTAAACCTGTATCATATTCTAAATTGGCTTTTAAATCGGTATCATCTTTTTGATTAAGTTGAATAATTTTATTATATTGAGGATGGTTAGAAGTAATACGATTAGCTAATTCACACTCATCTTCAAAATATATTCTCTGAACATTAGCCAATTTAGGAAATTTTTCTTTAAAGCTAGTAACACTTGTGGAGTTATGCAAACAAACTATAATATATTTGCCATAGTTTAATGATTCATTCACCTCTCTCAGTACTTCATCGGAATGAAGTGAGACAGTTGTAACAATAAATATAAATACAGGACAAGACCGAAGGATAGAATCACGGGTTTTCATTTCATCTCTATCACCTTCTATTAAATCATTTTTAGCAATAAACGTATTTACATTTATTTTTTTAAGGCTTTTTTGTAAATTGTCAGCAAATTTAACACCTGTTGTAGTTTCATAACATATGAATGCCCAACAATTTTCGTTGCTTGCACCTTTGAGCCCAGACATGCTAATTAAGAGTCTATCAATTCGAATAAAAAAGTTGCGATGAGGATAATATAGTGTTTAACGATACCTTTCGGATTAATCTCAAACTCTCGTGAGTTTGAGATTTGGCCTATTCGTATCATTAAGCACTATTCTGGCGAAAACCAATTAGTATCATCTAACTGGTTTTTGACTATAATATCAATTTTACAATTCTACTGGATAGCACGCCATTATCATTTACATATTATTCACAAATGTTAACATATTCAGCTTCGCCAACAACACATTAGTTATGGCTCTATACCAATGATAACAAGCTGCTCAGCACCCCCAAAAACACGTTTGAAAGAACAGATCCACGCATATGGAAACACACCTATTCCCGTTTCTAAATTGGCTATTCAGTTAGCGCGTTGGTATGAATCTTGCCACCACTGAAACCAAAGATATTTCCATTAAATAACGAAATCGACGTTATTTTCATCGAAGTAGTGAAGCATTATGATTTATTTGGATAGTAAAAAACTATAATTCCGTGATTTAAAAATGAATGGCCTAAAAAGGCCATCCCTTAAAAAGATAGGTTAAATCTTCTGAAGCTCGTCTTTGGTGGCCAGCTTGATCCCCACCCCGGTCAAGACGTCCTTGGCCCCCTCCAAATTGTCCACCCGGACTATGAGCATGGCCCGCTCCGACTTGGCAGTGACAAAGGCATAGGCATAATCTATGTTGATACCCTCACGACCCAAACTGTCTACGATCTCGTACAGACCTCCGGGTATGTCTTTCATCTCCACCGCCAAAACTTCAGTCTCGGAGACGGTAAAACCCTCGTCATGAAGCACCTGATACCCCTTTTGAGGATCGTCCACCACCATTCTTATCACGCCAAAGTCGCCAGCTTCGGCGATGGTCATGGCCCTGATGTTCACCCCAGAATTGGAAAGCGTCTTTGCCACACGAGCCATCCTACGAGGCTTGTTCTCCACAAAGAGAGATATCTGCTTTATAGCCACCATTTTTTTACACCATCCTGTTGTCTATAACTCTCTGAGCCTTACCCTCAGATCGGGGAATAGTGCCTGGTTCCACCAATTCCACCTGCGCAGCAATGTTCAGCACTCCTTTTAACTGTTTGGATATGTTCTTGCTAAGCGACATCAGATCCCCGATCTTATCGCTGAAACCAGACTCCGTAACTTCCACTTTAATGGTCATGATGTCTAAGGGACCTCTACGATCCAAGATTATCTGATAGTGCCCGCCCACTTCAGGAATTGTCATGAGCACTGACTCAACCTGGCTGGGGAACACGTTGATTCCTCTCACCACCATCATATCGTCGGTACGACCCAAAATTCTCATTAGCCGAGGATGGGTGCGACCGCACTCACAAGGCTCAGAGTTTATGACTGTGAGATCTCCAATCCGATAACGTATGAGGGGTATAGCCCACTTGTTCAGAGTGGTGATTACCAGCTCCCCAACCTGACCGTCTTCCAACGGCTCTCCGGTTTTAGGATCTATGACCTCTGTGAGGAACATATCAGACCATACGTGAATGCCATTTTGGCAATGACACTCAGTGAACAGAGGACCACTCATCTCACTGGTACCGAAAATGTCGTAGGCCTTAATTCCAGTATCTTTCTCAATTCGATTACGCGTCTCGTTAGACCAAGGCTCGGCCCCGAATATTCCCACCCGAAGCTTAGTATCGTCTCTTATGCTGACACCCATCTTCTCAGCAGCCTCAGCTATGTGCATGAAATAAGAAGGCGTACAGGCAATGGCTGTGCTCCCCAGATCCTGCATCAACATGATCTGCCGCTCGGTGTTCCCCGTACCTGTGGGAAGAACCGTTGCCCCTATTTTCTCTGCACCGTAATGAAGTCCCAACCCTCCGGTGAAAAGACCGTAACCATACCCAATCTGAATAACATCTCCTCTACCCAACCCAATCGACGTAAGGGCTCTGGCTAGGGAGTCAGACCACATTTCAATATCGTCTTTGGTGTATCCAACAACTGTCGGCTTTCCCGTGGTGCCGCTGGACACGTGATACCGCACGATTCTATTCTCGGGTAGGCTAAACATGCCTGTCGGATAGGTGTTTCTAAGGTCGACTTTATAAGTGAATGGGAGCTTGGCGAGATCGCTTAGTCCTTTTACATCACCAGGCGTTACGCCGGCCTCATCAAATCGCTGTTTATAGAAGGGCGAATGTTCATAGACGTAATGCACCATCGACCTCAACCGCTCCTCTTGGAGCCTACGCAAGTCCTCTAGAGGCATGCGTTCGACGTGCGGATTCCAGTAGTCAAACATGGTCATCAACCTGCATTAGTTCATGGTTTTGTACGATAAAAACCAATCGATCAATTGCTAACCACATATTCACCCAAATTAAACTTCATCAATGCATATTAGAAACGCAGATTACGCCAAGATTTAAAATGTTAGGAAGCCTGATATACAATCATAGAGGAAAACAATGAGGAGGTAAATCTTGAGGATTAAAATCCTTTATGCGCTTATAACTCTCACGCTATTGGTAAGCATATCGTCAGGACAAATGGCTGATTTGGACAAGCGCAACGTTAACACAACTGAAAATTCCGAAACTGAACAGGTAGTGGAATCTTACGTTGAACCTCAAGGATTACTGCCCTCAATCAAAACAACTAGTCAACCTCAAATTGATGCCGAAGGGTCAGAATGGATTAATCTAAAAGGCATCCGATTGACCACACCACCAACAGCAACATCTCCGGGTGGCAACGTGGTTGATGTATTCGCAGGCGGTAACGAAAACGAGCTTTGGCATATACGATACCAAGGCGATTGGTCCGAGTGGACGAAGACCTTCGGCCCGCCGCCCTACAACAAGAACCCTGGCGGAGTTTCCTTCAGAAAATACGATTTAAGCGTTGTTTACACCAAATCAGAACAATCTGATGGTTATTATCACCTTTTCACTTGGGGTGCAACCAACCAATGCCTCTACAAAAAATGCTGGTTGGAAAATGGAAAGATAACCTGTAATCAAACGGAAGATTGGATACAAATAGAGGGTGAGATTGGATCCCGGCCTGCTGCCGTGGTAGTCTCAAATAGGATATATTTATTCTCTTTAAACGATACAGGAAAATTGATATGGAATCGAGCAGATGTCAGTCCAAAGGAGAATGGCGGCCAGTGTTTGGTCTGGGAAGGGTGGTCCCCGCTGGCAGGTGCTTCATCAAAGTTGCCACCAACAGTAACTTACGATGACCGCTCCATCCATATATTCCTCCTAAATGAAGACAAGATCATGCATCTAACGTGGTCTATGGAGACGGGCAAAATAAACATCGAAATAATTAAAAGTGAGATAATTTCAGCTCCTGCAGCAACGAGTTGCGGATATAGATTGGACTTGTTTGGGACTGACGATCGGAAAAAGTTGATGCACACTTGGTACAACGGCACTGCCTGGCAAAAGTGGAAAGTAGAGCTGCATGGAAGTGAAATGAGCGGCCAACCTGCAACAATATGCGACGAGACTAGCCGCATCTGGACGTTCGCCCAAGGAGAAGGTGAAAGCCTGTGGGGAATCACCTTGCCCATGTGACGCGCATACATTTTAATACATATATAAAAATTGGCTTAGAGGCCGTCTAAAGCCCCTTTGACCAACGTGCTAACCTCCGACGGATCCGCACGACCGTGAGTCTTTTTCATAACTTGGCCCACGATGAAATTCATGGATTTTTCGTTGCCATTCTTGTAGTCCTCCACTGCATGAGCGCACTCTGCCACAGCGACTTTGACCGCACTTAAAACGGCACCATCATCCACCTTGCCCAGACCTTTGGCTTTTACTACATTCTCAGGAGATCCTCCGTGATCGAGAATATGCCGAATTACCTCTATTGCACCCTTCTCGGTGATCTCGCCCCCGTCCAACATATTCACGATTTTCACCAAATTGCCCGGTTCGAACTTATTTATGGAAAGGTCTCGATAGTTCAGCTCGCCCTTGAGCACGTCTGCAGTCCACACTGCGGCCATCTGTGGTGAAGTCCTAGTCGCCACCTCTTCGTAGAAGTTGGCCACCTTTATGTCAGAAGTTATGGACTTGGCATGATCATCGGAGATTTTGTACATGGACCGGAAACGCTCCCTTTTAGCATCGGGAAGCTCAGGCAGTTCAGACTCCACTTGAGGAACCCAATCTGCAATTCTCATGGAAACTAGGTCTGCCTCAGGGAAGTAACGATAATCGTGTGCCTCTTCTTTGGTCCTGATGGAAACTGTAATGCCTCGCAGCTCATCGTAGTGACGCGTCTCCTGAATTACGTCCATGCCTCTTCTACGAATGTTCTTCTGCCGGGTAATTTCGTAAGCCAGTGCCTTCTCCACACCTTTATGACTGGAGATGTTTTTGACCTCGGCCCGTTCACCACCTACCAGAGACAAATTAGAGTCGACCCTCATGGCACCGTCTAAATTTCCATCGAAAACATCCAGATACTCCAAAATGTTCCTCAATTTATCCAAGAAAGTTCGAGCCTCCTTGGGGGACCTGAGATCCGGCTCAGTAACCACTTCTAACAAAGCCATTCCACACCGGTTGTAGTCCACCATTGAATACTTGGCTCGATCAATGGTTCCAGCATGCACCAAACGACCAGGATCCTCTTCCATGTGCACCCGGTTTATCCTTATAAGCCGCTCTTCACCATCTTCGCCCTTGATGAGTAGACGACCGCCCACACCAATGGGAAAGTCGTACTGAGTAATCTGGAAAGCTTTAGGCAAGTCGGGATAAAAGTAGTTCTTTCTGTAAAACAACGTATCGTTCTGAATCTCGCAATTCAGAGCCAAGGCCACCTTGATGGCATACTCAACAGCCTTCTTGTTTACCACAGGCAGAGTGCCTGGAAGACCCAGACAAACCGGACAGGTGTGACTATTTGGCGGAGCATCGTGATAATCGGTAGAACACGTACAAAACATCTTGGACTTCAGATTGTTTAGCTGAACGTGAACCTCAAGACCTACTATAACACCATTTTCTTCCACTTCAGACCACCCCCTCTGGTTTGACGGTATGGTGGGGAGTCGCATCTTCGTAAGCTTTGGCAACCCGAAGAATGGCATTTTCTTGAAGGTGGTTGCCTATGATCTGCAAACCAACTGGGAGATTGTCAGCAAAGCCACAAGGAAGCGATATGGCAGGTACTCCTGACAGATTTATGGGCACGGTAAATACATCAGCCATGTAAAGTGACAAGGGATCTTGTATGCGTTCCCCAATCTTGAAGGCAGGGAAGGGCATGGTGGGTGTTACCAGCACGTCTATGTCTTTGAAGACCCTTTGGAAGTCGTTTTTGATCAAAGTTCGCACCTTTTGAGCCTTGAGATAATATCTGCCGTAATACCCAGCAGATAAAGCGTAGGTCCCCAAAAGTACTCGTCTTTTAACCTCAGGCCCAAATCCAGCTGCTCGGATCTCAGAGAAGGTAGTATGCCAATCCTTGTCAATGCCCTCTCTCAAACCATAACGCAGACCATCGAACCGGGCCAAATTGGATGAGGCCTCGCTCATGGCAATTATGTAGTAAGAGGCAAGAGCATATTTAGTGTGTGGTAGACTGACCTGTTCCCAAGAAGCCCCTAAATCTTCCAGCTTGGATATGGCATCCCAAACAGACCGTTCCACCTTTTCGTCAACCCCTTCACCGAAGTACTCTTTGGGGATCCCACACTTCAAGCCTTGAACGCCTGCATCCAGATCACCCAGATAGCCGCCTTCTGACTCTAAGGAGGTAGAATCTCTCCAATCATGACCAGCTATTACCTCTAGTATCAAAGCCGTGTCTTCCACAGAAGTGGTAAGAGGACCTATCTGCTCCAAGGAATTGGCATAAGCAATTAGACCGTATCTGGAAACCAAACCATAAGTGGGCTTCAGCCCCACTATGCCACAGAAAGAGGCAGGACAACGAATGGACCCACCAGTATCCGAACCCAGAGAGCAAGGAGCTTCTTCAGCTGAAACTGCGGCCGCACTTCCCCCACTGGACCCCCCAGGAACACTATTAAAATCCCAAGGATTGTGAGTTGTTCCGAAGTAACTGGTTTCTGTGGAAGTGCCCATGGCAAACTCGTCCATGTTGGTCTTGCCCAAGACGATAGCCCCTTCTTTTTTCAGTTGTTCTATAACGTGAGCGTCGTAAGGAGGGATATATCCTTGTAGTATCCGAGAGCTACAATTGGTCTCAATGTTCTTTGTAGATATGGAACTCTTGATGGCTATGGGCACCCCGGCCATCAGACCACCCCACGGATACTTATCGAACTCTTGAGCCCTTTTTATTGCGTATTCTTCTGCCAAAATGTTATAAGCGTTCAAATTGCTCTTTTTAATCTTATCAAATAGCGAACAAATATAATCTTCAGCCGATTCAGTGGACAACTTTTCTTTGAGCTCCTTCAACATGAAGATCACACAATCCTGGGGCTTCTGAAGTAACCGTCTTCCCTCTTGGGAGCATTCTGCAACGACACTTCCTGAGGAAGGGATTTCCCCGCAACGTCTTCCCGAAAGACGTTGACCAACTCTACTGCTCTGTAAGTGGGCTCTACGTTTTCAGTATCCACTTCATCCAGTTGATGGAAATAATCCAGAACGGAATTGAACTGTTCCACAAAATCGTCCTTTTCATTTTCGGCAACCTCTATGGAGGCCAACCAGCTGATATGTGCCACATCTTCTCGTGTAATCATCTATCCCACACCGCATCAATCTTGCTCAAAAGCTACCAAAATCCTCAAAGACTAATCAACCTTTTGCCTTTAGATAAACCATCGTCAAGAACAAATTATAGTCGAAAACCAATTAGATGATACTAATTGGTTTTCGCCAGAATAGTGCTTAACGATACAAGAACTACTAACAATCCACGTAAATCCCAATAAAAATCATCAAAATTGCAACGGACTCGCCGGGATTTGAACCCGGGATTGGGGCTATCTCCACCCAAAAAGGCTCCGGAGGCCCCTGTGTTATCCAGACTATACTACGAGCCCAAATGACAATACCCCCTCCGAAGAGAGGGGCCTGCCTTATACCTCAATTAACTTTCCAGAACGATCTCGATGTTGACGTTCTTTGGAACCTGTATTCGCATGAGCTGCCTTAAGGCGCGTTCGTCTGCGTCTAAGTCAATCATGCGCTTGTGAACCCGCATCTCCCAATGATCCCAAGTGGCCGTGCCTTCGCCATCTGGACTCTTCCTACAAGGAACGACCATCCTCTTAGTAGGTAGAGGAATAGGCCCTGCCATGTGCACGCCTGTTCTCTGAGATATCCCCTTTACCTGGTTGCAAATATCATCTAAGCTTTGGGGATTGGTCCCAGATAGTCTAATTCTAGCTTTTTGCATAACTCAAACACCAAAAAAGTTGAGTTAGCGGGGTGTGATGTTCATACACATGCCCGCCGCAACCGTCTGGCCCATATCCCTGATGGCAAACCTGCCCAGCTGAGGGATCTCCTTGACCTTCTCAATCACCATGGGCTTTGTAGGCAGCACAGTGACTATGGCGGCATCGCCAGCCTTGATGAAGGCAGGATTCTCTTCCTTGACTGCGCCAGTCTTTGGGTCGAGCTTGGCTTTTATCTCGGTCAAAGTACAGGCAATCTGAGAGGTGTGACAGTGGAAGACAGGTGTGTATCCCACAGAGATAGCACTAGGGTGTTGCAAAACCACGATCTGAGCGGTAAACTCCTTGGCCACCGATGGCGGTGAGCTAACGTGTCCACAGACGTCGCCCCTCCGGATATCTTTCTTGCCTATGCCTCTCACGTTCCAGCCAATGTTGTCTCCAGGCTCGGCCTTCTCGTACTCCTCATGGTGCATTTCGAGGGACTTGACTTCACCAACAACACCAGGTGGTTCAAATATAACCTGATCACCCTTCTTTATCACACCAGTCTCCACACGGCCCACAGGCACAGTTCCAACACCGGAAATGGTGTATACGTCCTGTACGGGCAAGCGGAGAGGCAAATTGGTGGGCTTCTCGGGTTCTGTGAAGTTGTTCAAACATTGTAATAGAGTAGGACCTTTGTACCACGGGGTATTTTCGCTACTCGCAATTACGTTGTCCCCCAGGAAAGCAGAGAGGGGTACAAAAGGTATCTCACTTAGTTTGAAACCGACCATCTGAAGCAACTTTCCGACTTCTTCCTTGACCTCGTTGAACCGAGCTTCGCTATAGTCAACTGCATCCATCTTGTTAACAGCAATTACGATCTGACCAATTCCCAAGGTCCTAGACAAGAAAACGTGCTCTCTGGTCTGAGCCATTACGCCATCAGGTGCTGCTACTACCAAAACGGCAGCGTCTGCCTGGCTGGCTCCCGTAATCATGTTCTTGATGAAGTCTCTGTGGCCGGGACAATCTACAATGGTAAAGTAATACTTGTCCGCGTCAAACCTCTGATGGGCAATGTCGATGGTTACGCCTCTCTCACGCTCTTCTTTGAGGCTGTCCATAACCCAGGCAAACTCAAAGCTGCCCTTTCCCTTTGCCTCTGCTTCCTTCTTGTACTTCTCAATTATGTGGGGAGAAATAGTGCCAGTATCGAGCATAAGTCTGCCCACGAGAGTCGACTTCCCGTGGTCGACATGTCCGATGAACGCCAAGTTCATATGTGGCTTTTCTTTTGCCATCTTTCATCTCCTCCGATTAACTCTTAAATATCAATTTGTCTCTTTGGGTTTAAATCTTTTCGAAGAAGGCCTTAAACCTTCAGATAATCACTGGGTTTAGGCATATCTGTCTTTAAACCCTTGCGGCCACGGATCTGCTTGACGGTCTCCGACAACGAAGATGCCGGAACGGGCTCGAATCCCGCAAACTCAGTGCTCCAAAGTGCCCGACCCTCGGTGGCCCCTCTAATAGCTCCAGCAAAGCCGAAAAGCTCCGACACCGGTGCCTTCGACTTTATGATTATCATGTCACCTTCGGTATCCATGCTTAAGATCATGCCCCTACGGCCTTGGATCTCGGACATGGCACCGCCCATCTGGTCCTGGGGTACCTGTATATAGACGTTCTGGAACGGTTCTAGCAAAGTGGAGTCCGCCATCAAAATTCCCGCTTGCATAGCTTGTCTAACCGCAGGAATTACCTGTGCAGGACCCCGGTGTATGGCATCTTCGTGCAACTTCACATCCATTAGCTTGGCCTTGATGCCCTGAACGGGCTCTCTAGCAATGGGACCATTCTTGGTGGCTTCCTCGAATCCTTCCAACATCAGCTCCATGACCTCTCGCAAGTACTGAACGCCCTTGGTCATGTTCAGAAATACGTTGGTTCCAGAAATGCCCATGATGTGCCGAGCCTCGTCCTTCCCCATACCTTTTTCCATCAATATTTGCCTGCGTTCCAGCTCTTGCATCTTCATGGAAACTTCGCCGTCCTTGATAGCATCGACGATCTCAAGCTCCAGAGGTTCTATCTCTATGTAAAACCTGTTGTGATGGTTGGGTGACTTACCCTCTACTGCACCTGGCGTCGTTCCAGTCACAGACTCTCTATAGACCACAATGGGCGGGGAAGTGGTTATTTCTACATTTTTGTCTCTCTCGATCCTATAAGCCACAATCTCCAAGTGGAGTTCGCCCATGCCTGCCATCAGGTGCTCGCCAGTTTCCTCGTTGATCTTGATGTTCAAAGTTGGATCTTCCTTGGCCACCTGCCGCAATACTTCGACCAACTTGGGCAAATCGCGAGTGTTCTTGGCCTCAACGGCCACGGTGACCACGGGCTCACTCACGTGCTTGATGTCTTCGAAAGGAGACATATCAGCATCAGAAGAAACAGTAGATCCTACAAAAGCGTCCCGAAGGCCAGTCACTGCAGCGATGTTGCCCGCAGGAATCTTCTCCACTTCAATCCTATCGGCACCCATGAAAATGCCCGTCTGTTGAACACGATTTCTGCTTGCAACGCCGGATATGCTCAGCTCCATGCCACGCTCCAAAGTGCCTGAGAATAACCTGCCTGTTGCCACCTCCCCCGCGTGAGGATCAACAGAAATATCAGTAACCATGAATGCAACAGGCCCATCGGGGTCACAAGTATCCATGGACTTTGCTACCGTGGACTCAGGATCGCCACGCCAAATGACCAGGACACGCTCTTTTTGAGCCTTCAATGGACTGGGAAGGAAGCGGATAACCATATCGTTGACCGCCAAGTAAAGAGGACATCTCTGAGCCAAAGACTTCATGTCACCTTTTTGACAATAATCGTAGACTTCGTCAAACCCTATACCAGTCTTCTTCATCTGGGGAACACTGATAGCCCAGTTGTACAAAGCAGACCCAAAGGCCACGCTTCCATCAGACGCGTCGACCTTCCATCCAGCATTGTACTTTTCCTCGTTCATGTTTTTGATGAGCTTGTTAATGTTATCGATCAACTTGCCCAGGCGAATCTGCATCTCCTGTTTGTCAACCTTCAACTCGTTGAGCATCCGATCCACTTTGTTGACGAATAACACCGGGTGGACGTTTTCCTTCAAAGCCTGTCTCAAAACGGTTTCCGTCTGAGGCATGGCCCCTTCAACTGCATCCACCACAACTACTGCACCGTCTACAGCACGCATTGCCCTGGTAACGTCACCGCCAAAGTCAACGTGTCCAGGTGTGTCGATCATGTTGATGAGATACTCTTTACCCTCATATTCGTGAACCATGGATACGTTAGCGGAGTCTATGGTAATACCACGAGCTTGCTCCAGCTCATCAAAGTCCATAAAGAGCTGTCTTCCGGCCAGCTCCATGGATATCATGCCAGCTCCGGCCAATAAGTTATCTGAAAGGGTAGTTTTACCGTGATCAATATGTGCAACTATGCCTATATTTCTGATATATTCTGGCTTGTACATTAGCGTCTTTACACGCTCTGCCATCTTCTTCCTCTTGCCCATATCACGCCTCGCGAAATTTGATGAAAAGGAACTAATCTTGAAGTCCTCGGTCACATTTTCGTACAGCTATATAAGCCTTGGGCCCTTGACAAAAGCCCGTCAGAATCGCATTCAGATTACCTTCCAACACCTCTAAAGAAGATTAATTTGACAATATTTATAAAAATGTGAGTAAAGCTTATATTCATAGGGCGGCACGTTCACAGGGTTTTCGAGATGGCACGCTTGATAATGAAATTTGGTGGATCTTCAGTGGCTGACGGCACAAAGCTCAGAAATGTAGGCCAGTTGGCCAAAGATCTGAGTAAAGATAACGAGATCGTACTTGTAACCTCTGCCTTAGGTGGAGTTACAGACGATTTGTTAGAGTGCGCTAGAAAATCGACCGATGGTTGTGAAATAGAAGAAATAGCGACTTTCATAGATCGACTAAGCAAGAAACACAATCTAGCCGTGATGGAAGCCACAAACGATCCCCAAATCATCAAAGAACTGAGGGAAACAATCCACAAGAGACTCAGCGAATTGGAGAAGGCATACATTGGTATATGCTATTTGGGAGAGCTTACTGCCAGGTCAATCGACCGCATATCCAGTTACGGTGAGCGGCTAGCAGCACCCATACTCTCAGGAGTTCTAAGAGATTTGGGCTTAAAATCCAGAAGTTACACTGGTGGAGAGATAGGGATAATAACCACCAACGAGTATGGCATGGCCAGGCCCCTGAAGAACACTTACGAACGAATCGCTCAAACGCTTATTCCCCTAAAAGGCATACCGGTAGTAACAGGATTCATAGGCGAGGATGAAAAAGGAAACATAACCACCTTGGGCCGAGGTGGATCGGACTTCAGCGCTTCCATAATAGGGGCTGCCATAGACGCAGATGAGATCTGGTTTTGGAAGGACACGTCAGGAGTTTTAACCACAGATCCTCGCATAGTTCCTGAGGCCAGGAATATCCCGGCCATATCTTACAGAGAAGCAATGGAAATGTCTTACTTTGGGGCCAAGGTCCTCCACCCACGCGCCATAGAGCCCGCCATCAGCAAGGGCATTCCAGTAAGGGTAAAATGCACCTTCGACCCAAAAGATCCTGGAACGCTTATAGTGAAACGCGGCGTTCCCAAAGAAGGGGTCATAAAGGCAGTAACCTTATCCAACAACGTGGCTTTCCTTAACATATCGGGTGCAGGAATGATAGGTACCCCAGGAATCGCAGCCAGAGCATTCACTGCCCTGGCAAATGCGGGGGTTAACATCACAATGATCAGCCAAGGCTCTTCGGAAGCAAACATATCCATCGTGGTAGAAGAAAACCAGCTCGATGCCGCCGAGATAGCTCTTAGAGCGGAATTCCCCCCCGAAGTGGTTCGAGACATTTCCCACAACAGAAACGTCTCCGTCATAGCCACAGTAGGTGCAGGAATGGCTGGAACTCCAGGAGTTGCGGGAAGGGTATTTGGAGCCATGGGTAAAGCAGGGATTAACGTGGTAATGATCAGCCAAGGATCCAGCGAACATAACATATCCTTCGCAGTCAGTGCCGACGAAGCAAAACAGGCCATTTTAGAGCTGCACAAAGAATTTGGACTTGACAAAGAAACTTGAAGGGAGTTTACAATATGAAAAAACACACCTATGCCCAATCTGGTGTTGACATTAGAATGGAAAACAAGGCCATCTCAGCCATGAAGTCGGTGATGACCAGTAGACGGAAGGGAATTGGAGCCCCTCTGACCGAGATTGGTCATTATGCAGGTCTGATCGATATGGGAGAGTTCGCCATCGCCATGGCCACCGATGGAGTTGGAAGCAAAGTTCTGATTGCAAACGCCCTCCAAAAATGGGATACCGTGGGCATCGATTGCATGGCCATGAATGTAAACGACCTTCTGGCAATCGGCGTTGAACCACTGGCCTTCGTGGACTACCTAGCTCTGGAAAAAGTGGACCCAGAGATGACATCCCAAATAGCCATTGGCCTGGAGAGAGGCGCAGAGATCTCTAACTTGTCGATAATAGGTGGAGAGACCGCCTCCTTACCTGAGATTATAAACGGGTTCGACCTGGCTGGCACGTGCATTGGCATGGTCCAGAAGGACGAAATTATAACAGGAGAAAAGATTAAAAAAGGCGATACAATTATTGGCATTCCCAGCAGCGGTTTGCACAGCAATGGCTACTCCCTGGCTCGACGGATTGTAGAGGAGTCTGATTATACTTACTTCGATAAAATGCCCGGATCCGATCGCACCATCGGCGAGGAGCTTTTAGAGCCCACCCGCATCTACATGGAAGCTTTGGATTTGGTCAAAAAGTTTGATGTTCATGGCTTTGCCCACATTACTGGAAGTGGCCTGCTAAAGTTGCACCGGATCAGCAAATACGGATTCAATATAACCGACCCACTAAAACCTCAGCCAGTATTTCAATTCCTCCAAGAAGAAGGGAATGTGGATGACGATGAGATGTACCGCACCTTCAACATGGGAATGGGATGGGTTGTGGTCCTGCCCGAAGAAGAAGCTGCTGAAGCTTGCCTGATTACTGGTGGAAAAGTGATAGGATCTGTAATAGGCGAAGGCCTCTGGCTTGGAGATCGCGAACTGAAATAAGCGATACTAAGTTTTGTAAAATTTGGCATCAGCGACCCACAAAACGCATGCAAAAAGCGCCCCTCGAAACCCTACGTTATTCCTGTGAGAAGATCGTGTTTTATTGGAGGGACAATGAAGAAGATACTGGTGATTTAGGCGGTCTATTGTGCCGCCTTCTTCTCAGCATCTTCTTGGGACATTTTTCCGAAGAGCGTTTCCAGAGTATTTTTGATCTCCTTTATGGCATCCACTGCAGGACCGCCTACATCCAACGGTGATTTTCCTTCCAGATCAGCCCCCATTAGACTTACGTCGTAAGGTACGACGCCCAATAGAGGTATGCCCATCTCATTCAATTTATTCATAATTATTTCAGGTTCATCAGGAGTCTTGTTTATAACTGCCATGATCCTCTCAACTCCAATGTCTGACGCCAGCTTCTTGATTCGTTCCAATGTCTCCACCGAACGAAGACCGGGCTCCACCACGGCGATCATTACGTCCACCCCTCTGGTAGTACCTCGCCCCAGATGTTCGATCCCTGCCTCCATGTCCATGATCACTAGGTCGTTCTCCCGAAGGATGACGTGTCTTAATAGGGCACGAAGGAATGCAGTTTCCGGACACATGCAACCACTTCCACCAGTATCTATGGTGCCCATGACAACCAACTTCACGCCATCTGGGCCAACGCAACCACACATATCCACCACGTCGTCGACCTTGGGATTGAGCTTGAACATGCCGAACTCCGCACCAGCTCGACTCTGCACCATCTCTTTGTATTCTGTGACTGGTTTAGGATTAGTTTCCACACCCAAAGCAGACGCTAAATTCATGTCGGGATCAGCATCTATTGCCACCACATTGTAACCGTCGCGAGCGAACAGGCGAGCCAAAGTTCCCGCCAAGGTAGTCTTGCCGACACCACCCTTTCCTGAGATTGCTATCTTGATGGTAAAACCTCCTGAGAGAATATCAATTAATAGTGAGCCACCACAGTTTATATCGCTTCTGGGTACATTATAAAAACAATGAGTAAGATGATTTTGGTACATAAAGGGTGAAAAGATGTCATCTGCCCAAAAACCCAGCAAAAGCGATTTCAAGCTCACAACTAATGCCCAAGAGCTGCTGAAGAACAGATATCTCCGACGAAATGAGCAGGGCAGTGTAGTGGAGACTCCAGAACAGATGTTCAGACGAGTAGCTGAACATGTGGCTTCGGCTGAATTTAGGTTTGGGGGCGAACAAGAAGAGCTATCATCAAAATTCGGCAAAATGATGAGGGAGGGGTTATTTTTGCCCAACTCTCCCACCTTGATGAACGCCGGTCTATCTCTGGGTCAGCTATCTGCCTGTTTTGTAATCCCAATAAAAGACTCTCTTGAAGACATATTCGAGGCTTTGAAGCACATGGCCATAATCCATCAGAGTGGGGGGGGCACAGGATTTTCGTTCTCTCGGCTTCGCCCCAGGGATGACGTTGTGAGATCAACCGGTGGCATGGCCAGTGGCCCGGTATCTTTCATGCAAATATTCAACGCAGCCACCGAAGTGGTAAGACAAGGAGGACGACGTCGGGGGGCAAACATGGGGATTCTGCGTGCAGATCATC
>Ga0272443_10000877_pt1 | contig 49362 bp, 45 predicted proteins | sample SSMAcet12_FD_193581 | JGI IMG/M metagenome (GOLD analysis project Ga0272443, IMG submission 193581) | Marine sediment archaeal communities from Little Sippewissett salt marsh, Falmouth, MA, United States - SSM-Acet-12 | ecosystem: Environmental > Aquatic > Marine > Wetlands > Sediment ...
CTCCGAAGCCAGTCGGACAGCTTCGATTTTAAATTCTTTGTCAAACCGTTTTCCCATGGTGGAACACCTCCTGTTGCCTCATACAACTTGGCTGTTCGGTGTGTCCACTTTTTTGAGATGATCCAGGGACCAATGTCTATATCAAAAAAAAAGGAAAAATAAAAAATAGATGACTGGCAAGTTTCCAAGTTACAGAATAGCGCGGCTTCCAAGAGCTATCGCAGGCGGGTTCGATCTCACACCCTCGACCTGTCACTTGCAAACGTATCAGTAGCGTGCAATTATGAATTATTACAATATAAACGGTGAGCCAGACACGACAGCGGTTATTTTTTCCCTCAGGCTTTGCCCCAAACATAGCCACAATTGCAGCAGCTCCATTTAAATACAGGGCCACTTTCAGGGCGTAAGCCACCAGGCTTTGCAATACCTTGCTTTATACGTTCGGCTTCTTCCCTTGTTGGTGCACCATAAATGATTTCTAAACCTTCCTGCTTTGTGCATTTTGGGCAATTTTGTTTCTTGAAACTATTGATAACCATATCATTAAAATCATCCTTTACGTGTGGGTTCCTTTCTCTCGTTGATTAAGAATAGCTTGTGCTACCGAACCTTGTCAAACATTCGAATAGATGCCTTGGGTGGACAAAAGGATACGATATGAATGGTCAGGCAAGTATGTTCCGGCTATTCCATAAAAATGGACCCTGCCCCAACGTGGGTTAGCTTGCCAGTCTCTTGATTTCAATCTGACCATCACCCACCCCACATCTTGTGGTCGGCCATTTTGGCTGGAAGTACAGATTATAAAAACAAAGCTGTTCTGCGCCTCAAAAACCGAATTCGAAAGATACGTACAGGTAATCTGATAGCTGCGGCACCCCCCAAATCTTTGAATTAATCCGACTTATCACCCCCTGCACATCCCCTCATTCAACGTAGGCAACTACATGTAGTGCATCGCCAAAGTGCCATGGTTCGAATAGGAGATGACTCAGTCGGTTGCATGCTCATGTTCGGAGGATAGTCTTCCATTTGGTGTTTGGGTTCGGTATCGTTTCAATGGATAAATCTTTCGTTCCAGGCAGTGTCCGCGATCTCACCCAAAAGGGCAACCATATCGGCCAGCGTCAGATCGTCGGTGACCAATCTGCCGTACAGGGGATCAAGGTCTTTGTCGGTGTAGGGGGAAGAGGTTTGATCATCTACCGTATGGGCGGACTCCACAGCTTCGATTATCTTTCTCTTAATTCCTTCGGTCAGGGTTTCATGCCGGATGGCCGCACCGTTGTTCCAGTAGTTGTGCAGAACAACAAAGCATTCGTCCTGGTACCGGATCACAGCCTCACGGATTTCCTCGCGGACTTTGTCGGGGTTGATGGAAAAGAGCCAGCCATTGAGGTTGGTCAGGGGAATACAGACCATTTCTTGAGGCCTACCGGGGGTTTGCAAGGTGAGGTACATAAGGACCCACCTTTTCGATCCTGTTAATTTTTTCCTCTGTCTGGCCCATTGCAGCCCCATACCTTCGACAATCGGCTTCATGGGAACTTACTCCTCGCCATCCACCTTCACACTGAGCAGGCTCTGGCCCATGAACTCGATCACCTCCGGGGTAAGAACCCGATCTGTTACAAGGGCCGGCATGTCAGCGGCGGCCGGTTCTACCTGATCCGGGGCGCTGATGCCGGCATACACCCGCTGGCGTTTACCGTCGCCCTGGTCGCTGTCGATTACCCTCATACTGACGCCGGCCACGATGCGCAGGCTCCTGTCGAACTGCTGGTGATTAATTTGGTCTTTACGGGTTGTGGATTCCTCCATCCAACTGCGAAAATCCGTTTACAGGGCAGTTGCCGGAACGCAATCATCCGGGTTTTCCGTGTACCCGCGCTGGGTAAGGAAGGTGGAAACGCGCTGGGCGTTTCGATTCCGTCTGGGTGCCTTCAAATCCGATCTCCTTTTGTGCTGTTTAATTTTTGGTTTCTGGAATGATAATAGACACGCAGTTAAGCGAGGTGGCCGAGGTGGACCTGTCAGAACCCGTACCGATCTCTTTTGGTCCCGGTGGACCCGCAGGGCTTTGTTTGCCCGCATGGCCATGACCGGGTGCGAAGGGCCAGGTAAACCATGGGGCTTGGGAGGGTTAATCAGCGATGTCAGGATGGATGATAAAAGCAAGGGCGCTTTACGGAACGCTCCCTGTCAGAACCCGTACCGCGCTTTTCAGGTCCCGCAGAACCCGATGGGCTTGGATTGGCCGCATAGCCATAACGGGGCACGCAGGGCCGGGGGATTGAATGGAGGCGATCAGGGAAGGTCTACAAGGATGGCGATATAGAATTTAAAAAAAGCGATAGAAACGTCCGATTAACTCGGGAAGAGTGCCTGTCAGAACCCGTACCACGTTTTTTGATCCTGGTGGACCCGCAGGGCTTTGTTTGCCCGCATGGCCATGACGGGGTACGCAAAGCCCATGGAAGGCATGGGGGCCTGGAAAGTTAATCATCGACGTGCAGGGGCATTTTTGCTAAGAGCCGGTCAGATAAAAAACTCCACCTGAAAGATGCGATCTCATGGAAATGGGTAAATGTGTCCTGTGCGAGCAAACGCGGCCGGTGGCCGAGGACCGGATCTGTGATGCCTGCCGGCGATCTCTTAAAATCGAAGCCCAGTTAATAGATAAACTCTATACGGCCGGACATTTTTCCCGGTGCGCCGCCCGAATGGTCTGGGGTGATGGCAAGTGCCAGTGCAGCTACGCCGATAAGCATCAGGCCAGCCCGCTGCCGGACAGCTTCCCTCCCCTTCGTGTCGTCAAATAGCTCTGCGCAGCTTCCCGCCAGCCCCCGGAGTCTGTCTTTAGATCACTCTCCAGTTTTAATTTCATTCCTCTCGATCCCTGCTCAACCCCCTGTCAGAACCCATACCTCTCTTCTTTGGTTCCGGGGAAACCGGTCAGCCATCAAATCACCGCATAGCCATAACGGGGTACGCAAAGCCCCCAAAGACCAAGGGCAAAAATAGGCAGACATTGGATAGTCATGGGGATTTAACCGGCCGCGGGAAAGAGCAGGATTATCCCGGGAAATTATCCGATGGAAAGGATGGGAAGGTGAAGCCGGGACCTGATAGGGGCAGACCCCGGCTTCTGGAGGAGGTTGAAGGCAAACGATGGCTTGCTTTCACCTGTTGTTAATCTGGGCATCGATACCGGCCGTGTCAAACCGGCAAAGCAAAGACCCCCCGGGATTTAGCCAGCCACCTGTGGGACTCAAATTGTCTCGCTCTTTATTGGGGGATAATCCGGATGATCTTAAGGGGCGTGTCTAAACCAGCGGCGTGTCCTGGATGTCGATCAGGATCTCGTCCATCCGCCAGCGGCCGTCCTGGTTTTGTAGCAGGTTCCGGCTTTTCTCGGAAAAGAACACCTGCAGGTCCGGGCCGTTTTTGATCTCCCGCAGGTAGACGATCAGCGTGCAGTAGGTGCAGCGCTCGGCGTAATAAAACGGCATGGGCCGGCGCAACAGGTTCTCCAGCGCCATGCGCACCCGTAGAAAGCTGACGTCGGTGCCGAAGTGCCGGGCAACGTCTGCCGGGGTGACCCGCAGACTCAGCCGGTCGCCCGCCAGCCGGTTGGCCAGGCCCTGGACGAATGCCACCGTCCGGAGCATCATCGCCCGGTCGACCCGGGTTATGGCCCGTTCCAGGAATCTTGCTTGTATCGATCTCATAATCCTGATTTAATCGAGGCTGGCCAGATCGTCAATAGGAGTTGAGGGGTAAAGTTTGGGGGGCGCCGTGGAGCCACCGCAAGAGCAGCTGATCCGGTCGATCAAGATTACCGTCGTCAAGGCCTTCGGGATCCTGATGCGCGATCTGGAATCGCGGTCTCGCGAGCGGGCGGTCGAAAGCGCCCGGCAGATCGCAATGTACATCGCCAGGTCCGAGATGTCCCTATCACTGTCGGAAATCGCCGGGGTGTTTCGCCGTCGCCTCGTCACGGTCCTGAATGCGGTGGAGACCGTGGACAAGGATCGTGTCCTGCTCTCCCAGGCCGAGCACTGCATGCGAGTGCTGGTCAGGAATGGAATTCTGGAAGGATACGAATCGATTTAATCATGGAAGTCTTCGGGCAGTTTTACGTCGAGCCAGGACAACGCCCCTTCCATGGTCCTAAAAACCTGAGTGTTGTCCGCGTTGGTTATTGTTCCGAATATTCTCGCAAGCCCGAAAGAAAGGTCGCTCGACACTACGATAGCAATTTTTAAATTTTTTAGCCGAGTTCCGCAATACGAGCCGTAGACCTCGAATTCTTTTGTCGGGATATCCGCAAAGTCTGCAGCCGTGGCATCGGCAAGGGATTTTTTCAAATCTCCGAAAAACGGGCTGGACTCAAGTTTCTTAAACCCCTCCAGCATTTCTCCGGGCTTTATATATCCGGTCCTTTTGATGAAGGCCGTGCTCTGATCTTTGTCGAAAATGATTTTTGTTGCCATGATTTCGCCCCCCAGACGTGTGGGCGTGCTTATCAAATAAGTCTATAAAATCCCCTGCGGTTTTGACAACTTTCTTTTTTGTCTTTTGATTTTATTTTGAGGGCAAGCGTTCTCTCCCCGTGGGGTGTACGCCTTGCCTGTCGATGCAGTCATCCCCCTGCCCTGCTTGCCTGCAGATCTTTCCAGAACGTTTCCTTATCCCGGCCAGGACGTGACACGCTGAAGGCCATGAGGTGGTGCGAGGCCGGGGCTCTATTGTGGTTTTCTCCCCGTGGGTCTTCTGATGGTCATCCGGCGATCATCCAGAGCGAGTTGCAAGGGAGGTGCTGGTACCGGCCCTGCTTTTTTCCGGTCCCTATGATCGTGCTGGGCCCGGCGAAGCCCCCGCGGTGATGGCAGTGGTGGACTCGGTGTCAGGTTCGATTCGGATTAATTCGGTCCTGAACGTTTCCGATCCCGGCCAGGGCGTGGCACGCTGAAGGCCATGGCGGGGTGCGAGGCCGGGGCGGTGATCGGTGGCTCGGGCGTCTTTAATCGGCTGGACTCGACGGGTCGTTTACCGACCCCCTACGGGGGGCGCTCCCCGGTCGTGGATTGTGGATGCTCCCCCCCGCGAGGGTGCCGACAGCCCCCCGGGGAAAGGCCGGGCCCAGGATCCGGGCCTTTCCCCGGTTTTTATTGGCTGAATCCTGCGGGCCGGTTGCCGGTGGGATTCTTTGGCTGTTTTACGATTGTTTCACGATCTGTTTCACGCTGGGCGCGTAGGGCGGCTGTGCGCGTGGTCGGTTGGACGCATCCCCGGGATGGCGCCGGGTACTTCACAGGGCCGGGTGGGGCTGGTGATGGACCTGTGGGTAGTGCTGGGCCCCGGATGGTTGTGTTGGGATGGATGTTGGTCCCAGGGACGGCTATGATCGTGCTGGGCTCGGGAAGACCCCGAGATCCCCCAGTGGTGATGGGAGGATGGGGATGGTGCGCGAGGGTGATGGAGCCTTGGGGTGCCATGCGGGGGTGATGGCAGTGGTGCCATGCGGGGATGGTGCGCGAGCCTTGGGATGTTTGTCTGGGCTCCGGAGGTGGTGATGGGGCTCTGGCGGTCAGACGTGTTCCTGATGGCTGACGTTTCCTTATCCGGCCAGGAGCGGGGTACGCTAAAGGACAGGGCGTGGTGTGAGGCCGGGCAGCCTCCCCTGCCCCGGTGGTTCCGGCAAGGCGCCGGGATGATCGGATCAATAGACCGGGGGAATTAAAGTCGGAGATAGGCGGGAAGGCCCCGTTGGGTTCGGGGCCATGTTCGGGTGGTGAGGCGGTTGGTGGGTGCGCGAAGTGGTCGGGTGATCGGTTGGGATAATTGGTGCCGTTGAGGTGATCGGTAATAGACCCAGAGGCGAATCCGGAGATCATGTTCGGTGCTGAGACCGTTGGTGAGTCTCGTGGTGAGCCTCGCGATGGTCTCCCGGGGGCTACGCTCGGTGCTGAGCCCAAAGACGAATCCGGGAGCCACGTCCGCAGTCGGTGGCGTCGAGGTCTGGATGTGACCGTCGAGGTCCGACGTGCTGACTGAGTCCCGGACTGGGTCTGACGTGCTGACTGAGTCTGACGTGCTGATGCCGGCCAAGGGCTCGGGGTGCGCTGAAGGACAGGAACGGGGTACGAGGCCGGCCAGCTTTTTAACTTTTATACTTCACTCCGGGAATTAATTTATCGATGTTAACTGGAATATCTTCGGCATCGAGAAATGGGCTTTGCATATATTCTTTTTTCATAATAACGTAAGCATCAACTTGAGTTTTTTTCGTTGGGTCAATAAAACCAGCCATCATCCAGCGAAACGTGAATTTTTCAAGATTCTTTTTTTGCTCTTCAACTTCTGTCATTCCGAAATAAACTCTTTCTGCGATTTTGGCGGCCAATTTTTTTCGACCTTCATATCGTTTCAAAACTCGTTTACGAACACGGTTAATTAGTTTTGTGAAGGACGCTGTGTTTCTTGCATTGAATTCGATCCCATATTTTTGCTCCAGAAAATTTCGGCCAGCCATGACCGAGGGCGCCTTTCCATCCCATACCATTTTGTGCTCAAGAAAGATGTCGAGTTCATCAGTTAGGTTCGCCTTTGCCTTTGCCATTTTACTACCTCCTAAATAGGTTTTGTCCGGGCGTGATTGCCTCTTCTAATTTTCTATAATAGTGCCCTTGTTAAGTGCTCAGGAGTTCCACCTGGATTTGTTTCCTAACAAATAATAATACAATTCCACCTGGACGGTTTTTTCTACCTGGACAGTGGAAAACAGCCAGCTAATTGATTCCAACCCTTTTATTCTATTGAATTTATTGGGTTGTAGAAATGTCACGTCGAGGGGTCCTCCCCTTGTTTTGGACTCCACCTCAAGGGGGAGGTCAGCTTTCATTAAGTATTTGAATTGATGACCTATTATATTGAAAATTTTGGCACCTCGGTTTTTCCACCCTTGGGCTTTTTTGACACCTCGATTTCAGGGTCATTTTCCATCGTAATTGGGGTGGGACAGGTCAGCGATTTTCGATGGGACCAGAGACAACCTTGCGGCTACCGGGTGGCTGTTCATTGTGACATTTAAGCGGCTATCGGACCATATCCCCTGTGACAATTAAGCAACTACCGGGGATGATTCCTGAGGCATTAAAGCGGCTATTTGGTCTTGCCCCCGAGACGATATAGCGGCTACCGGGTTCAATTCCTTGAAACATGTAAGCGGCTACCAGACCCAAAATCCATTCATATTCGTTCCACTTTTTTATGGGAACTATCGTTTTAAAGGCCGTTTTTTGTGCTTTTAAAAGTCATCCATATATTATTTTTATAGATCATTTTACAGCAATAAAACATTACTAATAAACCATACTTTTTGCCACATAGAACGCGATTAATTATTAAAAACCGATCACACAAAAAGGATTGTTTTATTATCTGGCACCACAAATAATGAACCTGAAACAATTTATCAAACCGCAATAAACGAGTCTGATCAAGGCTAATTATGATGCCAGAAAGTTAGTATTAAGAGGCTTTATATGACAGGAAATTGTAGAATGAAAAATGCAGAAAGGTGTGTTTTTGGATTTACTAAATCAGAGCTGAAAGCTTTGGAGAACCATATTTTATAGTGGAAAAATCACGAGTTTTTGCGGCCAATAACTGCCCAACCCGGCCGATATCTGGTCACTTCCTGTTTTTTTCCACGGCCAGAAAGTTCCCGTTTTGGCCCCGCTCTTCCCAGTTGGGCCGATATCTGGCCATTTTTTTGAAATTGGATGGCCATCCACTGGTTCATTTGGCCAAGTATTGGATGTTTTGGCCAGGTATTTCCCGGTGTTTTTCCCAGATCCGGGTTGGTACTGCCCGTTCTGGCCGGCAACTGGCCACAAAGAACGATGATATTTGCAATATTGCCCTGATATTTCGTCAGATATTTGCAAATTTGTCTCGGTTTTCATGCCGGGATGCCTGTCGCAACGCGTCGATTTTGCAGCTGCTCGATTAGCTGCTTGGCAAGAGTGAGTGTCTGAATAGCCTCATCAATCATAAAGACTTTGTGATCAACCGAATTCGTATCCCTTATTTCCCCAGTTTTCATCATATCCCCCACGTCTATGATAGTTAAATTTCGTTCTTGCTTTCAGTTATAGCAACTGGGATGCCAATTTTTTAAAAATCGTAACACGTTGTAATATTATGGAAAAATTGTGGAGGAAATATGATGACACTACAAAACCAGAATTAACGATGAGCCATTTTGTCTCACTTTCTACCAGCATTCGTATAATAGCCTGATTTTGCGGGTTTTTTGAAGCTCATGGGGAGTTGTGCCACTTTGTCACAAATCGGGCTGGATTGACTCGTCAAAATGCTTCGGTGCGAAGCTCGATCTGGTAGGCGTCTATCTTGCGATGTAAACTTCGACGGGGGAGATTCATTATTTCGGCCGCCTTGCTTTTATTGCCGTTGCATTGGCGTAAGGCTTTGATAATAAGTTTTCTTTCAAACTCTTCAACAGCCCCCTTAAAATCAATGGCCGTATTCGTTATCTGATCCGGGGGCTCCAAATAAGAGCCTGATTCAAGAAAGTTGATTTCACCGAGGGTGAGATACCTATTGATGGTGTTCTGCATTTCCCGAACGTTTCCAGGCCATCTGTACCGGCGCATTTTTTCGACCACATCTTCGGGAATGGTTTTTGTCTGCTTCCGTTCCTTATTGAACTTAGCCAGGAAGTGATCGATCAAAAGGTCGACATCTCCTTTGCGTGAGCGTAGAGGAGGGAGATAGATCGGGATGATGTGTATCCGGTAAAAAAAGTCTTCACGCATATCACCGGCCTTGACCATTTCTTTCAGGTTCCGGTTTGTAGCGGCAATGATTCGGGCGTTTGAAAATTTTACCTCTGTGCCCCCAACAGGGGTATATCCTCCACCGTCCAGTGCTCTTAGAAGCTTGACCTGCATAGACAGTGGCAGTTCCCCCAGTTCGTCGAGAAATAACGTGGCGTTGTGGGCACTATCGAGATAACCGGCTTTGTCGGTGTTGGCACCGGTAAAAGCACCTTTCTTATAACCAAAGAATTCACTTTCGACGACTGTCGGACTGATTGCCCCACAGTTTACAGCCACTAGTCTCTCCCGTTTACGGTCGCTTCGGGCATGGATTGCGTTAGCCACCAGCTCCTTTCCGGTACCCGATTCCCCGTAAATAATCACGTTGGCGTCTGATGACGAGGCTAATGTGATAGCATCAAAAATTTGTTGCATCGGCAGGCTTTGGCCTATGATACCATGAAAGCTGGTGTCTTCTGCGGGACCGGTTCCTTTTGATTGTAGCTGGATATTGCTCTTTTTGCGTTGGGTTATGTCTATGTGTGTTCCGACAATATGGAGTTCTTGTTTTTTCCCCTCATACTCAATTACGCGGGCAGAGCTTTCGATCCAGACCCAGGATCCAGCTTGGTTCATTATCCGGAATTCGGTTTTGTATTTGTCGAATTTTCCGTCCACGAATTCCGTTAATTTTTGCATGCAGGTTGCTTTGTCGGCCGGATGCATTAATTCCAACCACTGATCCAAGGGTTTTTCCGGTATCCATTTTTCTTCCAGGGATACCCCTAAGATCTGTCGGTGAAGAGGGCCAAGGCGCACAACCTTGGTTTCCCAGTTCAGATCCCATACGGCACACTGGGTAGCTTGCAGGGAAAGTGCTAAGCGTTTTCTGCTTTCTTCCAGCGCTTTCCGATGTCTTACGTTGTCTGCGACAATGACAAACGTTTCGCCGGTAAGCTTGAGCAGCCTGATATCCCTTTGTGACAGGGTGTCTTCCAAATCTATTTTCAGATCGCTGAGCCCGATGATTCCCCTTGCCTTTTTGCGGATTCGAATAGGGACGATGATGAGGGGCTGACCGAAAGCCTGAAGGAACGATTTTTGGTTTTTGCTGGGCTCGGGATTGTCGGGGGTGGCCGGTCCATCTTTTTTTGCACTATTTAGCCATTGCATTTCATGGGCCGCAACGATAGTCGGTTCATCATACGTTGCCTTTTCCAAAAGCCATTGCATTTCATGGTCTGAGATGGATTCTGTTAGCTTGTTTTGCGAAGAGGCTGACCATTCAAAAAAGGTTTCAGGGGTCGTTTGGTCTTCGTGACAAAGGAGAAAGAAGGCGTGGCCGGCCTTATTGAATCGACCGAGTGTTTTTAGATTCGAGACGAGTTCCTGATCCAGGTCGGCGCTGGCAAAATTGACCAGACGATTTAGAATTCTGGCAGCTAAACGATCCCGCTTGGCAACCCCCTTGACGATTCTTTCCGACTCTCTTTTTTCAGTGATATCACGAAATATCCCAAAAAAGAGTTTCTGGTGGCCCCACATGGTATCACTGACCCGCCCTTCGACGTGAACAATCGTTCCGGCGGCCGTGATAAACGGCAGGTCATAATGAAAGGTCTCGCCCCGGTTGATGCTATCGAGCGCTTCGACAGATTGTTCCCGCAAATCTGGAGGCCGCAAATCATGGATCGTTCGCGTCAGCAACAATTCGAACGGCTGTTGCAGGGTCTTTTCGATAAACGGGTTCACCATCAGGATCCTGCCGGTCTCATCGAAGATGACCAGTAGGTCGTGCATACTCCTGAACAGAGCCTCGATTTTACCGATAATCGGCTGGTTGTCTTTGCTGTCGATCATTAGAACAAAGGTAGCTGGTTTTCCGGCTTAATCCTGTAAACCCGCTTCGTTTTTCTGGCCGGATTCGTCTTTTCGCGCAGCTTGCGTAGATACAATTTTTCGGCGGCCGGGTAGTTGGGCAAAGGCCGCTCCCGGACGTTGGTCGCGGCGCCGTACAGGGCCCCGCTCTCCTTGCGTACTATAAAGCAGCCCGGCTCTTCTTCTAAAAACAAATGATAGAACGCCATCTTTTTTGAAACCGCACCCAGCGAGGCTTTTTTAAGAGTTCTTCGTGCCATTTTTCCCATCCTGTAGAAAAGAAGAGCCCGGGCATGGCAACGGCGGCTATCCTTTTTAATATCGGCCTTTTGCCGAAAAAGATAAATGGGCGGCCAGCCAGCACCGGCTTATCATATTGATTTTATCAATAATATTGCGAAATATCATTGATCTGACTGGGATTTTTCTGTATTTACGGCATCAACGTTGACTTAAAAATCGTTTTTGCCGGGCGTTTTCCATGTTGATCAGTCAAAAGTTGCTTTCCAAAAAAATCAAGGCCGCTATTCGCAAGCTGAAGGCCGCAAACCCCATCCCTATCGAATCTCAGAACACGATCAACCTCCTGGAAGACACCCTTGCCCTGGTAGCGGCAACGTCCGAACAGTTCAATCTCGATTGCTTCCCGACCACCGAAGACGGCTGCAGGGCGCTACTTTGGGACGAGGAAAACAAATTGACCGAGCATGATATCGAGGGTCTGGGCTACCTCGCGCAAAGTGTTTCCCAGGCTCTGAGCATTACTTCCGGTATCACTAAAAAGTGATACCCTATTTACCCCAATATATCAACCCCCGCCAGCGGCAATTCCCACAATATATAGATAGCCTGCCCGGAACCTGTCCCAATATGTATTGATGAAGTAAAAAGTGGGTTTTCCAATAACTACAAATATAGTATTAAAAGAAAACGCCAACGTTGGCGCGTCGGCGTTTTTACAAAGGTAGTATCGGATATCGTTACTTATCCGATACTTAGCGCACGGCAGTCGATGACTGGTGCTATATGGATGTGTTAAGCGAAATTAGTTAGCAGGTTGCCGTGCAGATTGTCAACAGTTACCCAAGAAAGAAAGGGCTAATGCACAACCGAAAAATTAACCTGCGGATTATGGAATTAACCATCGACAGTTCCGCCAAAAGTGGCAAAGGCGAAGAGAGGCGCCAGTTCCTGAAGTCCTTCCTTGGAGTTTTCGCTTCTCTCATTGGTATAATCGTTAAGGTGATCACCAATAAATCATAGCCGGCGAACACCTTAAATCGAGGAGGCGCTAATCCGGCAGACGATCTCGTTATCCCGGATCATCACCTTTACGCCAAACCCCTCGACAAACTTTAAAAGGCCTTGCGGGGTTGATCCGGCCGGCATTTTAATAAGCTTCTTTTTATGAAATGATTTTGCCCGTCGCGTCTGCCGGCCTGGATTCATCGGCCGCGGATTGGGTTGCTGTGGCGTTTTCTGCAAAAACTCCATGTAAATGTCGCCATGGCAAGATTTTGGATCCGAGGCCGACTTGCACCAGCAGCCGAGCGTTTTCCCGCGCAGCTCTTCGAGGCTGGCCATCAGATGCTTTTGCTTCGGCAGCCAGATCCGGAATTTTTCGAGAACTTCCTCGCGGGTGCCGTCCTTTCCGATCTTAAACGGGTTTTGCCATTTGGAGCCGGCCGGGAAGCGGGGATGCTTTCTGCCGATATATACGTCAAACGGTTGTTCCATGCAGTGCACGACAACGGTTTCCATGTTCCTCCTTCCGAAAGATTGTCCTCTCAGGTGTCCCAAAATCGCATGGTGCGATTTTGGGACACCTACTGGAGTGTCTCGACATATTGTAAAAAATCAGCTATTTGCTCCTCCGACAGGCCGTATTCTGTCAGTTTGTCGCCCAACGCGAGCGTCACAACCTCCGAAGCAAGACCGTTCATATCGGTGCTCGGCGCATCCGTCTGACCGTGCAAGGATTTAACCTTTTCAATCAACGCATCCAGGGATTCGATGCCGGTGGCTTCGTCGAAAGGAGAGTACTGGTTGTAAAAACCCCTCAGGGAATCAAATTTTGTGGTCTCCAGCAGTTCGCTGGTCACCTGTTCCAGGTCCACCTTTTCATTGATGGCCGAAACGGCGGTATCGATCAGATCCTCGGCTTTTTTCTGAATCTCCGGATTATCCTTCTGGAACTGTTCGATCTGTTGGTTCAGATTGGCGCCGATCTCTTTGATCGCCTGTGTATCGAGGGTTTGGTTTTCGCCGCAGCCCGTGATCAGGACCAGGCCTAAAAACGACGCTGCAAAAAATTTCGGGGAGACCATAAAAAACATCCTTTCCATAATTGAGTTGAACTACCTCTATTATAGAAAGGATGTTAAATTTTTTTGGAAAAGCGGCCTAAGCCTTGGAAATATGGTAGTTTATGAAGGTGATCAGCATGCGGTTGGTATTGGCGTTTTTCATGATGCAAAACTCTCTAAACCGGGTCCACGATTTTTTTGAAATGCCGACCAGCCGCCGCTGCACCATGTCTTCCATATCATCCAGATCGAACTCTTTAAGGTCCTGATATTCCGGGTCGTCTACTTTTTTGATCGCCTCACGCACCACCTCGACCGCGGATTTGGACATCTTTTTTCCCGCCTCAACAATCGCCGCCATATTGGTTTTGGGCAGCTTCAGGGTAAAATTCAGCGTGCCGTCTATCTTCGGTGTAAAGGTCTTGCTGTATTTCCGGATCAATTCGGTCTGTTTTTCATGCCGCAAAACTTCTTCCTGGATCAACTCCAGTAAGATATCCGTGGCCGGCTGATCGTAATACAGCGCCTTGACCTGGAATTGGTTCCAGTCGGCGATACTGATGTTCCGGAATTTGCGATTAAGGTATTTTTCGTTTTTCTTGTTCTGCAGCGGAGGCCGTTTTGCGAATTTCGAACTCAATTCCTTGGTGATGATCCAGCGGACCATGTCCACAACCTTTTCCTTGCGATCTTGCCCCATTTTTGTAAAACGGTCATGCAAAGATCTTGGAAAACGGGGTAAACGGATTTCACGTACTTCCTCGGGATCATATTCAAATGGTCGTCCCATATCTGCCATGATTATTGATCCTTTCCATGTTTTTGCCTTTTGAAACTATTATAGCCCCTCGATTAAGTCAACGTCCGGTTAGGGGTAAATGTGGTTTTTTCTGGACGGGACCGGTCAAACGATTAATCGCGCATCTATAATGGAAGTATGAAACTGACAGAGGAACAACAAAATATCATATCGTGCGACCTGCAGGATGGTCAGGTGCTCAAAGTGCTGGCTTTTGCCGGTACCGGGAAAACGACCACGCTGATCGAGTATGCCCTGGCCCATCCCGAAAAACGAATGTTGTACGTTGCCTTCAACAAGAGCGTACAGCTTGAAGCAGCGGCCAAATTTCCCAGCAACGTGGTCTGTAAAACTTCCCACGCCCTGGCCTTTGCCTGTTTCGGCGCCAAACATCGAAACCGCCTTGTACCGGGTTTTAAAGCCAACACGGTTATGAACGCGCTGGATCTCGATAATTACGAGGATGCGAAGTTTGCCATCGATACCTTAAACAATTATCTGGTTTCCGCCGATCCCAAGGTTACCCGGCGTCACATCCCCGGCATTGCCCGACAGCACTATGAGCAGGCCGGCAAGCCGATGCCGAACCTGGTGGTGGTGACCAACCGTCTAGGCCGCTTGATGTGCGACGGGTCCAATCCGGAAATCGGCATGCTGCACGACGGGTACCTGAAGCTGTACCAGCTTTCCCGGCCGCGGCTGAATTACGACATTCTGCTTCTCGACGAGGCCCAGGACGTCAACCCGTGCACGGCCGATATCATCTTATCCCAGGAAGGCGTTTCGAAAATCGTAGTGGGCGACCATCACCAGCAGATTTATTCTTTTCGGGGGTCCAGGGACTCGCTGAAAACCATCAAGGCGGATTACACCCATTATTTAACCAACAGCTTCCGCTTCAATAAAAACATCGCCCGTGCGGCCAACATGATTCTGCGCTGCTTCAAAGGCGAAAAAAATGGCGTTCGCGGATTCCGGCAAAAGACCATCGACGGCGAATCCAGCCAGTACACCATGATCGCCCGGACGAACGCGAAAATCTTTGACGAGGCGGTCTCTCTCCTCAAGAAAAAAAAGAAGATCGCCTTTGTCGGAGGGATCGCCGGGTACCGGTTCAACCGCATCCTGGATTGTTATCACCTCTACATCAACTGCAAGCACGCTGTCCGTGATCCGTACATTAGAAGTTTTGAGAGCTTTGGCACCATGGAGGCCTACGCTGACACTGTAGAGGATTTCGAGTTGTCCAGCATGAGCAAGGTGGTGGCCAACTATCGTCACAAAATCCCATCCCTAGTGCAGACCATTAAAGACGAAGCGGTCGACGTGTCGGATGCAGACGTGATCTTGGTTACCGGCCACAAGGCAAAGGGCTTGGAATGGCCTGTCGTCAGTCTTTGCGATGATTTTCCTGATCTGGTCGTCGATAAAGAGATAATTGCTCCTGATGAATTGGAGCCAGACGAATTCAACCTGCTTTACGTTTCCATGACGCGAGCCATGGAGAGCCTGCGGTTTGCGCCGGGCTGCAGCGTGATCGAGTTCATGGAGCGCTATCAGGAACTACGCCGGGGGGAGAAGGCTCAGTCTTCAGCCAAATAAGGAAACAGGGGATTGGTTTTAACTGCTGATTAAAATGTGTTCCATGGCGGCCTTTTCGTCTGCCACCTGGAGACGGACTTCGAAATTTCCCGTGTGGAGCCGGGAACCGATCCATTTCCCCAGGTCGTTTTCCCTTAAAATTTTATCCAGGTCGCGAGCCAATAGTTCACGCAAGGACTTGGTTGCAAGCGCTTCCTGTAAATCTTCGGGAAGGCCTGTAAATCGGAGTTTCAGGGACGTTGGAGCCATTTATCCTTGCATTTTTTGGGTAAATATGGTATATTTTTTTGGATTTCGCTGGGACACTTAGAAAAAATTTTCCCCCAGCATAAAAAAAATTCAAAGGAGTTTTCAATGCAGGATTTTCTTTGCCGAGTTTGCGGCGGTGATAAATACGGAAAGCATCTCCATGTGGGTTCGCTGTACAACGCAGCGTTCATATTACCTGTACTAAGCACAGGATTGGCCATTCGTGTGGTTATCTCATCTCATTACATCACAAGAATGGCCTTCCTCACAAAGCACGAACACTCTGTAGCTAAATACACTGATGGAAAGAAACAGTTGTTTTTATATGCTCGACGGATTTTTTGCATTTCTTTTAAACGGCTTCGGTTCCAACGGCCGCCATCCCATCAACTTGACCGGTATGTGTTAAGTATTTTGTAGATGGGATCCAAACCATTGGAGTTTCTAACATTTTTGAAACTGAACATTTAGAAACATGTTAAAATTTGTTTTTCTTTCATGGCAAAACTTGACAGGCTTGTTTTTTTGTGGGTCAAACCAAGTTTTTTTCGTATGTTGTGGCGATGAAAAGAAACAGTCGCCAAGGAGACATTTAAAACTTCAGCGATTTCCTTGCTACATTTGCCTTCTTTAATGAGCTGCCAAACGATATTTTCGTTAGCTGTTAATTTGTCAATAAAACTCATACCTTCAGTATCGTTTTCATAAAAAATATCATCTACGGTCTCCTTCACAATTCTTAAATATAAATCGACCGTCGTATTTTTATTAACTTGTTCAATTGTTTCTATCAACGGCCTGACTGAGATGTCAAATTTATTAGAAAGGTATTTCTGCAACTCATTCTTTTCATTTTCAAGTATATCAATCTTTTTTTTCAAATCTTGATTCAATCCCTCAAGTACTTCGACCTGATTCGTGTATAGATCCTTCTTGTCAATGCAAATATCAGGGACAAGGAAACATTGTACAAATCTTTTCCTGTTAACTGAGTACGTATTAAATGTTCCAACATAGTTGAGAAATCCTTTGTCTTCAGATTTTATACAAAGTTGCAACTGGAAAGAATCTATTTTTGAAGATAGAAGCTTTATGTTATTTAATGCCTTACTGTTTACCAAAAGGACTGTATCGAATACATTTTCACTAATAATTTCTGATTTTTTAAAGTTATAATCTTTACAGAACGAATCACTAATATCAACCAAAGCGCCGCTCTTTTCTTCAAACAATACTCCCAAAATACCTGCTACTTTGAAAATTGCCTTGCAAATGTTACAATTGTTTTGTTTGCATCGAGATAAATCATAATTGTGTGGAAACATGTGATAGACACATAAATTCGGATTTCTCATTCCCATTTACTCCCAGATAGCGCTCAGTATTGAATTTATGTTGGCGAAGCGAATTAAAAAATTCGCTTTGAATTTTCAATATTCTAAATCTATTATGCCCTGTTTATTATCATACTTTATCTGTTCCTTTCTATTCAAACCGATTTTAAATATTTGGGGCGTACCCGAAGGCTGCCATCATTTATTCTATTTAATTCATGCAATGCGATTCTAATAATTTATTCAGATGCTGAAATTGAATGTGCAATTCATCTCTGGTCGTTTTAAACATGATATCCAAGACTTCCTGGCGATTTTTCACGCCATGAGTGTTCGATAATATCCTGTCAATTTCCGCTTGTAGGCTTTTTAACCGTGGATATCGTACAATTAGCTCTTCGGATTTAGTAGTCAACATATCAATCGTTTTTCTATGATGGTTATCGTTTATCAAGTTTTATCCTTTCATTTTAGCAAATTATTTGCAATTCTTGAGAAACCGCCGGGATCTTGCTCAGAGTCAAATGTTAAACTGCCCAACCATTTCTTTTAAGCGTTCGGATAGTGTGGACAGCTCCCCTGCGCTCAAACGAACTTGCGAGCTTGCGTTGGCAATCTCCTGTGACGCGCTATTCACTTCAACGATATCTTTGGAAATATTTCCCGAGACCGTTGATGCTTCCGCCACGTTTTGGGTAACTTCATCGATTCCCTGGGACGCTTGCGCCACATTGCCGGCAATCTCCTTGGTTGCTACAGCCTGTTCTTCTATTGCCGATGCAATATTTCCGACAACATCATTAACATCGTTGATGGTTTTGGTTACCTGCTGTATTTCTTTTATTGTAACTACCGTTGAGCTTTGTATGCCTTCTATCTGATTTCGGATCTGCTGTGTCGCCTCTGCTGTCTGGCGGGCCAGATCCTTTATCTCATTGGCAACCACGGCAAACCCCTTACCCGCTTCACCGGCCCGAGCTGCCTCGATTGTGGCGTTGAGCGCCAACAGATTGGTTTGTTCAGAGATATCCGTTATGGTCTCTGTGACTTTCCCTACGGCTTGGGCAGCCTGTCCAAGCTGTTCCATTTTTTGAGACGCAGAGGTAGTTTGGGTGACGGCTTCAGAAGAAATTGAACGACCCTTCTCCGTATTCTGGGCGATTTCTTGAATAGTTGAACTCATTTCTTCGGCAGCCGAGGCCACAATGCCTACATTTTGAGAAGCCTGATCTGCCGCAGCCGAAACAGAAGTCATGTTGGTTGTCATTTCTTCGGCAGCCGAGGCCACATTTTCGGAATTTCTGGCCGACTGTTCCGAATTGGATGCCATCTGTTGTGAAATAGCCGAAAGTTCGGTGGACGAGGAAGCCAGGGTTTCCACACCATTGCCAAGATCAAGAAACATATTACGTAGATTTTCTACTATTTTTTTCATATACACAGCGATTAACACACATATCGCCAAGGCAATTCCACAAAAAGAGTATATCATTACATGAGAACGATGAATCTGAGATTCCATTTGTTCCTTTTGATCTGACCGAACGGTATCGCACACCTCTTGTGCGGCACGGGCTGCCTCAACCATGGATTGATCGATTGTTTTATGGACATCAATTTTGTTCATGAAGGAATTGAACGCATCAGAGTATTCAGATAAAGAAGCCAATGCCATTTCAATCTGCTCAATATTTTTAGGATCATTGAACCTTTTCCTCAGATCATTACCTAGAACATTTATTTTTTGCATGAGGTCATGAACTGTCCTTATATACTTTTGTTCACCGGAAAGAATAATCTCTTTTTCATTCTTGCGTACTTCAAGAAACCATTTGATCATCCGGTTAGCATCATCCGCTTTGATCTGTTTATCATTTATCATAGCTCCAAAATCTTCTTGGTTGGCAAAACTTTCCTTTATATTATGATCATGGATAACTGAAAGTTGCTTTTTTTGGTCCATGCGAATCTCTTCTAATGTTTTAATGGCATCGCGTGCTTTTGCCCTCATCTTTTCCATTAATTTGTTTTTATCTTTTGCGACTCCTTCATATTCATGCAAAGCAGCGATATACTCCTCAACCTTCACAATAATTTCGTTCATCTGGGTTTTGTTTATTTCCTGATCGAATTTATCTTTAGTGCTTTTGGCTTGATCAACCAGTGTCGTTATTATTTCATCAACTTTTTTTATGTATTTCTGATCACCTCGAATGATAAAATTTTTCTCCTGTTGACGAGCCATCTGAATCATTTTTACCAAGCGGTTGACATCATCTGCTTTGACCACACGGTCTACGGTACCATTCATACCGCTAATTCCAATATAACCTACTGCCAGCATAAAAATGATAACGATTCCGAATCCGATTGCAATCTTAGTAGAAACCTTGAGATTATTAAGCATTAAAAAATCCTCCGTTGATGAATGATGAAATTTAAATACTAACTATAAAAATTTATATTTTTTGTTAATTTATTTACGATTTTAATCACGACAAATTTATTCGATTCTTAACAATTTGATATTAGGTATCGCACCAATATGAAAACAGTTAATATTAAAAAACTATTAGTTGGCTGATAGGTGCAGCCTAATATTCGTAACATTGGAAAAAGCCAATGTTTGAATGGGCGTGACCGTTGAACGACGGTTATTGGACTTTCAAGCTCATTACGAACAAATTGCCAAGCCGTTTCAATGGAAATTTACGAAAAAAATCTTCATGAAATACTTGGCAAAATAAAAGACGACCGATTTTTTTAATTCCAAAAGGCTGCATAGCATCTTGAAAATACGTCATCGAATTTACGAATCAGAGCACTAAGGGAAAGCAGACGACAGGCATGGAATTGCTTATTTCCAATTATTGATGCCGCGTACAAAGATATTCCTAAAAACAAAAGTTCTTTATCCTGCTTGTGAAGCTCAAGTTATTTAGTAAAAAACCGATAACCAGCAAAGAAATTTATATATTATTATGATTCTGGATCTTTAAAGATATCCTTTGAAACGGGAAATATGCGCGATCAGATGCTCTACAGTTTTCCATTCTTTCTGTCAGCCGGTCTGATATTTATTGTAACCCTATTTGTTTTTCGACGAGTGAATGTAAAAGGGGGCTGGTACCTGGCTTTCGCAGGTGTAGCCGCCACCCTTTGGGCGAGCTGTGAAGGATTGCTCTATCTGGGCTTTGCTATCGAGACCGACATGCTTATTACTAAGTTCCAATATTTGGGGATTGCGCCACTGCCGCCATTAATGTTTCTATTTGGTTTACGCCATTTCGGGTTTGAGCATTGGGCTAAAAAAATGCTCCGCCTGCTGCTTCTATGTGTTGCAATAGCCATTATCCTTCTTGTTTGGACCAATCCCCTGCATGAGCTCATTTTTACCGATTATTACGCTATCTATACTGAGTCGTTTCCTATGCTCGGGATAGAACATGGCCCCCTGTGGTGGGCCGTCCTGTTCTATCACTATTTATTAATAGCCGCATTGACTGTCATTCTTATCTACCAGATTGCCACTTCTTCAGGCTATCAGCGCTCTCAAGCCTGGATGATATTGGCTGCGGTGGCATTTGTTTGGCTTAGCAATTTGGTTTATGCCTCCGGCAATAGCCCCGTGCCCAATATGGATATCAGTCCAGTAGCCTTTGTATTGGTGGCTGCGGCAATGTCATGGGGTTTTTATCGTTATAGACTGCTGGATATCCTACCGATTGCCAAAGAAAGGATCTTTCGGAGCCTGGACGACATTATTATAGTGGCGGACGAAAAGGATCGTATTTTAGAATTAAATCCTGCTGCAAGGTCGGTATTCAAGGTAAAAGCGTACAAAATTATTGGCAAGGAAATTTCGTATATTTTTAAAAATTACCCACAGCTTGAGCAAGCTTTTTGCGAAAAAAGATCATCAGAGGTCTGTTTGACGTCGGATAGCAAGGAGCTTGTTTACGATTTCCACGCTTCATTGATAACTGACCCAAATGGATTCATTATCGGTAAGATAATCTCTCTGCGAGACATTACTGATCGAAAAAACGTCGAAAAAGAGCTACTGGAGAGAGAGAGGCGTCTTCTGGCGCAAAAAGAAATATTATTGGCGCTATCTAAGATTAAAATTGAAGAAGACGGTGATTTAAAAACTACTATGGAGGCAGTAACCAAATCCGTTGCCCACAATCTTGATGTTGCAAGGGTTAGTGTGTGGCTCTTCAACGACGATCATTCTATAATAAAATGCAGCCAACTCTATGAGCTTGGCCAGTACAAGCCCACCGCCGGAATGGAGTTTTATTCGAAGGACTTCACACGTTTTTTTGAGGCGCTTAATAAAGAGCGCACCTTGGCTGTGTCTGATGCTATCACTGATTCGAGGACGATCGAATTTATTGATCCTTATTCGAAACCATTGAATATTAGCTCAATGCTGGATTCACAGATTAGATCCGGCGGAAAAGCAGTTGGTGTTTTCTCCATTGAACAAATAGGCAAGCCACGCCGATGGACGATCGATGAACAAACTTTTGCGGCCTCAATTGCTGACATGCTTTCTTTATCGATAGAAGAAGCTGAACGTCAAAAATTAGAAGGTGCGAGGAAAAGGCTGGAGGCTCAATTTCAACGAGTTGAAAAAATGGAGGTCATCGGAACGCTCGCCGGTGGCGTGGCTCACGATTTGAACAATATGCTTTCGGGCATTGTAGGATATCCTGAGCTGCTATTGATGGACCTTCCAGAAGAAAGCCATTTAAGAAAACCTCTTATGACCATTCAAAAGTCAGGAGAAAAAGCAAGCGCCATTGTCCAGGATTTATTAACACTGACAAGAAGAGGGGTTGCTGTAAGCGAGGTTGTTAATTTAAATCGCATCGTTTCAGATTATTTGGAAAGTCCCGAGTTTGAAAAAGTTACATTCTACAACCATGGCCTCCGAATCGAATCTGATCTGGCAATCGATCTGCTGAATATCATAGGGTCCCCCGTCCACCTGTCAAAAACGATCATGAATTTAGTGACAAATGCTTCAGAGGCGATGCCACATGGTGGGAAAATCTATATATCCACACAAAATCAATATGTCGACAATCCGATAACCGGATATGATCACATCAAGGAAGGTGATTATGTTGTCCTTACCGTTTCTGATACCGGCACCGGCATATCACCGAAAGATAAGGAAAGAATATTTGAACCGTTTTACACGAAAAAAGTAATGGGTAAAAGTGGAACGGGTTTGGGAATGGCAGTTGTCTGGGGAACGATAAAAGACCATAGGGGATATATCGACGTCCAGTCTGTTGAAGGGAAAGGCGCCACATTCCACCTTTATTTCCCTGTGACCCGAAAGGAGTTGTCCGAAAAAAAATCAGGCATATCCATTGAAAATTATATAGGTTCGGGTGAATCCATCCTAATAGTCGATGATGTTGAAGAGCAGCGAGAAATTGCATCTAATATGCTGCATAAATTAGGATACCAGGTAAACATAGCCCGAAGTGGAGAAGAAGCAGTTGAATTCCTGAAAAACAATAAAGTCGACCTGCTGGTTCTTGACATGTTTATGAACCCAGGCATGGATGGCCTCGACACTTATAAAAAAATTATTGAATTACATCCAAATCAAAAAGCGATCATTGCCAGCGGGTATTCTGAAACAAAACGAGTTAAAGAACTTCAGGAACTTGGCGCTGGAGAGTATATAAAAAAACCATATACATTAGAAAAGATCGGCCTTGCTGTTAAAAAAGAATTGGAAATTTAGATAGTTTCCGTTCATGGTCAATCATATTCTGTTCTTCGGTATATATGAAACGTTTACCAGTCATTTCCTACGTACACCCCCGAGTTGCGTACCTTCATTCATCTTGCAATCGGGCCTGATATCCCCAACGTATCTTTATATCTTAGGCCTTCCCAAAACAGTTGATTACAATACCGTATCCACCGTCAGCTGTCGGTGTCGATACGTTTCAATAATCCCCATAATTTGACATTTTTATAGATGGATGGGAATAAATGATTTTCAACCGTCCAAAATTCAAGGGGAGCTGGGAATGCCCAATAACAAATAAAAAAGAGAGAACACAGGTCAGTCTTAAATATTAGGCCAAGGAAACGTTTAAGACATGAGAAAATGTACCGGCAATAACACCCAGGAATGGGGACCCGATGCGATTTTCGATGTAACGTGTAAAAACTGCAGGAACCCGGTTGAATTCTTTAAGGATGAGATCACCCAGTATTGCTCCCATTGCAAGCAGAATGTCTATAGCGACCAGAAAGACTACAGCTACGGGCAGTGGTGCTCGGCCTCGTCATCCCAAACCAGAAATTTCTGCCCAAAATTCAAAAGATCGTTTCACTGTCACTTCCCCGCATAGAACAAAACTTCTATTTTGGGTTGGCATTTTCGCTACCGTTTTCATGAACAGCAAGGACGCCTGAAATTTATGGTGGAATGCCTTAAAAGCTGTACTTGAATTCAAGGAAAAATCTGTCATTATCTTCAATATCCCTGAAAATTGGCAGATCTCCTGACTGGTAAAGAGTCAATCCACCGGTAATTTTAAGGCTATCGGTGATATCGTATTCCGCCGAAAAACGTTCGAAGGCGCCACCACTCCCGGTTTCGCCATAGACCGAAGCCAGGATTGTAAGGGTCAGGTTTTCGTGCAGGAACTCTCTTTCCAGCCGCACAACCCACTGGACATGGTCCTGTTCATACTGGTCCGGTTCGTTTTCGAGGGCCTTCGCATGATCGAACAGATGGCGGTTGACTATCTCAAAGGTAACCAGCGTATCGGAGAACCCGGCATATTCCACACCAGCCAGAATGTCGAGACGGGAATAGGTCTTTCCAGGCGAATTGGTGAATTTCAGTCCATCCAGCCAGGCCAGTTCCGCTTTGATCAGCCAGTTGCCGATTGCAATATTGCCGGCGCTGCCCGCCATTTCGATACGGGCGTGTTTCTGTCTGACCACTGACGATGCGTTGTGGTTTTCCCCGGACAGATACGTGTCGGTGCAATACACATCCGCCCAATAAAGGGCAACGTCCCATCCCGAAAAGATACCGGAGAGAGAAAAAGCCAGTTGGGTGTTGTTCAAATTGCTTTCGGGAATATCCTCCGGGACTGATACCTCCAGAGGATAAAAATCGGACCCATAGGCTGGATTTTTATTGAAGCGCACTTCATGGATGGCAATACCTGAAATATTGAAACGCTTCCAATAATAGTCGAGCTTGGTCATGCAAACCGGAAGACGAAGATCTTCGATATCGGTGATGCCGGGCTCTCTCTGGTCGAGCGGATTGATCACATCGACGACACGGATATTGTCCGATACCCCCCAGACAACGATTTGACGACCAATTTTTAAATCGATTTGCTTGGTGATGTTTCCCTGCAGGTAGGCCTCCCAAAATTCCAGCTCATCTTCATAATCGTCCAGCACTTCATCCGTGTAGTCCTCCCGGCCACGGATTCCGTAAACAAAATCGTAGTCAGCCTTTCCGCTGATGAATGCCCGCCAGGAATCCGACGGTTTGATTTCGAGCTCCAAAAACAATTCCGTTCTCAAGCGTGACAACCCGCGCCAATCGTTTTTGTCCCCTTCGGGTGGATCATGCGCAAAATTGTATGATGCAGCCAGTGAAGCGCTTCCACTCAGGTTGACCGGCAATTCTTGAGCGGAAGACGTGCTCGATGGCAGATCGGTTTCACCGGTTGCGTTCTGTGTGTCGTCGTCATCGAATCCGTCCAGCAGGATATCATCGCCACTGCTCGTTGTTGTCGTACTGTCGAATCCATCAAGAAGGCCATCGTCAGGGAAGGGTGGGTTCTCATCGACCGTACGGTTAACGTTGCTATCGTCTCCATCGCCTGAAATTTCGGTAGCAGCGTTGGCTGGATATCCAGTAAAACAGAGAAAGAAACACACGGCAGTCAACAGCAAAACATCCAAGGATCGCCTGTTGGAAAAAGAAGAATACCCGATAGTCTGCAAAATTGAATTCCTACAGTCCCTTTTCCATTTTGCGGATAGAGAACATCGCTTCATCAAGATCCTGGTCGAAACGCACATTGTCCAATTTCACGAGCGTTTTGTGAACGGTTTGCTTGCCGGCCTTTCGTGCAACCTGCATTTCGGTGGCCACCCATATCCCGCTTATTTGCTCCAGCCTGTTGACCATCATGTATTTCAGATCTCCGCCATTTTCGACCCAGAGGATGGAGCGAATCACGAAATAGTTATCTTGCCGCACAAAAAGGAGCGATTTGGCGTATCCGGTTTCTTTCACAACCGTTTTTGATCGCGGGATAGACCAGATGGCCCAGGTTTTGATCCCGTCGAACGTCTGCTCACGCCCTTTTTCATAAAAACGATAGTCGAAGTCTTCCAGTTCCCGATCAGTCATATCGGAGTAGTTAAGGTCCGATCCCATGAAACTGCCGCTTTTGTCCGACGATGCAATTCGTTTCGTTTTCCGAAGGGCCGGCAGATAGAGCCATTGGTCGTCGTCGCGGTTCGGGTCGTCGTAATCAAAGGTCAGAAAGGCGGTGTCTTCAACATCCGCAGGTTGCAGGAAGAACATCAGTCGCAAGGTGTCGTCGCCCTTATCCTTGCTGAAAGAGGCTATTTTTCGGTTCCGTTTGCTGCCGTTTTTGTCAATCAAGATCATTTCCATGTCTGCAGTCTGGTTGTCTCCGTCGTCCCTGGCATCAACCATCTCCATAATGCGACGCGCCTCCGGATCATCCTGAGCAAATAGATTCGAAGATGTGAACGTTAATGCGGCAACGACGATCAATGCAATCGAGCACGGATTAACGATGAATGCTTTTTTCATCTCTGCTTGTCTCCTCGTCAGGGTATGGATTGTTTTGATCGGTGACCTCCGCCGTTCATCACCGCCTGTCCCTGCCGTCCCTTGACAACAAGGCGTTTGCCGAAAACGATTGTCAATAAAGCCGGCACCATAAGAAAATCTGCAGCCAGGGCGAACAGAACCGCGCATCCGGTCAACAGTCCGAAGTGTACATTGCAGGTGAGATAGGCGGTCGTGTAAATAAAGAAGCTGCCGCAAAGGACCAGGCTGGTGATCACCATAGCTCTTCCGGTGGTGAAAAGAGTTTCACGCACCGCTTTTTCCACACTCCCGCCGGCCTCGAAACTCCTGCGGAAATGGTGCAAAAAATGAATGGTGTCGTCCACCACCAGGCCCAGCACGATGCTGCCGATAAGAATGGTAAACAGATCCAGCGGTATTCCGGTGACGCCCATAATGCCGAAGATCATGATAATAGGCACGATGTTGGCGATCATACTCATCAAACCTATCCGTATCCGGCCGATCATTAGAATCATCAAAAGGGTGATCACCAGCAGCGCGAAAAGGTAGCTCTTGGCCATACTTGTGATAAAGAGCTTGGTAATACCGATGAAAAGCGCCATATGACCGGTAAGCGTTACGGTTTCGTTGGGGAATTGGTCACGCAGATAATTTTTGATGCGATCTACGTAATCCTTGTACAGGATCGAGTCCGTAAAAGGCGCCAAAACGGATAGCCTGGCCGTTTGATAGGTGCTGTCGGAGAGTTCTGTCAGATCGTCGCTGCCACTGGCTTCGAAGAGGATCAGCTCCTGGGCGATCAGTTCGCGGGTGTCCGGGACGATGTAAGCCGCATCGCGGTCCTGATTCAGGGCCCGGTTGGTTTCCTTTAGCGCATCGGCAATGGAAAAAACTTTTCCCGCGCGGATACGATGTTCGGAAATTGTGGGAATCACTTCTCCCGCTTCAGCCAGACGTGCCAGCAGATCGGGATCATGGAAACCGTTTTGTCTTCCCGAATCGACAATCACCTCCAGCATCACCGTTCCACCGTTCTTTCGGTCCAGCATTTCGGTGCCAACCCGAACGGTAGAACCTTCCGGCAACCAGGTCATGGCATTGTGCGAAAACCTTACGGCAAGCGCTCCGGACCCGGCCAGAATTAAAAGAACGGCCCATAAAAGAGTGATCATGATTGGTCTTTGGGTGGTTATCCTGGTTATCCCGTCAAACAATCGGTCGACAATAAAACGTTTCCCGGAGTGTGAGGGCGCGATTAATTTTATCGGAAATATGGCGATAAGGGACGGCAACAGAAAAAGAGTATAGACAAAAGCCAGCATCACACCGACCGGTGCGACGTAACCGAGATGTGCAACGATGGCCACATCCGCCCATACAAAAGACAGCAATCCGCAGGCCGTGGTCAAGCTGGTCATGAAAACCGGAAGTCCGGTATAGCCGACAGCCTGGACAATGGCCTGCTGCTTGTCCCCGTTAATTTGGTAATTTTGATAAAAAATGGTCAGAATGTGTACAGCGTTGGCGATACCCACAACAATTAAAAAAGTCGGTAGAATCTGGATCGCATTGGATATCGGGATCCCCCAGACGGCCATGATCCCGAAAGATGAGATAAGGGAGAGCAGTACCGCTATCAATGGGTAGACAACCCCGGAAATCCTGCGGAAAAGCATAGCCAGGAAAATGACGATCAGCAGGAAGGAAAGGGGTATCATCATACTAAGATCTTTTTCAATCCCGCGTTGAATCTCGACAACAAAGACCGGGTTGCCGGCAAAGTAAAAATCAATGCCTTTACCCCGGTATTTTTCTACAATGTTGCGGATGACGGTATCGATCTCGACATTTTGTTCGTTGCTCAGAAATTGCCGGTGAGGCTCGCTGCTGGGTTCTGGCTCATTTTCAAAACCGGCCATAAGATCAACCTCTGCCGTATTTACAACCGCCTGTGCTTTTACGAGTATCATGGCCAAGGAACGATCCGTCGAGACCAGCAAGTTGTCATAGAGTGGATATCGGTCAATGAGCCCCATAATACGGCGATGTTCATCGACGGTTTGCACTGGTCCGGGCATGAGATCTTCCACAATGAGGGTGTCGCCTTCGGCCCTGACGACGCGGCCATTGACAAGGCTGGTAACTTCATCCAGATAAGGGACCTTTTCTTCAAGTTCTTTGTGCAGTTGGCTCATGGCCGCCAGAAAATCCGGCGTCAAACCCTTTTCCGGCTTCATGCCGATAATAAACATATCGTCTTGACCGAATTGATCTCGAAATTTGTTATACGCGATCAGGGTAGGATCATTTTCGTGAAAAAAGCTTTCCTCGCGTGTGTCCATGGTTAATTTCGGCAGTTGACCGGTAAGGACCACGGTGATCAACAAAATAACTCCCAAGGTGATAAACCGATGCGTATATATCCATGCCGCGATGCCGGCGAAGAGGGATTCCAGCCTTCTGTGGACATTGGTCATGATCGTGTTCCTTTCACTTGTTTGGCAGTCACACCAGGCCGGCCAGCGTTTGTCGGGTCATCGCCAAAACAAGATCGGCCGCCGTCTCGGGAGTCATGGAAACGTCCCGGTAGAACATGATCAGTACTCCGAAATATTGCGAGAATAACGCCTTGGCCATGATTTCAGTATCGACACCGGAATCCATGCGGCCGTCTTTTTTTTCGTTTTCGATTAATGCTCCAAGGTAATCCAGAAATCTGATCGTTTGATCTGTCAAGGCGGGTGTTTCCTCTTCGCTTTCGAATACCGTGCTGCTTATAAAAAACCGGTAAAGATCACGGTTGTTGGCGTAAAAGGCATACATGGAACTCCAGATATGTGTTAGCCTATCCGCAAGCGCACCTTTCGACGGCATCGTTGAAATGGCATTGTCGGTGGTCCGGTCAATATCATCGGTGAGAGCTGCTTCCATCAGGGCACGCTTGTTCTTGAAATGCACCACCACCGAAGCCGCCGAAACACCGGCCTCCTTTGCGATGGCGCGCATGGTGCACTGTTCCACATCCTTTTCCAAAAACAGCTTTTTTGCCGTCTTCATGATGAGCTGGCGCGTTTCCCGCTTGGATGCTTCCCGGCGATTCATATTCTCCCCCTTGGTTAAACATGTATTATGAATAAACATGTTTAACCAAGAAATTTTGTAAAATCAAGTCAATTGTTTCGGAGTAACGGGTTGGGATGCCTTGGGAGCACGCCAAAATTGAATTGGAATCGGTGAATGAAAGATGTGAATATATCACGGTCAAAAGTTCGGAAAAGCAGGGTGTGAAATAGGAACCTTTTTTGCTGTGCCCGTCAAGGAAGAAACCGGGCTGCCGCAGAGCTGCCCGGTTTCTAAGGGGAGGAGGATGGGGTAAGGTTTAGGGCTCTTCAGAGCGCCTTGCGTATGACCGATCTATATTGTATCTTCCTTACCGTAGAATGACATGAATATTACCGAATGATAATTTTTAGGAGGCAGCTATTGAATAAAATGGAGCTTATCCAGGCACTCAGTGATTCTGACGCGCGTCTATCAAAATCGACGGCAGCAGATATCGTGAAACTGTTTTTCGACGAAATGGCCAACGCCCTGGCAAAAAGAGATCGCGTCGAGATCCGGGGATTCTGTTCCTTCTTTGTAAAGGAGTACAAGGGATATACCGGCCGGAACCCCAAAACAGGTGAAAAGGTAAAGATATTCCCGAAAAAGCTCCCCTTTTTCAAGCCGGGCAAGGAATTAAAAGAAAGAGTGGATCGTGGCGGGCAATAGCAAATCGCATCAGTTCGTTTTCTTTAAAATCTGATCATAGGATATAAAGCCAAAAATAAAAAAGCAAATCCCGGAAGAGATTTGCCTTATGTTTACCGAATGAATTAAAAATATAACCTGCTGAAATTATACAAATTGTATGGTGGGGCGGCGGGAGTCGAACCTACTTCAGTGTACGTAGTTGGAATCAAAAGTTTTAGTAGGATTGAAAAACCACTGATAGATCGATTATCACCCCTTCCCCAAAAAGGAGGCCAACCACAATATGTTGGGGTACCTACCAGCCCCAGGTTCCCCCGAAGAGCCTTTTGGGCAAGGCGATGCAGTATACGCTGAACCAATGGGAGAAGTTGATTGTCTATATCGAGGCTGGCTTTTTGAAACCGGATAACAATGTTGCCGAAAATGCCATTCGTCCATTCGTACTGGGTCGTAAGAACTGGCTGTTTGCCGGCGGACCGAACGGCGCCGAGGCCAGCGCCACATTCTTTAGCCTGATCGAAACGGCCAAGGCCAATGATCTTGAGCCTTATGCCTACCTGCGTTACCTGTTCACCAAAATCCCTTCAGCCCAAAATGAAGCCGATTTTCTCGATCTGCTTCCCAATAGAATCGACAAGGCCATCATCGACGCTGCCGCAACGCGTGTGGTTGAGTAGACGCTTACCCTGCTTATCATCCATATTTTCCCTCTTATATAAATACGAATATCTCATCAAAGGAAGATAATATCCCCGCCGTTATCCCCAATGAAATGTCCTCCAAAGAGTTCCGCCAAAATTGGGCTTGCCTGATTTAAAAAACCTATGAGGTGGACCCGATGGTATGTCCCAAATGTTATGGCGAAATGGTCATTATCAGCTTCATCGAAGAACTCGGCATCATCGAACAAATCTTGCACCACATTGGGCTTTGGGACACCCGTAACCATGAGCCTCCGAAACCAGCCATTTCCAATTCTATTCCTGTCTAAGGCGCAGGAAAGGGAGCATTGTGAACTATGTCCCCTTTCCACAAACCAGGATACGAGTTGAAGGATTCAGAATCCTTCCCATCAAAAACCGATCCTGATCTTTTAGTAACAATTCAATTTTCACAGTTGTGTGTATCAATGTATTGGGAACGATGGGATAGTACTTCAGGCGGTGCCTTTTTTATAAATGGTGTTTTCAGCAACACATTTTTAATCAGTTCTCTGTTGATCTCCCGATCATAACGTAGCAGTCTTTCGCCGACATCCCCCTTTCCGAAAGCATTGATGTCTAAAACCAACATTGGCTTTCTGCAGTCAAAATCCAGATGTTTCATATCTACATATCGTATTTCGTTATTCACCCGCGTTTTAAACTTGATGTGAAGATTGATCGGATCATATACAATTTGCCACATGGTTGGGTACTCCCATTGAACACTATCCAACACCCTGAAAGCAAAATTATAAGCTTCTATATTTGTGTTAAAGCTATTGGAAGAAATCTGATCGGCTATTTTTGAGAACCTCAGACTTGACTGTGCTATATCCTTTTCAGGGACTGAACGGTTTTTCCAATGCTCTATTGCAAGGGAGTATGGAATATTCGTCATCACTGGAAGCACTTCGCTACTTTTTGATGTAATCCGGGCTTTTCCTTCAATCCAATCTATTACTGCCCAGTTTCCAGTTCGATCCCATATGAAATGATGCAAAACAGGTGCGCCTTTTGTCGGCCTGATCCTTAAGCCCTCTACATGGTTCACCACTTCTGTTACAGTTGCATAATTGTCCAGTTGGTATTGTGTCCACTGCAATTGTGAAATTGAAGAAAGTCCCTCTGTTGTAGGGTAGCTCCCCCCAAATAGTATGAAAGCTTCAACGATTAATCCTTTTTCATTCATACCCCCGTTTGGCAACCCGCATCCAAACTGATTGAATGTGATGCTCCCGAACTTGGAGACCCATCTTGCCGGGTGTTCACTTGGTTGTTGGAAATAAACGAAGGCAGTTTTTTTAACATTGCGCTTGTTTACTACAAGCAGACCGTCATCCACCATCCAATCGTAATTCTTCCCAACAACCTGCACACTTTTATCGTTTATTCCAAACACCGAGCAGGAAATGCATGTGGGCGCTGCAGATACGACAATACAAAAGCTGAGTGTGAATACTATCCATTTCATATCACTCCTCCATTTTTCTCTTTCTGAACTACTGCATTGATAAAATTGAGAATTGATGAAATTAAACGATTTTTAATGCAACCCGTAAAACACTTCTCTTTGAGATCCGATATGCCGAAAATCAAATGATGTTGTATAAACTTTAGATAAGATAGAAAATAGCAGTTTATACAGACTCTAAGGAAGCGAAAAAGAAGCTATAATAAAATTTCTACAACCGAGTATTTTGTCGGGAAGGGAGACCCTTCTGTGTTCTTTTCATGATATCCCTTTGTTGGATATCCCCTGACGGATACACCATACCAGATATAAGAACGCAAAAGGTGTCCAAAATTGCTTTTTTAATGCTTATTCGACTGGAATATACAATATCGTACGTCTGGTTTCTTCAGGCAAACCACGGTAGGCGTCTTGGTACCATTCGAAAGCAGCAGCACCGCGCGGGATCAACCCCAGCGCAGGAAGCCATCCGAAATATACAGCTGTCCAGACCTGATTCAGATATTGATAGGGCCCCATGTAACGATAAATCACATATCGTCCCCCACCGATCATGCGCAACCTTAAGGGAGGCGGCAATTTAGTTGTCGCAGACATGATTACGCCGACTTGGAATCTGGCGGCTTTATCCATCATCGCCAGGGGTCGACAAGGGAGGACCCCCACCCATGCCTGGACTTTGGCTGTCAATTCCATGCTATTGAGCAAGGATTCCAGCTTTGCGGCTGTCGCTTGACCGGACGCTTCGAAAGTACCATCTATACATCCTGTTGTTTCGATATAATGTACCGGTTGGCGAGGAAGGTTGTAGACAGGCGCACTCGGTGGTTTGAAGCTTTGCTTTTTGACTACGGCAAGTCCGAAGTTACCAAAAGCTGTAATGTCGATGGGATCCTCCCGAAATGCTGTGGGTGAGCAACCGTAAAATTTTTTAAAAGCCTTGCAAAAGGCATTATGGCTTTCATAGCCTATTTCCATGGCAATATCGATAATCCTTACGCTGGGATCTATTAACTTGAGCGTTGCCCACTCCATTCGCTTACGGAAATGATACTGGTGAAGGGTTTCCCCGGTGTAATACGCAAAAATACGGTGAAAATGGAAAGGTGACATGGCAGCCAGATCCGACATCAGTTCCAACGGGCATTCTTGGTCAAGATGTAGATAAATATGCCGCATTACACGACGAATCCGTCGGCGATGATCAAGAATGGTACCCATCTGTCGGCCACAGGCTTTCATCAAATTCCTTTTTCGAATATTGTGTCCGCTTAAAGCGAGTAAAAGTTGTGATTACATACCAGTATCTGCATTCCCCCCTCTTGTTTTGATTAATCGACCTGGTACGTTTCCGAGTGACAGATGGAGGGCAGGCGAGCGAGTCCGGAGGGTAAAGCTCGCGGAGACTGAGCTGCTCTGTAACTCGGGCCGCCATTGAACATTCTGTTCCCTATCTATTGTCCATTTTTAAAGTAATGAAGTGAAGCTCCTTTGTGTGAAGAACCATCCGGAGTGATCCGGTGGTAATGTGGTTTATCAGTCTGCCATCAGGCAGCTGAAACACATGCACGAAAGGAGCCTCACTATGAAAAAGACAAGCATCTATCCGGATCGAAGTCAAGAACTGCTGACTCTATTCGAAAAGGCAGGCAATCCATCAAAGCTGATGTGTGTCCCTATCGATTATGCAAAAAAGGATCACCTGGTCATGTTCTGTAATGGAAACGGCGAGGTCCTCCGCAAGCCATTTTCAGTCAAGAATTCCGTTGATGGTGTGAAGTACCTCATCGACCAGGTAAACCGTTCTTGTCGGCATCGTCATATTCAGTCCGATCATGTCTTTTTCGGTGGCGAAGCTGTCAGCTCGTATGCTGAGAACTTCGCAAACACGATTCAGGCAAAAGGATGGCTGGTTGCCAACGTGAATGCCTATGATGCAAAGAAGCAGCGTGAAAATTTGCAGGCCAGCACGGACCGGATTGATCTGATGGGCATTGCCACTATGTTGCTCAACCGCCGGGCCAATTGCTGCCCGGCACAGACTGGTGTGTATCGCAATTTACGAACCCTGGTGCGCCACCGAAAGAAGCTGGTCAAGATGAAAACTGAAGTCCGTAACCGGATTCATACGATTGTCGACCGTCTCTTTCCCGGCTTTCTGAATGAAAAGAAAAGTGGGTTACTTCCATTTTCAAACAGCTCGCTATACCTGATGCAGGAGCGCTTCAGCGCACCGCAGATCCGTCGCCGCCAACGGGGGGCACTGATCCGAAACTTAGAAAAACGAGGGACTAAAAAAGCCGAACAGGTAGCATCCAAGCTTCAGGAATACGCATCTCAGGTACTTACGACTCCGGAGGAATATACCGCCACGCTTCAAATATCCTTGGCAAGCCACGTAAACCATTACCGCTGTCTGTTTGAGGGTGCCCAGCAACTGGTGAATGAAATAGCCCAACTGTTGGCCCAGACCCAAGGTGCATTTTTAACCAGTATAAAAGGCATAGGCATCGTTTTGGCTGCAGGTGTAACGGCTGAAATCGGCGATCCTTTTACTCAACGATCAACCGACCAACTGGCCTCTTATGCTGGCATCGTGCCCAAAGTCAAACAGACTGGCGGCAGTGACGGGCCTTCTATAACGAGCCACGTCAGCAAACGAAACAACCATATTCTAAAAGACTTTGTCGTGCAGTCAGCATTCCATATTGGTCGTTATGGTCCCAAAGATCTGAAAGACGATTATAGTCGCCGCGAGGCAGCCGGTCAGCATGCTGACTTCGGGATAGCCCGTCGCTTTGTACGCATATCCATGTGTATGATGCGGACATCACAGGTTTACTTGCCACCTGAAATGAGAAGTACTAAAATCAAATCAGACTTGCGTGCTGATTATTACCTGGCCATGTGGCCCTATTTGCGCGACAAGTGGAGCAAAGCCAACGCACTCAATATAGCCTTGGCTAAGGACAGACCGTTGGGGCAATGGCGATATATCATACAGGAGGTCTATGGGATTAAGTTAAAAATGTAATCACGGACGGATGCTGGAGATGATGGTAAGAAGATGATGTTTTCAGCTTAGGCGACGGGATGGCTTCATCGACCTGCCGCAGGTAATTTATTTTACAAGAAATTATCTGACGGCTTAGATTAGAGTGCCTACCCGTTCCGTCCGTAATTTAATGGCTCCAAGGTGCTCTGATCCCAGAGATAAAGGAGATCTAGTCATACCAGTTTGCCACAATCGGACATCAGTGAGCGGGGTGAACCACCTGTTTTGCTGAACTGGAGAAATCACTATAAAATCGTCGTCTCCATTCTCGGTTCTTTTGAAAAAAAACCGGCTAAAATCGGCACAGGGGAGTGTTGTCTCAAAAAATGGTCAAAAAAAGGGTTGCAAACATTCTGGTGCTCTTATCTGTAATTATAGGCACCTTGTGATATTGAACGTGCTGCTGTGGGGCAGCCAGGGCTTTCACAGACATGATTAAAAACGTTAAAAGCTCAATTTCCAACAATCTTGCAAATCGGCTTGGCCCTGGCTGTCCCTACCAGCAGATGGTTATCTTTTGATACTAAGTGGTTATTGTTAATAATTTACTGTTATCTTTTTTAAGATTATCATCCCATATCATTTTTATAGTGATCTTATTAGGGGAGCCAAATGACGATGAAGCTAATAATTCAACAGATTGATGCTGTTCAAGAGTTTCCAGAGGAAATTTGTTACCAACATCACTTTTAATTATCATATCATTACCATCGGGAAACTCTATTCGAATATTTCGGGCCGTCTGCTTTCCTTTATTAAACACCTTAAGTCTCAAATTGTTTGAACCTAATCTAACAAAATTTGCTGATATATCAGCACTGTATTTGTCAAGTGCTTCATCTTTTTCTTTTCGAAGAAGTAGCTTGCTTAATTCATCTTGTGTATCAATGAGGTGCTGTTGTCTTTGGTTGAATTTATGAGTTTTTACTGTTGAATATAAAGCCAAGCCAAAGGCCAATATTGCGATAATGTCACTCAGTTCAATATTTAATGACATTTATTTTATCCTTATATTTTTGTTTCCTCGAAAAGCGCCCTGCAGACTTTTTTTAAATTTTCCTTCAAGATCTTTTACTATTTCTTCACCAATTTCTTTTGTGTGTATATTAATATTTTCTGCGTTTTCCTGTATAAGCTTTGCTTTAGTTAGTTCTCGATTACAAGAAACACACCTATAAATACTGCTATCGTCATCATTACTTTCATCAAATTCAAATTCTGCGCCACCACAGGTTGGGCAATACATTGGGACATTTCTGGAATATTTATTTTCATCCATCATAACCTCCTACATATTTTATACACTCATTTTGTAGATAACTATGTTACTCACCGCAATACGGTGAGCAGCCGGTTTGAATATTTGAGGCATTTACAAAAAATGTCACTTTTTTCAAAAATCCATACAGAACTATCATATCCACTTGAATAATCAATGATTTTTCTATTAAGTTGCACAAGATCAGATTATTGCAAATTGCGAAAAGTGCCGGGTTAGCGCCCAAATCGGGTTGCTCACCGTATTTTACGATGAGCGTTGCAACACTTAAAGGAGGTGAATACGATTCAGGGCTTCAAAATGTATTTATCCACACAGAAGGTGATCCACCAAACAAAATTCTCTATTACGTGAAGTGGGTACAACAGTTCTATCAGTATATTTGATTAATCGACCTTATCACGGGTCTTTTTAAACGACAGATATGTTGGAGCTATATCTGTAAAGCTGCTGTTCACGGTTGGAAACGAATTGATAGCGTAGTTACCAACCTTGTCCAGGAGGATTGTTGATAATATTTCAAAATTTGCATAACTCAGTCTCCGGCTTTTTGTGAGGGTTAGTTTTTCTTTTTAGTTTTTAATTCGATTCGATAGAGAACTGGAGTTAACTTAATATACTTGTTTTTTAAAAGATCATTAGCTTTGACTGGCCAAATTTTAGGACGCAGTCCACCAGCATCATAAACTATGTAAATATAATAATTAGAAAGCTCTTGAGAAATGTTGTACTCATTATCAGTAATCTGAATCTGACCCTTTCCAATTGGGTTCAGAGTTGATTTAACCTCTATGAATTTTTTATCTCCATTAATTTCAAACGATTGTATATCATAACCGGCACGATCATCGCTTTTTGAAATGTGTTTAACTTTTTTGGATAAACGTTCTTTATTATTTTGCTTTAAATAATCTTTTTCAAATTTTAGAACAACGAGTTCTCCTCGACCCCCAATCCTCTTTGCATTTTTGGATTTTCCCTCATAATTAGGTTTTATATTTCCCTTTCGACGTTTCGTTTTTACCGGAAGCTCACAGACAGTTAATTCAACAGCTTCACTGCTAATTTTTTCTATCGGAGGGAAATCTTTTAGTTTCAGTCCTTTTAACGCCTTTGGTAATTTTTTATCATTTATCTCGTCGTTTGGGTTGCCAAATGATAGATACAGGAATCTGGTGAATTCTAATATTGACCAATATTTCATTACAGAATCAGAATTCTTAAGATTCATCAAGCAGGAACGTTTATCCAATTCAGATTCAGATGAGTTCTCAATACCAAGCAAAGAAATGAAATAGTCTAAATGTTTTGTTGATAAAATGTTTAGATATTTTTTTGGATAATACAAGGATAAGATTTTCCCTTTAAACATAGGGGAAATCAAGTTGGCTTTTAGGGCTTCGTAATTTTCAGTTTTTCCGTCATTAATAAGCTTTATTATCTCCTGTTTTACATTCTCGTAAGCGACCTGTATATCATCTCCAAAATCTTTTTTCCCTATTCTATAATCCTTGCGTTTATCCTCTCGATATTTACCAAAATATACCCCAAATTTCCAAGCAGGACTTCCATGCATGTTTCCCCAAGCGTTCAATTCATTCTCTATTCGGTTACAGAATGTATTCTCACCTTTTCCAATGATATATTCATCCAATTTTAACTTTTGTATCCTGGAAATACTATAATCTCTTACAAATTTATTCCGAAGTAGCGTAACTTCTTTAAAATCTTTTTTTAATTCTGATCGCCTTTTTTCAAATTCAAGTTGATATTCCCTGAGTTCATTAATTTTCATAACTGCTCCTATCTTTATTTATGGAAAGTTTTTATAGTGATCTTGGCAATAAACGAAATTCAGGGCTACCATCAACTTTCAACATGGAGGGTTGTTACAGGGAATATCTTGCCAAAGCATATTGGCGCAGCTGATCTGGTGCTATTGAGAGTATCCCAATAAAATTCAGTAATTTCCGGCTAAGTACTTGCATTAACGGTATGTAATTCTTGCTCTTTAAAATTTGAATCAGGGGGTTTGCCAAAAACACCAGCGCGTAATTCATTCCGGATTTTTATGCGCAGTTGGCGGACTCTCTTGATGGAAACGCGCTCGTTAAATTGGCGATAGCAATAGATTGCCAGCAACAAATAGGTGATCAGACCTGCCAGAATTTGCACCATCAAGCCATGCTCGCTCCTGGCGATGAGATGATACACTTTAAGGTGTCGTTTCCACCAAGCGAAAAAATTTTCGATATCCCATCGGAGCTTATAGGCAGTGGCGATTTGCTCGGCAGTTAAATCAAAACGATTCGTAGCGATCCAGTATTTAACGCGATCCACCTCGTAACCCACCAAACGAAGTGGGGTTTGTGTTTGATTGACTTCCGTGGTGCCCAGAACAACGATGGCATCGAAAAAAAACGATGCTATCAGAGGCAATGGGGTTTTGTTTAATGATCGTTTTCTTGGTGCTGGCTTTAATCCGGCACATAAACAGCTTTCCATCATTCTGCCATTGGTCAAAGCGTTGATGGCTTTGATAACCCCGGTCCATCACACCGGTTTGACCGTCAGACAGGATCAAGCTGACGAAAGGTCTTTCAGCGCCGTTACCATCGGTAAGATAAAGCTTTCTTGGAATCGCCCGGTTCAGATCAAAACCGACGTGGACCTTCGCCTTCTTGGATTTTTTACGGTAGTCGGCCCAATGCATGGATAAGGTTGCATCGATGAGGGAACCGTCGATCCCCACCAGATCACCGAGTTCGGGATGTTGCTTGGGTAAAATCGAAGACGCCTGAGCTTGTAAGTTCTGATAGACATACATGAACTGTTCAAGTCCCCGGCTGTTGGTGGCCTCTGAGAAGCTGCTCTTTTTGATTCCGTTTTCTGGTGCGATGGCACTTTTGGCAAAATCATCTTCTTCAAGCACTTGCAGCAGGTGTTGAGCAGAATGGTGTTCTTCAAGATGAAAGTAAACCAGCGCGCGCAGATGTTCCTCAAAAGTCATCTGCAATGGTCGGTTTCCTTTGGAATCAAGAGCTGGCATCCGTGATGTTGCCTCAGTCGCTGGTTGAAAAAAAGAGAAAAACTCCAGGGCATTGAGCTTTTGGAAAGGGTCGAATGTGCGTGGCATGTATAACCTCTTTATATAATAGGGTATACAAAACGCCGCCCATATTGACGACCCAATGTCAAGCAAAAATATCGTTTAACCTGCTGATTTTAAATTATTTTTATGCAATTCCTTAACCGGATTTTACTGAATAAAATTGAAGTATTCAAATTATGTGATTACATACCAGTATCCCAGAACGGCTTGAACTGCAGATGCATTGAGAGTACCTTGCGCCGGCCAACCCTGTCAAATGTTGTGATAGACGCCCTTCGGCAAGCTTCCCGGATTTATCGCGGAAATCAAGATCCGTAAATGGATATAAACAACCTGTAATAATACGAAATACAGATATCCCATCAGCTTGGGTATATCTGCATCCATGGGGCGAGACCCCAGCTTAGAGGTCTGCCCCGTGATTGCTATCCATAAATGTTGTCAATCCACCTGATCGCCTCGACATCGTTGATCGTTCCCAGGTAACTCTGGGTGGTCGAAAGGTTCGAATGGCGAAGGATGACCTTGCTGACAATTTCGATGGGTACGCCGGATCGGGATGCAAAGGTTGCCGAATGCCGCCGCAAGTCATGCGGACGAAGATGGATGCCCACAAGCTTTCCCGCCTTCAGTACGATCATCCGTGCCGCCTCGTAGGAAATGGGAAAAATGCGGTCTTCGGGATATTTGCAGACTTGTTTGGCATAATCACGGAGACGCTCCGCTACCTTCTGAGGTATGAAGACAATTTCCCGTTCTTTCCCGCTTTTTGGCGCTTGGAGGGTCAGTTTCTGATCCTGGATGTCTTTCAAACGTAGTTTCAATACCTCTCCAACCCGCATTCCGCCACGCGCCATCAGTTCGAGCATTAAACGGTTGCGAATTTTTGCGGTACGGAATATAACCTCGTCAATAATTTCCTTTTCGATGATTTCCCACCGCGATGTTACTTTTTGGCGGTAGATTTTCCGGATCATGGGCGTGTCACATGGATTCACTGATTCGGAATCGATATTGTTCCGCAGGAAGTTAAAAAAACATGATAGCTGGGAGTACCGTACCCGTTTGGTATAGGCTTTGTTGCCTTCGGTGAGACGGTTCAAAAAAGATAGAATTTCATCTGGCGCAACCTGACCGATCTCCCTTTCACCAAACTCTTGGCAAAATGGCTCAATGACGGCTTGGTAGGATCGTAGCGTATTTTTTTTTCGAATGGTTCTTGTGGTAATCGATCCAGATGGATGCTGCTTTTGACAGTTTCATGGTTGGCCTCCTGTAAAATTATGGGTTCGAATGGCGGGCTAAGCCCGATGACCAGCATTATATCCGGGTGCAGCGTGGATATTCAATCCATAATCTGTAAGGGGAATTGGAAAAGGATATTGGTATGTAATCACAGGATTTGGCGGCAATCAATTTCTTGGGATAATCTCAATATATCTCAACCTGAACTCAATCATGGTGTACCCCAATATCTCGTATTTCTATATCAACCTGATATGATATACGCATTTTCACCTGAGAATCTGCTGTTGATTTAAATCAATACGAATCTCGCTATATCAATAAATTCTTTAATCCATGACGCAATTTTAGGATACCTACTTGTTGCTGATCGTTGTAGCCTTTGCGAATAGTACAAATATCCTTCACGATAGAATCGTCATTTTTCAAACAAAAATAAAGTCAAGGTGTTATTCGGGGAGGAGAATCGGTGCTAAAAAATTCGACAATCCAGGTATTCCATGAGATCTTAGAAACAGTACGTGAACCACTTTTGGTGTTGGATTCAAATCTGAAAGTTCTCTTTGCAAGCCAAAATTTCATTGATACCTTCCAGGTAACACGCGAAAAAACGGTGGGCAGCTTCGTCTATGACCTTGGCAATCAACAGTGGAATATCCCCAAGCTGAGGGAGCTGCTGAATTCAATCCTGTCTCAACATACCGCCTTTAACAACTTAGAGGTCCAACACGATTTTCCCACCATTGGCAGGCGAATCATGCTTTTGAATGCCCGGCAAGTTAAAAGAGAGGCGGGCAATGATCCAATCATCCTTTTGGCCATCGAGGACATTACCGAACGCAATCGATTGGAAGACCTGTTGGAGGAATCTGAAGAGCGTTTCCGGCGCCTTTTTGAGACCGCAGACGACGGGATACTACTTCTTGAAAAGGACGAATTAAAAATTCGATTTGCCAATCCATCTATCACGGCAATGTTGGGTTATTCAAACACGGAGTGTCTCGATAAAGAGATGGCGGATATTGGTTTCCCGAAGGACCTTGGCAGAATTCAGGAATTGATCCAGACACTGGAAAATGAAGGCATCATGCATTACAAGGATGCTCCGGTGGAAAAGAAAACCGGGCAGATTGTCGATACCGATATTTACTTTGTCGACAAGACAAAGTTGATTCAATGCAACATCCGGGACATCACCGAGCGCAAGCGAATGGAGCAGAAGCTATTGGAAAGTGAGGAGCGGTACCGTCTGCTTACGCAGAACTCCCTGACCGGAATCTACATCCACGTCGGAGGTCTTGTGAAATTCGTGAACCGCCGCCTCGCAGAAATGCTGGGTTACTTTCCGGAAGAAATCGTCGGCCGCCAGTATTGGGACTTTGTCCATCCCGAAGACAGGGAGATGGTCAAGAGCGTCTCGTTGGCCAGAGCCAGGGGCGAAGAGGCGCCTCCTGAATACGAGTTCCGCCTCCAGAGCAAGGATGGAAAAACCGTTTGGGTGCATAACTTGCCGACCCTCATTGCTTATCAAGGACAGACGGCCACCATGGGCAACCTGGCTTTCATTGACGATCGCAAGCGTGCGGAGAAAGAGAAGGTCAAAATAGAAGCCCAGTTCCATCAGGCCCAGAAGATGGAATCGGTAGGCCGGTTGGCCGGCGGCGTGGCCCACGATTACAACAACATGCTTAGCGTGATAATCGGTTATACAGAGCTTGCAATAGAAATGATGGCGTCGACCGAGCCGATTTACGGCGACTTGCAGGAGATATACGCCGCAGCTAGGCGTGCAGAGGAGATCACCCGGCAATTGTTGGCATTTGCCCGACAGCAGACCATCGCGCCCGTGGTACTGGATCTGAACACAACCTTGGAGGGGATGCTCAAGATGCTGCGGCGCCTCATCGGCGAAGACATCAAGTTGGCCTGGCTTCCAGACACGGAATTGTGGCCGGTCAAAATGGATCCCTCCCAGATCGACCAGATCCTGGCCAACCTGTGCGTCAACGCCAGGGACGCAATCACTGATGTAGGACGGATCAGCGTTGAATCACGAAATGTAACCATAGATGGAGCATACTGCGCCGGTCACCAGGGGTTTGTTCCGGGCGACTTCGTGATGCTGGCGGTGAGTGACGACGGCTGCGGTATAGACAGGGAAAAACAGGAGAAAATTTTCGAACCGTTTTTCACCACCAAGGAGATCGGCAAAGGCACCGGTCTGGGGCTGGCCACGGTGTACGGCATCGTCAAGCAGAACAATGGTTTCATCAATGTCTACAGCGAGCCGGGGATGGGCACCACCTTCAAAATTTACCTGCCCAAATACGAAGGTATTATCACTGACGCCATGGAGGAAAAAACAAAACCCATTCCCAAGGGTAAGGGTGAGTGGGTGCTGGTGGTCGAAGACAATGATTCGGTCCTGAAACTGGCCGAAATAATGCTCACCGGTTTAGGCTACACGGTTCTGACCGCAAAAACCCGGGGTGAGGCTATGGATCTGGTAAAGCGCCATACCCAACAAATCCAGCTGCTCATCGTCGATGTGGTGATGCCCGAGATGAATGGTCGTGAGCTGACAAATCAGATCATGGGCCTCTGCCCCAATGTCCAGACCCTTTTTATGTCCGGTTATACGGCCGACGTTATCGCCCACCACGGTGTTCTGGAAGAGGGCGTCAATTTTATTCAGAAGCCCTTCACCACACATAGGATAGCCTCAGCGGTTCGAAAAGTATTGGATGAATCGAAGACTTTGACTCAAGAATAGTTAGCCAATTCATGATTTCGGATTGCAAAAAGATAATCGGCCCCACCATCACAAATCACAACAGGCTCTACAATACCTAACCATACTGTGAACTGTGGTTGTATTTTGTTCTGTGCATCTTGAAAAATGGGAGGAATTAAATGCGGCAGGCGCTACACTAACGCTACACATTATTGTGGCGGGAAAAATCTATTACCATTTGAAATAATAAGAAATAAATGGTGGAGGCGGCGGGAGTCGAACCTGCGACCAATTTACAGATTACTCCAACATATCTGTATTGTAGCCGGACCTGCGATTAGGTCGATCAATCTGAATGAAATCGTAGCGATAGAGATTACAGATTATTGAAAATTTTGGTCGAGGAGATACAACTACAGATACATCAAATTCCAGTCACTATATTTTTCGTTCCGCCCTGCAGATTATAAAATCGTATGTGTAATTGGCTCAGACGCCAGATACATGGCTGATAATCATAAGGAAGTCTTTCGTTTTGCTTAGTACAGGTAATCTGAATGCTGCGGCACCCCCCAATTGTTGAATTATTCCGACTTATCACCCCCTACTCATCCCCTCTTCCAACGTACGTAACTACAGAGGGTGCGGACACAGAAAGGATTAGCTGAGTCCTGTGATTTATTAATGGGATACCCGCTTCTCACTTACTTTCCGAAAAAAACCCACCAGGTCCAGGGGCTTGTCCTTTTTTCATGGCCCCACCCGCCAGGGTATGTCATTATTACCTTTTCCAAGACATTCACCCATTTCCCATGGAGCCCAGATATGCGATTCATCAAGCTGATTATCGGATGCTCACTGATGCTCGTGGTTCTATGCCCACCTGCATTGTCACAAAAGCCCATCGTTCTTGACCCAACTCACCAGCACGACCGCTTCAATACACAGCCAAAAGACATCGTGCGGCACTTCCGTGCCTTCACGGCCAGCTACGATTCCAAGGATAACGATGACGACTTTGGGGATGGGGAGGCCTTCGGTATCCCGGAATGGGTCGCCTATGAAATCAAAAAATACGCTGGCGACTGCATTCCGACCGAGAAACGGCCAAATTGGTTTGCTGAAAAGGGATTGGAGGATTCAGGGATCGCCCCGAAAGATGCATCTTACGTTTATTCTCGGCAGTGGCGAAGCAAGCACCCGGATTGGTATGTCCGTGGGCACTTGTGCATGAAGCTGATCGCCGAACGCATGGGCAACGATGCCGGACATAATACTCATACCTTCCTGAATGCTGTCCCGCAACGTAGCGGGTTCAACAAAGAGATTTGGCTTGACCTTGAATATATTAGTACAGCCTGGGCACAGAAATACGGATCAGTTTGGGTGATCACCGGGCCTATCGTTGTCGATGAAATGCCATCCGGATATATTGGGGAAACCGATAAAAATGAGATGCAAGTAGCCATACCGGATGCCCTATTCAAAATTGTGGTGAAGGACTCCGACATCGAGGGGATACCGGATGTCCTGGCGTTCATTTATCCGCAGATAGGGCCGGGGTACACAATGAAACCATACAAGCATGAACGTTACCTTACTTCGGTAGATGAGATAGAGGAACTGACTGGGCTGGATTTCCTGACGAGTCTGCCGGATGATGTCGAAAAATCCGTCGAGAAACAAGTTGCCTGTGGCCTGTGGCCAGTCGAGGACGAGTTTTTCATCAAGGCATGTAGGGATTAGAGAGGGCATAATGGGTGAATTGATGGACAGCAAGGATATTGTCGAGTTCAAGGAGCTTCTGGTGGCTAATACAATTCAGATCGATACGATGTACCAACTATTAATCCAGAAGGGATACTTCACCGAGGCTGAGTTTTTGGAAAAGATGAAGGAGGTGCAGCGGGATTATCATAGTGGGAGAAACCCTGATAAACAATGAACTGGGTAGGTGTGGATTTACGATTGCGGCGAAGGCATAATATTCAAACGGGGGGTGGGCCCGATGAAATACCCTGATCCAGAAGAATTCAGAGACTTTTTTCGAGGGCTGCCACGGTGGGTCATCCCACTCATCATAATTATGCTATCAATAAGGTTTGTCCTGACTCTAATTTTCCACATTTTATCCCCGTAACGTTTTGCCAGCCTATCCCTATCCATCCATTTCAGCCTGAAGCTGGTTGATCGTGTTCCGGGCCTTGCACAATTCGGATAACAGCCGGTTCCGGTCTTGCTGGATACTTTCAATTTCTTCATCGAGTTCCAATAGCCTGGCCTTCAGCCATTCGATATGCGGAAACTGTCCGGTCGGATACTCGCCGTACTTTTTCAGGATTTCTTGGATGATTTCGTTCATGGCCGGTCGGTATCATGCAGAAAGGAAGCTTTCAAGATGAGTGAGTAAAAAAAAGGCAGGGCCACAGGAGGGGGCCCTGCCTTTCGAATTGGAGCTTCAGCGCCGTTCAGCTACTTGCATGCCCTTCGCCTGAGGAATAGCAAGTGTACCGCCCAGGTCAGTGGGGCAACTTATGAAACATGATAATTACTACAGCATATGCTGTGCCAATTTATTGGGATCAATCAAAACAAGGGGTTATGCTTCTTCGCTGATTTATACCCTTGCCAGTTTGCAGTTTTCTGTCAGGATTGATTGCACTGAAGGGCACGCACTCCTGGTAACTAACGCACTTTGAATAGCCAGTTCGAACATGGCTCTAAGGCAATTTTGAAAGTAGGTATTGCTATTTGTATCGGCACTTAGATCGAATTCGGATTCACGGATTGTGGCTATTTGTGTTCGGGGCTGATTGGTGAATCGTTGGAGTAAGTGCAGGTTTCAGAGAGACCCGTTTTCGTTGGATATCCTGTACGTATCAGTATCCGAGCACATTTCTCAAGGAGATTACATAATTCCGTCTATCAAAACAATTGACACAATTGCCCATTAAAAGTTATATCTCATTATAATTTATTCGCTCCAATCAGCGCCTTACAGTATAACATTACAAATTTCATGATATACAGGTCCATAGACTAACTGGTTCTGCTACTAGGAGTTATAGCTAATGTCTGAAACTGCGAATATTTCCGAAGTTGCAAATAGAGTTGCTAAAGATATTTTTGAGGTATTCAAGTGGGAAAAAATACCAATAATGGATGAAAATTTTAAGTGTCATAAAATTGATGAACATAGACCTAAGAGCAGAAAAAAGCATCCCACCTCACCCTCTAAATACACGCATCCGGTTGATGTTGTTTTTAAATATTATGACCCATATTTGAACAAATATATTCTTTTAAATACAGATCTTAAGAGTTACAAAAAAGGAAGCATCAAATTTGGTTCGACAGAAGATGCTATAAAATCGCTGTCCCACACTATTGATTGTGCTCGCAGTAGCACAGAATGGATTAAAAAGTACAGCTTGGATGATAGCCCATTTGAGGTAAGAGGTATGCTTTTCATCTACAATCATGATAATGAGTATGACAAAAGCTTTTTCTCGATACTCAAACGAATCAAACCCGATAGAATCAATTTAAAAAAAAACTTGATCATACATGTCCTTGAACCAATAAGAATTCGGTATCTGAATACGGTAATTGCCGATTTAAGAAATTTGCAAGTTAGACGACAATTTCCTATGACCAAATATTCCTTTTTTTACCCTGACCTACATTTACATAAAACACATGGAGATGCGGAGCAATATCCTGCGACTATCGAAATTCTGTGTTCACCTTATATGATTTTAAAACATGGCCCCTTCAAGTCAATCAATGAGGATACCGGTGAGAACGAAGAAAAAAGCCCTAATGGTGGGTATTTAATATATTATAATCAAAACGGGGGAACCGAACACGAATTTATGTATTTATTCGACTCCCTATCAAGGTTTCAAATTTTAAATAGTGATGCCACAATTAAAATTAGGGTAGCACATCACGAACCGGCGCCTGAAATTAAGAGTAATTACGAGAGAGCCATAAAATTCTACGTTAGATCCTGGCATTTAGACAAAATCAAACTCCGGCAGTTAGAAAGAATTGAATTCGATATAACTACTCAGACTGTGCCTAATTATAACCCCGGCATATTAGCATGGAGACTTCCAAGTAATGATTGACAGAAATTTAATGTTTGCTTCTGACAATGCTGTGCGAGATGCACTTATAAAAAGAAGGCTAACAAACGACGACTTAAAAAGCTTATTTATAAGCAGAGGGATATTAGTTTCAAAAGAAACCGATAGAGAAGATCTATCCATCTATTTTAGTAGGTTAAATCACGATTATTATGATCATCAGGCTATAGCCAGGGTGATGGGTATAGTATCGGGGAAGGAAAAATCAAGTGTTACATATATAAACAATACTTTCACGAAAGATGATATTGAATCATCTCTAAATGAAGTCCTCGACCATCAACAAAACGAAGGTGATAAACGAAAGGTCACTATAAGAGAGAAAGTATTTGAGTTAACAGTCGAGTATAAAGAAATCGATTATGGGAAATCGGAATTCAGTCAGGTTAGAAATAAGGATGCCATTATATCGGTTTCAGAAACAAATGAAGGTATATCAATTCGGTGGCCAGCAAACGAGTATGTAAAAAAAATAAAAGATAATTTATTGGATTCATTGGCAAAAAAAATTGAAAAAGTAGGAAATATCCAAATTGAAGAAATTGAACTCTCAAGCATTAGAGACCCAAAAATGAGGACGACCTTTTTTTCTCGTCTTATAAATTTGGTTGAAGGTTATAAGCTAAATGACGTTACAGATGTGTTTGTCTACAATCCAAAAGAACCCGAAGCAGGTATGGACGATGATGAAATTCAAGCCAATGAAAATTCTAACCTTGGAATCCATATTACAAAAGCCAGTTTGAGTGGAGAAGGCGTACTAAATTCAAAGGAATTAAAATCTCTCTATGATAAAGGGTTCTATATAAGTAAAATTATTTGGACCGCTAAAACTGAAGCTGTTGATTCGAATCTTTATAAATTTGAAGCTCAATTTTCTAATCCTGAAGAGTGTAAAGCGTTCTCCTACATGGTTCGTGGTGTCTATAAATATAGAAGGCCTAGAACGTACAATAAAAACAGAACGAATGTAGATACTTTAGACGATAGGCGATTTTCTAGGTTACTCGAAAAGGCAGCCAAAAATGCACTAACTGAAATTCGAGATATCTTTGCAAAAGGAACTTGAAATGACTCAGAATAGGCAAAAATGGTTTAATGTAGAAGGCAATCTTACATTTGGTTCGCTTATTGAAGGGTTGAATGGTTCTCCATACAAAGAAGATAATCAAATTGGTTTTGATGTTCTTGAAATACAGCCAAAAAAGATTTTTGCAAGATACATAGAGTGTCAAAAAATTACAGAAGAGCTTCGCCATCCGTTTGGAGAAATAGAAACGGTTAGTTCAATAAAATATGTGATTTTTCATTTTGAGACAATCCCCCTAAATAAAAACAGTTTTTTAATAAAAGTTATCAACCCGCCGATATCTCTAAAAGGTTTTGTCAATGCGCTGTCTACATTATTCCAAGGTGATTTTTCTATATCAAAAGTTCCGATAGATGTAGAAGATTTTTTTAGTTACTTAATTAAATCTAATACGGGTGGACGCTATTCAGTCGAAAAACTTTTAGTCAGCTCAATTCCTTTTGGCGAAAAAACCGTTGCAGCTATCAGTTTAAAATCAACCGATAACGCTTACAAAGAATTTAAAAATAGGCACACTGACAACAAATACAAAATAGAAAAAATAAGCATAATGCTGCGATTTAATGCTGAATGGGAAAGAATTACAATTTCTTCATCTGGCCTAATTATTTGCTCTTCCAGCCTTAATTTTTTGGTTGAAAAATATATTACAAATAACCAAATGGGGGTATTTGCACCTGCGTTGGGAGGTGAGAATTTAAGGGAATAATTGGGAATTATATCCGTTTCATATTGAAATCGATGCTGTTAAAAAAACAGGTTGCTCACAGAAATGAGTGCATCGATTTGATACCGTAAAACGAAAAGCATGAGTCCTTTCAAGTGATTATGGTTTTGTTTCCCACAACATAACCGAATCCACTTGGAGGAAGAACTCATGCTCAT